>Ga0207691_10006373_pt1 | contig 11400 bp, 10 predicted proteins | sample KBSM13metaG_FD_184327 | JGI IMG/M metagenome (GOLD analysis project Ga0207691, IMG submission 184327) | Miscanthus rhizosphere microbial communities from Kellogg Biological Station, Michigan, USA - KBS M1-3 metaG (SPAdes) (version 2) | ecosystem: Host-associated > Plants > Roots > Rhizosphere >...
GACCATGGACGTTGAGCTGATCACGCCCATCGCCATGGAGGAGAAGCAGCGCTTCGCCATCCGCGAGGGCGGCAAGACCGTCGGCGCCGGCGTGGTGGTGAGCATCACCGAGTAAGCGCTTCGAACGAAACAGGGACGACGGAGGATAGGCGACGGGGAGAACGCGAGCACGATGGCGGAGGACGACATGTCCGTCCGTGCCCGCGCCCCCCCGTTGTCCGTCTTGCGCCTTGCAATGGCGCCCGGGTTCATGCATTTACGTTCCGCGGCGGGCCTCGGGGCCGCCGCAAGCGCTTCCGGAGGAGTGTAGCTCAATGGCTAGAGCACCGGTCTCCAAAACCGGGGGTTGGGGGTTCGAGTCCCTCCACTCCTGCCAGGCGTAATCGGCTCGGTCAGAAAAGCGTAGAATTTCAATGGGTTATGGCCGCATGCCCGAGATCGCGGCGGGTAAACTATGGCGAAGATCAGTCCGTTCAAGTTCTTGCAGGAGGTGCGCGCCGAGGCTCAGAAGGTCACCTGGCCGAGCCGGCGTGAGACCGCCATCACCACCGCCATGGTGTTTGTGATGGTCGCCATTGCCTCCGTGTTCTTTTTGGTCGCGGACCAGATCATGCGCATGTTCGTGACCCTCATTCTCGGCGTCGCCGGTTGAAGGAGCCGGGGGAATGACCGACAAGCATTGGTATATCGTCCAGGCCTATTCGAACTTCGAACGCAAGGTTGCCGATTCGATTCGCGAGCAGGCCAAGCAACGGCATCTTGATCACCTGTTCGACGAGGTCATGGTGCCGACCGAGAAGGTCGTCGAGGTGCGTCGCGGCCAGAAGGTCGACGCCGAGCGGAAGTTCTTTCCCGGCTACGTGCTGGTGAAGATGGACCTTACCGACGAGGCCTACCACCTCATCAAGAACACTCCGAAAGTGACGGGATTTCTCGGCGCCGACAACAAGCCGAAGCCGATCTCGGAGGCCGAAGCGGCGCGCATCCTGCACCAGGTGCAGGAGGGCATCGAGCGCCCCAAGCCGTCGGTCTCCTTCGAGGTCGGCGAGCAGGTGCGGGTGTCCGAAGGTCCGTTCGCGTCTTTCAACGGCGTCGTGGAAGAGGTCGACGACGGCCGCTCGCGGCTCAAGGTTGCCGTCTCCATCTTCGGGCGGCCGACGCGGGTCGAGCTCGAAATGGGACAGGTCGAGAAGTTGTAGACGGAGCGAACAGGAATAGAGTGAGCGAGTGGCGAGCTGTTTCGCTATTCGCAAGTTTCGAACGTGGGAGGTGCCGGCGGCCGCCAACCGCCCTGATCCGCACCACGATCCTGAACCGGCCGGCCACGGCCACTGAGCAGGAGTTGCGCTAATGGCAAAGAAAATCACGGGCTACATCAAATTGCAGGTGCCGGCGGGGGCCGCTAATCCCTCGCCGCCGATCGGCCCCGCGCTTGGTCAGCGCGGCCTCGCGATCATGGAGTTCTGCAAGCAGTTCAACGCGCAGACCCAGAAGATGGAGAAGGGGTCTCCCATTCCGGTCGTGATCACGGTCTACCAGGACCGCTCCTTCACGTTCGAGATGCGCACCCCGCCGGTGTCCTATTTCATCAAGAAGGCGGCGAAGCTCGAAAGCGGATCGAAGGCACCCGGCCGCGACAAGGTCGGTTCCGTGACCAAGGCGCAGGTGCGCGAGATCGCCGAGCAGAAGATGAAGGACTTGAACTGCGATACGATCGAAGCCGCGATGCGCATGGTGGAAGGCTCCGCGCGCTCGATGGGCATTGAGGTTGGGGAGTAATCGCCATGGCTCAAACCGCAAAACGTACCGCTGCCATCCGCGAGGGCGTCGATCGCGAAAAGCTCTATCCGCTCGAAGAGGCGGTGAAGATGGTCAAGGAGCGCGCGAAGGCCAAGTTCGACGAAACGATCGAGGTCGCGATGAATCTCGGCGTCGATCCGCGCCACGCCGACCAGATGGTGCGCGGCATCGTCAATCTGCCGAACGGCTCCGGCCGCTCGGTGCGCGTGGCCGTGTTCGCGCGCGGCGCCAAGGCCGACGAAGCGAGGGCCGCCGGCGCTGACGTCGTCGGCGCCGAGGACCTGGTGGAGAAAGTGCAGGGCGGCAATATCGATTTCGACCGCTGCATCGCGACGCCCGACCTCATGCCTCTGGTCGGCCGGCTGGGCAAGGTTCTAGGCCCGCGCGGCATGATGCCGAATCCGAAGGTCGGTACCGTGACCATGGACGTCACCGGCGCGGTGCAGGGGGCCAAGGGCGGCTCGGTCGAATTCCGGGTCGAGAAGGCCGGCATCGTCCAGGCCGGCATCGGGAAGGCCTCGTTCGCTGCCGACAAGTTGGTGCAGAACATCAAGGCATTCGCCGACGCCGTGCAGAAGGCGAAGCCTGCGGGCGCCAAGGGCACCTTCATCAACCGGGTCGCGATCTCCTCGACCATGGGGCCGGGCGTGAAGGTCGAGCCGGCATCCCTGTTCGTGCAGCAATAGCTGGACGAGGGAAAAAAAATAGCTCGTCGCCTGCCGGCATTCGCTCCATTCGGGGCGGCGGGCGACGCATGCTTCATCTGGTGCGGCTCACTTGATGGAGGTCGGCGTCATGCTGTCTGCAATGAAATCGCTTGCGTGCGTGGGAACGCTTCTCGCGCTCTCGACCCCGGCGGCTTTTGCTGAGCAAAGGGACGCCCAGCAAAAAGATGCTCAGCAGAAGGAGTGCTTCACGATCGCCATGACCAACGCCACGACCGGCGGGAGTCTGGGATCGATTTTGCTCGATAAATGCACGGGAAATTCCTGGGTGCTCGCCCGCACCAGGCTCGGCGACGGCAGGGAAACCACCAGGTGGTTCCCGCTCGCGGTCGAGACGGCCGAAATCGTCATCGGGGGTGGTCCCGGCTCTCGATAAGCGGTTTGGCTTGACGCTGACGGCCCCGGCGCACGCTCGTTTGGCCCGTGGGGCACTTCGAGTCAAATGGTTGAATTATTCGATAAGCTATTATTATAGCAGAAAATTGTCGGCTAACGCCTGTGCGCTCGGCGGCGCCGGGACGGACAGGGCGGAGGCCTTATCCCGCATAGATCCAGAAGTCGCCGACGACGGCGGCGCCGTTCGACGGCAGCGGTCCCGGCACCTGCACCGTCGCGAACGGATGCGGTTGTTTTCCATAGCGGTCCGACCATGCCGTCGCGATGCCGGCAAAATCCCGGATGTCGGTCAGGAAATATTGCGCGCGCACGACGTTCCCGATCGACACGCCCACGGCTTTGCAGACCGCTTCCGCGTAGGCGTGGATCAACGCGCCCTGGGCCTGACCCGTGAGCCCGATCGCGTCGAAGGCCGCGGCGTCGTCCGCGGCCGGCACGCGGCCGTCGCGGCTCAACGCCATCAGCCCGGACGGGAACACCAGCTCGCCGGCGCGCACGCATGGCCCATAGCTCGCGAGCGCGGGGATATCGACGTCGACGACCTGCTTGCGACGGGTCGCGCCGGTCCTGAGCGCGATCAGATTGATTTCCAGCATGCTCTCGATGCTGGAATAGTCCTTTGCCGGCACCAGCGTGACCGCGCAGGGGATGTCGCGGAAATACTGCGACCATACGTCGATGAAGTCGGGGAAATTGTTGACGCCACGGATATAGACCTGCGCCTTGAGGCTCTGTTCCAGCGTCGAACCCGCGGCCTTGAGCGAAGGCTCGAGCCGCTCCTTGATCACGTAGTGTACCTGCCGGCGAAAGGCGTTCTGGCCGCCCCAGTTGCGCGTCGGTGGGACCGCCACGCCGGCCCCGAGATCGCCGTTCTCGCGTAGCGCCTGGTTGCCCGCGACGAAGACGAAGTCGTTGACCACGACCGCCGGATTGTAGCCGGAGGCCGAGATTGCTTGGCCGGGAAGGGTGATTTTCTCGATCGTCCAGCCTGGCCCGGGAACGATCGCAAGCATTGAGGTGTGGATGTTGGTCCGGGCGGTGAAACAGCGCTCCATGATGATCGACGTGCTGGGCGGAATGTAGCCGCCGAATTCGGCGAACCGCGCGAGGTGATAGGCGTGCACCGCCTGGCCCATGGTGTAGTACTGGTCGACGCGCACCGCGTTCGGCAGGTCGGAGCCCAAGTCCTTCAGAATCGCGCGCATGCGCCGCAGGATATATTCCGCCTCGCGCCGCAGCGGCGGACGCCCGCTCAGATGATGTCCGGGCGGACCTTCCACTTCGGGCGCGAGCCCGCGCTCGAAGTCATACGCCTCGTGCCCATTGAGGAAGATCCACGGCCCCGCCTTGACCGCGTAGGCGAAGCTGTTAGCGCTCCCCGCCAGGCGTTCAACCGACTTGACCGTAACTGCCGATGCCGGTGCGGCAACGGGGGTCCCGCCTGCCTGTGCCAGTTGGACCATCGAACTCGATTCCCGACTTTGTGCGGCGAACGCGGGCGCCATGACCGCTCCCGCCAATGTGGCGCCGCTCAAAAGGAAACTGCGCCGATTGCTGGTTCCGCTTCTGCCCGTGCGCATGGGTGTCCCTCCACACGACCTCGCGCGGGTTACGCCGCCGAACGACGTCCCCACAATTCCTGCGTTGCGATTCTTGCGCCTTCGGCGAGGGACTTGAGCTTGGCCCACATGATGCTGGGATGCACGCGCTGCGCAAACGGCGACTGGGCAAAGCCGCAATCGGTGCCGCCCATGACATTCTCCTTACCGACGATCTCGGCAAGCCGGACGATGCGTTGGGCCACCAGTTCCGGATGTTCGACAATATTGGTGGCGTGGCTGATGACGCCGGGAATCAGCACCTTGCCGGGCGGGAGCTTGACCGATCGCCAGACCACCCATTCGTGCTCATGGCGCGGATTGGCGGCCTCGAACTGATAGGCGCCCACGTTCACCTGCAGCATGAGATCGACGATGTCCTTCATCGGCACGTCGAAGGCATGCGGGCCGTTCCAACTGCCCCAGCAAATGTGATAGCGCGTGCGTTCCGGCGGGATGCCCCTGAGCGCGTGGTTGAGCGCGTCGATGCGCATCTGCGCCCACGCGCGATATTGCTCGTGGGTCATCGGGGGCACCATCTTTTCGTGCATGTACGGTAAGAAGGCGTCATCGACCTGCACGTAAAGGCCGGCATCGACGATTGATTTGTATTCCTGGTGCAGGCAGTCGGCGAGCGCCCACAACAGGCCCTTCTCGTCCGGATAATGCTCGTTCTTGGCGTTCGGCAGCGCGCTTGCCGGCGCGACGACTGGAAGGAATGCGCCCGCGACCTTGGCTTTGGCGGCGGCGGCCTTGAGGTTGGCGATGTCGCGTTTGACCTGAACGTCGGAGTAGGTCAGCGGCGCGTTGACCACGAAGCGCGCGCCGAGCCGCTTGCCCAGTCCGGAAACCCGGTCGTATTCGGCGTAGAACTCGGGGAACGCGACGCGGTCCTGACCGCCTCCGACGGACGCCATGGGATCCTTGGCTTCGTCCTCGGTGAGCGACCGCGTAGTAACGCCGGACAGCCGGTCATGGACGTAAAAGGCCCAGTTGCGGCCTTTGCTGAACTCGCCGTCGCTGACGATATCGATACCGGCATCCGCCTGTTGCCGGACCACCTCCTCGATCGATTCCTTGAGGCAGGCTTCGTACGCGACCTGGTCGTAGGGCTGGCGATCCTCGATCTTGCGCAAGAACTCGATCAGCTTGGGCGGTCGTACCAGGCTGCCGACATGCGTGGTGAGGATGCGGTTACTGGCCATGTCTCTCCCCGGATTTTCTCGTCATTGCCCGGCCGATTCCATATCACCTCCGGATTGCCGCCGCAGCCGTCGTCGGCCGCGGAAGCGACGGGGTTGAACAGGCTTCGGGGATCCGCGAACCGTCTAGTTCACCGCCGCATCGATCTTGTCGTAGTGCTTTTTCACGAGATCGATATTGCCGGGGAACTGGATCGGCTGCGCCGCCTTCAATGCTTCGTTGAGCTCCTCCAGCATCTGTTTCCGCTCTTCCGCCGGAAGCGCCTTGTTGGCGGTCACCTCCTGGATCTCCTCCTTGATCGCAATCGCGGGGTCGGTGAACACCTTGGTCTTGGCGTCCATGCCGGTCATCACCATCGTGATGTTGGCGGTCACCTCGTCATAGTCATTGAAATCCTTGAAGCCGTGCTTCTTGGCGGCGGCGTCGAGCGCGGCCTTGAGTTCGGGAGGCAACTGGTCCGCTGCCGGCCCCTGGATTTTCTCCAGGATCGGAGCCATGTCCTTCTGCGCAGCAATAAAGCCCAGGACCTGCTTTTCGGTGAGCGGGATCTGCTTTGCCACCAGGTCCGCCGAGGGTTGAGCCGTCGCTGCCGCGGACAGGTGAAGACAGGCGGCCGTCACGAAGGCCGATATCAGGACACGAAGTAGCTGTGGCATCGAGTAGGCCTCTCTTGCTGGTCTTGGTTTCATCTGGCGAACCCCGGTTCGCTATTGTTCGCCGGTGAACGGGAGTTGGACCTGCACCAGCCCAAAAAATCTAGAAGAATGTCGCAATTCGGCTTGGCAAAACCGGCCGGAAGCTCTAAATAGGGCCAGGGCGTGCCGGCCCAGTGTGTCGGCGCGCCTTTGCGCGCTTCATGGAAAACATGGTGGCTAGGACCCTTTTCCTTTTGGACATCCTGCGGGATCTATCTGAAAGGGGCCAGGGTCAGTCACGTATTTCTTTGGGCGCCAAGGACTTCCGGCGGTTTCTGGAAGTCCATCCTGTCCGAGACTGCAGGTGCCGGATCCCGGCTTAATGCGAAGCGCCTGCACAGATGGGGAAGACCGTTTTGGGGCCGAACAGCCCCGCGACCGGTTCGAACCTCGGGAACCCGGCGCGGCTCAATCCCGCGCCTGGGGGGCAGGATCTCTGGAGCGCCGTCCTGCTCGGGTTCTTGCAACGCCAGGGACGGACGGCAGTCGCAACCGGCGGGCCCCGCGTGTGACGAGGGGCCGCCAACCGGAAAGAGCTTGCAGTGGACCGAGCGGCTAAGAAGGAGCTGGTCACGACGCTCAACGGTGTCTTCAAGGACACCAACGTCGTGGTCATCGCTCACTATTCGGGCCTGAACGTCAGCCAGATGCAGATGCTGCGCAAGCAGATGAAGCAAGCCGGCGCGGCGGTAAAGGTCGCGAAGAACCGTCTCGCAAAGATCGCTCTCGAAGGCACGGACGCAGCCGTGGTCGTGCCCCTGCTCAAGGGGCCGACCCTGATCGCCTATTCGGGCGATCCGGTGGCTGCGCCGAAGGTCGCCGCCGACTTCGCCAAGGCGCACGAGAAATTCGTGATCCTGGGCGGAGCGATGGGCAAGACCGCGCTCGATGCCAATGGCGTCAAGGCGCTCGCTTCGCTGCCGTCGCTCGATGAGCTGCGCGCCAAGATCGTCGGCCTTATCCAGGCTCCGGCGACCAAGATCGCTCAGCTCGTCAATGCGCCGGCGGCCAAGGTCGCCCGCGTGGTCCAGGCCTATGCTGCCAAGGGCGAGACCGCGTGACACCCTTCGCAAACTCGACTGGTTCGAACCCAATAAGGATGTTCAATGGCTGATCTGCAGAAACTCGTCGACGACCTCTCGACCCTTACGGTTCTCGAGGCGGCCGACCTGGCGAAGATGCTGGAAGAGAAGTGGGGAGTGTCCGCCGCGGCCGCAGTCGCCGTCGCAGCCGCTCCTGGCGCCGCTGCCGCAGCGGTAGAGGAAAAGACCGAGTTCACCGTTGTTCTCACCGCGATCGGCGAGAAGAAGATCGAGGTGATCAAGGAAGTCCGCGCACTGACCGGCCTCGGCCTCAAGGAGGCCAAGGACCTGGTCGAGGGCGCCCCCAAGCCGGTCAAGGAAGGCGTGACCAAGGATGAGGCCGAAAAGGTCAAGGCCCAGCTGGAAAAGGCCGGCGCGAAGGTGGAACTCAAGTAAGTGTGAAGAGAAGCTGAATGATTCCGGGGTGAGCATTCCCCGGAATCATTCATATCTGTGGCCGACAGCCGTAAGTGGCATGGCGGCAGAGGCGTGGTGGTTCGGCACCCGGCCGGATGGCGTTGAATGAAGGGTTTCGACGGCTGTCCCGATGGTCGCGATGGATTGCGGCCTTCCGGAGAGTCGTCCCGGGCCCGACGGTTCGACAAAGCGAGAGCATGAAATGGCGCAGACGTTTACAGGTCGCAAGCGCGTTCGTAAGTTTTTCGGGAAAATCCAGGAAGTCGCAGAGATGCCGAACCTCATCGAGGTTCAGAAGGCGTCCTACGACCAATTCCTGCTGGTGCAGGAGCCCGTCGGGGGGCGCCCCGACGAGGGCCTGCAGGCCGTCTTCAAGTCGGTTTTCCCGATCTCGGATTTTTCCAATACGTCGATGCTCGAGTTCGTGAAGTACGAGTTCGAAGCGCCCAAATACGACGTCGACGAGTGCCGCCAGCGCGGCATGACCTATGCCGCGCCGCTCAAGGTGACCCTGCGCCTCATCGTGTTCGATATCGACGAGGAGACGGGGGCCAAGTCGGTCAAGGACATCAAGGAGCAGGATGTCTACATGGGCGATATCCCGCTCATGACCAACAACGGCACCTTCGTCGTCAACGGCACCGAGCGCGTGATCGTTTCCCAGATGCACCGCTCGCCGGGCGTGTTCTTCGATCACGACAAGGGCAAGACCCATTCTTCCGGGAAGCTGCTGTTCGCCGCGCGCATCATTCCGTATCGCGGCTCGTGGCTGGACATCGAGTTCGACGCCAAGGACATCGTCTATGCGCGCATCGACCGGCGCCGGAAAATTCCGGTGACGTCGCTGCTGTTCGCGCTCAGCATGGATGCCGAGGAGGTCCTCAACACCTTCTACCGCAAGATGATCTACAAGCGGCAGAAGGAAGGCTGGCGCGTACCGTTCGATTCCAATCGTTTCCGCGGTTACAAGGCGATCAACGATCTGGTCGACGCCGACACCGGCAAGGTCGTCCTGGAGGCCGGAAAGAAGCTCACCGTGCGTCAGGCGCGCCAGCTCGGCGAGAAGGGCCTTAAGGCTCTGCGCATGACCGACGAGGAGCTGATCGGCCAGTACATCGGGGAAGATCTGGTCAATCCCAAGACCGGCGAGATCTATGCGGAAGCCGGCGAGGAGATCACCGAAAAGAACCTCAAGGCGCTGAACGAGGCGGGCTACAAGGAGCTGCCGCTGCTCGACATCGACCATGTCAATGTCGGCGCCTACATCCGCAACACGCTCACCGTCGACAAGAACATGACGCGTGAGGACGCGCTGTTCGACATCTACCGCGTGATGCGTCCTGGCGAGCCGCCGACGCTCGACACCGCGCAGAACATGTTCCAGTCGCTGTTCTTCGACCCCGAGCGTTACGACCTGTCGGCGGTCGGTCGGGTGAAGATGAACATGCGGCTCGACCTCGACGCGCCCGACACCATGCGGGTGCTGCGCAAGGAAGATATCGTCGCGGTCATTCGTACGCTGGTGGACCTGCGCGACGGCAAGGGCGAGATCGACGACATCGATCACCTCGGCAACCGCCGGGTGCGCTCGGTCGGCGAGCTGATGGAGAATCAGTACCGCATCGGCCTCCTGCGCATGGAGCGCGCGATCAAGGAGCGCATGTCCTCGGTCGACATCGACACCGTGATGCCGCAGGACCTGATCAACGCCAAGCCGGCGGCGGCGGCGGTGCGCGAGTTCTTCGGCTCCTCGCAGCTCAGCCAGTTCATGGACCAGACCAATCCGCTGTCCGAGATCACGCACAAGCGGCGGCTCTCGGCGCTCGGACCTGGCGGTCTCACGCGCGAGCGCGCCGGCTTCGAGGTGCGCGACGTGCATCCGACCCACTACGGCCGCATCTGTCCGATCGAGACGCCGGAAGGGCCGAACATCGGCCTGATCAACTCGCTCGCCACCTATGCGCGGGTGAACAAGTACGGCTTCGTCGAGACTCCGTACCGCAAGGTCAAGGACGGCCGCGTCACCGACGAGGTGGTCTATCTGTCGGCGATGGAGGAGGGGCGATACACGGTCGCGCAGGCGAACATTCCGATCGATAACCGCGGTCGCTTTACCGAGGACATGATCGTTTGCCGGCACGCCGGCGACGTGCAGATGGTGCCGGCCGACAAGGTCGACTTCATGGACGTGTCGCCGAAGCAACTGGTGTCGGTGGCGGCGGCGCTCATTCCGTTCCTGGAGAACGACGACGCCAACCGCGCGCTGATGGGCTCAAACATGCAGCGTCAGGCGGTGCCGCTGGTGCGCGCCGAAGCCCCGTTCGTGGGCACCGGCATGGAAGGGGTGGTTGCGCGTGACTCCGGCGCCTCGATCGGCGCGCGGCGTACCGGCATCGTCGATCAGGTCGACGCCACCCGTATCGTGGTGCGCGCGACCGAGGAAGCCGACGCGACCAAGCCCGGCGTCGACATCTACCGGCTGATGAAGTTCCAGCGCTCCAACCAGAACACCTGCATCAACCAGCGACCGCTGGTGAAGGTGGGCGATCAGGTCAAGAAGGGCGACATCATCGCCGACGGTCCGTCGACCGAGCTCGGCGAGCTGGCGCTCGGCCGCAACGTGCTGGTCGCGTTCATGCCGTGGAATGGCTACAATTTCGAAGACTCGATCCTGCTCTCCGAGCGCATCGTCAAGGACGACGTCTTCTCCTCGATCCACATCGAGGAGTTCGAGGTGATGGCGCGCGACACCAAGCTCGGGCCCGAGGAAATCACCCGCGATATTCCGAACGTGTCGGAAGAAGCGCTGAAGAATCTCGACGAGGCCGGCATCGTCTATATCGGCGCCGAGGTGCGCGCCGGCGACATCCTCTGCGGCAAGATTACGCCAAAGGGCGAGAGCCCGATGACGCCGGAGGAGAAACTCCTGCGCGCGATCTTCGGCGAGAAGGCCTCCGACGTGCGCGACACTTCGTTGCGGGTGCCGCCCGGCGTGCAGGGTACCGTCGTCGAGGTGCGGGTGTTCAACCGCCACGGCGTCGAGAAGGACGAGCGTGCGCTCGCCATCGAGCGCGAGGAGATCGAGCGGCTCGCCAAGGACCGCGACGACGAGCAGGCGATCCTCGACCGTAACGTCTACGGCCGTCTGGCCGAGATGCTGGAGGGTCGCCAGGGGATCGCGGGTCCCAAAGGCTTCAAGAAGGATTCCAAGATCACCCGCGCGGTGCTCGAGGAATATCCGCGCTCGCAGTGGTGGCAGTTCGCCTCGCCGAACGACAAGCTGATGGCCGAGATCGAAGCCATCCGCAAGCAGTACGACGAGTCGAAGAAGGGTCTCGAGCAACGCTTCCTCGACAAGGTCGAGAAGCTGCAGCGCGGCGACGAGTTGCCGCCCGGCGTGATGAAGATGGTCAAGGTCTTCGTCGCGGTGAAGCGCAAGATCCAGCCCGGCGACAAGATGGCCGGCCGTCACGGCAACAAGGGC
>Ga0207691_10006375_pt1 | contig 11399 bp, 7 predicted proteins | sample KBSM13metaG_FD_184327 | JGI IMG/M metagenome (GOLD analysis project Ga0207691, IMG submission 184327) | Miscanthus rhizosphere microbial communities from Kellogg Biological Station, Michigan, USA - KBS M1-3 metaG (SPAdes) (version 2) | ecosystem: Host-associated > Plants > Roots > Rhizosphere >...
CACCACCGCCGCGGCCTACGCGGCCTACCAGAAGCTGCGTGACGAGGGCTTTCACGCGGATTCAGTGGCGCGCTACCGACTGGCGCTGTTGTTGTCACATCCCGGCGCCGGCTGGCAGTGGCGCGATGCACTGGGCCTGCTCACGCTCCTCGGCGTGGCGCTGGCGATCTGTGCACTGCCGTTGATCGCCCTTGTCCCGGTGCACTATCGCGGACTCGCGCGCCAGGTGGCCGGACGCGTATCCGATCTGCCCCCGGAACCGACGGACAAGGCGCATTGGAAATTGCGGCACGCCTGGTATGCACTCTGTGTGCTGTTGTTCACCGGCTACGTGGCCTCGTACGTTTACGCCGTGCAGTACCTGGAAGCGGTGCTGCCGTGGATCGAGAGATACGTGTTCACTCCCGCCACGGACATCGCGCTGGCGGAAATCATGTTGTGGTCGACGGCGGCGAGTCTGCTGCTGTTGATTCCGCTGGCGCGCGGCCGCTCGATCCGTCAACTGATGCTGGGAACCTGGACGTTCCAGCGCTGCGTCTACTCGGGTATCGGCGTGGCGGTGGGATTGAAGATCGTCGCCGCCTTCATCGATCTCGGTATGAAGGCCTTCGGGATGCTGGGGAGCGACACCGTGCGGGCGATGCAAGGCATCAATGAAGTCTACGGACTCAGTGTCATGCTGCTGGTCGTGGCAGTGGCGACTCCCATCGTCGAGGAATTCATTTTCCGCGGCGTGCTGCTCGAGGCCTTCCGTGCGCGCGTGTCGTTCTGGTTCGCGGCGGTGGTGCAGGCACTGGTCTTCATCGCCCTGCACGAGGAATACCAGGCGATGCCTTTCCTGTTCGTGTTCGCACTGGTGGCGGCCTGGCTGGTGCGACAGAGCGGCGGCCTGCTCGCTTCGATGGTCATGCACGCGGGGAACAACGCCATCGCGGCGATGGCCATTGTCGGCGCGACAAATGTCCTGAACCGCTGAGCGGTTCTAGCGTGCCGACGCGGTGGCCGTCTGTTCCGGCATGACGCCATCGAGCGTCGGCACCAGCACTTCCGAGAAGAACATGCGGGTCTGATCGTGCTCGCAGCGATCCACCGCCTTCCTGAGCGCGCGCGGCCATTCGTCCCAGAACTTCTCTTCGAGGGAATCCGGCACGTGCTTCTGCTGCATGTACATGCGCGCGGAGGTGTACGGCATCACTTCGAGGCTGGTGTCGTCGATGCCAGCCTCCTTGTCCATGCGCTCGATTTCCCAGAGGAAATCCGCGCACATCAATGTCTGGACGCGCAGCGTCTCCTGCGCCATCGGCGGCGGCTTCACCGTCACGCGCGCCACTTTCCTCGCGCCGCGCTTGTACATGTTGACCGTGACCCGCACCACGCTGTCGACCGCCTTGCCCTTCGCGTCGAGGCCCGGCAGGAACTTGCGCTGGCGCATGAAGGCCACGGCGAGGGCGTCGGCCTGCGCGTTGCCGGTCGATTCGCTAACTACCACGCTGGAGATCGCGCCTTTGGTGTCGACGTGCAATTCCACGGGCACCGAGAAGTCGCCGATGTCGGGACGGTCGTGGGAGTATTCGACCCTGCCGTCGGTGACAAGCACCGGCTGGATCGGGCCCATTTGCGCGATGGCCGGCGCGGCTGCGAGGCATGAAACATAACCAAGCAGCGCCACTAAGCGATGAAAAGTTACGGTCTTCATGGGGCCGAAACTGCGCCTGCCCGGGAATGCGCGCAATTGTTAGGGCCGAAATCCGTGCACTGCCTGCGGGCGCCTCGCAAGGAGTGTGATCCATCCATCACGGACCGTATGATCTGGTAAATCGTGACGCCGGGGTCCGCTGCCACTAACATCGCGGCATGCTGTTCCTGCTGTTCATCCTGGCCGTCATTGTCATCGTCTGGCCGATCGTGGCCTTCAACCTGCTGGTCCGTGACCGCAACCGGGTGGCCCAGGCCTGGAGCGACGTCGACGTGCAGCTGCTGCGGCGCCATGACCTGATTCCGCGCCTCGTGGACCTGGTGAAGGGCTACTCGGGCTACGAGAAGGCGCTGCTCACGGGCCTCACCGAACTGCGATCCCAGGGCGAAAACGCGGCTTCCCCGAGTCTGCGGACCGAGGTGGAGAAATCCGTTGGATCGGGCGTCGCCAGGCTGGTCGCGCTGGTCGAGGCCTATCCGGATCTCAAGGCCAGCGAGAACTTCCGTGGCCTGCACGCCAGCCTGGTCGACACCGAGAACCAGATACAGTTTGCGCGGCGCTACTACAATGGCGCCGTCAATCTCTACAACAATCGCATGCAGCGATTTCCGGATCTCGTGATCGCACAAGGCTTCGGATTCAAGCCGGCGGAGTTCTTCGACGCCGAGGAAAGGACAACGCTTCCGCCGTCGGTGGCGCTGACTTGAGGATCCCGGCGCACATATATAAGTGTGCCCTCGCGTCATTGGCGCTTGCCGCCCTGTGCGGCGCGGTCGCACCCGCACGGGCCGACGAGCGAATTCTCTCCTTCGACAGCACCATCCAGGTCAATCGCGACGGCACGCTCGAGGTGAGCGAGTCCATCCGCGTACGCGCGGAGGGCAAGAACATCCGCCGCGGCATCTTTCGCGATTTCCCGACGACCTATCCACGCGCGGGGGGCGGGCAGGTGGTTGTGGGCTTCGCTTTCCAGTCCGCGACCCGTGACGGCACGAAGGAACCCTGGCATTCGGAGAACCTCGGCAATGGTGTGCGCGTGTACGTCGGCTCGCCGTCGCGCAACGTGGCGCGCGGCGAACACACCTACGTGCTCGTGTACCGCACCGACCGTCAGATGGGCTATTTCGCCGATCACGACGAGCTGTACTGGAACGCCACCGGCAATGGCTGGGGTTTCGCCATCGACAGCGCCAGCGCGCGCGTGTTGCTGCCCGACGAAATCCCGCGCTCTGAAATCCGGCTGGAAGGTTACACCGGGCCATTCGGCTCCAGGGGCCAGGACTTCACCGCCAGCATTGAAAATGGCGCGCCGCTGTTCCAGACCTCTCGAACTCTCAGGCCGCGCGAGGGCCTCACCATCGTCGCGATGTGGCCCAAGGGATACATCATGCCCAGCGTCGAGGCCACGCAGCCGCTGACGACGCCGGGCAACAGCGGTGACTACTCGAGCAGTGAAGAAGACGGCGGCAGCAGGTACGGTTCGCCCGCCGAGGCGCTCCTCGGGCGCGAATTGCGTCATGACAACCGGCCAGTGCTCTTCGGGTTGTTTGGGCTGATCCTGCTCATCATGTACTACTACCTGGTGTGGAACAGGGTCGGTCGCGATCCGCCGGGACGCGTGATCATTCCCGAGTACGAGATGCCGGCGAATCTGTCGGCGGCCGCCATGCGTTACCTGATGCACATGAAGTACGACAACCAGTGTTTTGCCGCGGCAATCCTCAGCCTGGCGGTGAAGGGTCAATTGCGCATCGAGGAGAGCGCCGGCCTGCTCGGGTTCGGCAAGACATTCACGCTGGTGCGCGAGCCGAATCCCCTCAAGACAGCGCTGACTGACGACGAGGCAACGGTGCTCGCAAAACTGTTCGCAAAGGGCGACCGGCTGGTGCTCGAGGAGGAAAATCACAGCCGCGTCAACAGCGCACGCTCAACGCATGAATCGTCGCTCGAGGCCGGCTACAAGCGCGGCTTCTTCAGCATCAACGGTGGCTGGCACCTGCTGGGCATCCTCCTCAGCGTGCTGTTCATCGCGATCACACTGTCGCAGCCCGGCAAGGCGGACTTCTGGCCGCAGTGGTATTTCACCGCACCGCTAGGCTGGTTCACGGTGCTCACGGTCATCGCCGCGCTGGTGATGAATGGTGTGTTCGGTCAGCTCCTGCGCGCGCCAACGGTAAGAGGTCAGAGCGCCATGGATCACATCCGGGGATTCAAGATGTACCTCGAAGTCGCGGAGGGCGAGGATCTCAAGCGCATCAGCAAGCCGCCGCCGAAAATGACCCCCGCGCTCTACGAGGCCTATCTTCCCGCCGCGCTGGCCCTGGACGTCGAACAGAAATGGGCCACGCGCTTCGCCCGCGAGCTCGAACTCGAATCGGCGCAGTACCAGCCCGCCTGGTATTCGGGATCGTCATGGAACGCGGCCAACATCGCCGGCTTCTCGTCGCAGCTCAGTTCATCGTTGTCGAGCGCGATTTCTTCGGCTTCTCAAGCGCCGGGCTCGAGTTCCGGCGGCGGAGGCGGTGGCTCCTCGGGTGGTGGCGGCGGCGGTGGCGGGGGCGGAGGCTGGTAAAGCGGCCGCAGGCAACCTTTTCCCCGGGTTCGCCGTCTACACTCGAGCGTCACGCCGAAGGGGATACAACTTGAAGCAAGTAAACCGGCTTGTGGTCCTCGCTTCCGCCGCATTGCTGTGCCTCTCCGGCAATGCCCGCTCGCAGGATTCACCGCCCGTCCCGAAGCTCAAGGAAGAAATGCGTGTCCCCTGGACGCGCAACGACACTGGCTTCATCAAGAACTGGCAGCTCGCCGGGCCCTCTACCTGCAAGCTCGAGGATCCATGCACCGACATCCCAGATAGTGGGGCCAAGGCAGGGACGGGCCTCACGTGGGAGCCCGGCAGCAGCTGGAGTGATGTCGTCACTCTGTATGGCGATGCCAACGGCGGGCTGACTTACGCGATGGCGACAGTCACGCGGACGCAGGCCGGCAAGGTGCGGCTCTCGGTGGGCAGTTCGAATGGCATCCGCGTGTGGGTCAACGGCAAACAGGTGCTGGCGCACGATGGCCAGCGCTCATTGACTGCGGACGAAGACCAGGTCGAGGTCGAAATGAAGCAGGGCGCCAACACGCTGCTGCTGAAGACCTACGCCAACGCGGCATTCGCCGTGCGCGTGCTCGAAAGCGGCGCGGTGCTCACCCCCTACGCCGAGATCGGCCCGGGCATCGTGCGTGATTCGCCCGGGGAGTTCACGGTGAAGACCGACATCAGCGGCGCCCGGCGTATGGCCCAGCCCGTGACGCTCGAAGTCATCCAGCCGGGCGGCAGGGCGGTCTTCAGCGCCACGGCGCCGCGCGGCGCGGAGGTAAACGTCGACGCCAGCTCCTGGCCGGCGGGTCCTGTGGAAGTGCGAGCGACCACGCGCGATGCGCGCGGACTGCTCTATGTCACACACCTGCCCTGGTACAAGGGCGACGCGCTGGCCAGGGCGCGCGAGCTGGCGGCCGAGGCGGCAAAAGCCGACGACTCGAAGCCCGAAGGCTTCACGCTCAAGATGCTCGCCAACATGGTCGACGCCCGCCTGGGCGTGAAGCTCGCCGAGGCCCGGGAAAAGGAGCTGGGCAATCCGTGGTGGAAGATCCACGCGGCGCTGATGGAGTTCGATGAGCTGATGCTCGAACGGCGTGGTGAGACCGGGCGCATCCGGCCCTTTGGATTCGTGCGCCTGGCTTGGCGCGACGAAGTCGACGGCACGCCCCAGTACTGCCGCGCCTATCTACCTGCAGGCTACGACAGGGCGAAGAAATGGCCGACGGTGTTGCAGCTGCATGGCTACAACCCCGCAAACCCGGTCTATTGGGACTGGTGGGCCGCGGACGACCGCGGCTACGTGCACACTGAAACTGCCGGCCATGGCGACATCATCTACATCGAGCCGCATGGGCGCGGCAACACGCAATACCTGGAGATGGGTGACACGGACGTGCTGCGCTGCCTCGCGGAAGCGAAGCGCCTGCTGTCGGTGGACGAAGACCGCGTGTATCTCACCGGCGACTCGATGGGCGGATGGGGTACGTGGAACGTGGCCTCGCGTCATCCCGACCTCTTCGCCGCCATCGCGCCGGTATTCGGTGGCGTGGACTATCACTCGGAGTTGACCGAAGAGCAGCTGGCTGCGCTCGATCCCGTGGAGCGTTTCTGGGAGGACAAGCGAAGCTCCTGGTCCATGGCGGACAGCCTCATCAATATGCCCATCTACGTGCACCACGGAGACCAGGACCACTCCGTGAACGTCGAGTACTCGCGTTACGGAGTTCGCATGCTGCAGCGCTGGGGCTACGACGTGCGCTACCACGAGTACCCCGGCAAAGGCCACGAAGCCCTGGGCGGACAAGGTAATGGCGACCTGAGCCTCGCGTGGTTTCTCGAGCATCGCCGCAACGCTGATCCGCTCAAGGTGCGCATTCGCTCGGCCGAGCTGCGCAACGCCTCGGCGTATTGGGCCAGCGTGCGCCAGGCCGCGAGTCCACTGGAATTCATGGTGGTCGATGCCGAGGTCGTGGATCGCAACGTGATCCGGCTCGATACGCAGAACGTGCTCGACATGGTGCTGACTCCGTCCGCGGTACTCGTGGATCCGGCGAACCCCGTCAAGGTGATCTGGAACGGCGCGCCCCACGACTTCCCGGCGCGCAGCGAACTGCACCTCACGGATCCGGCATACAAGCCGGCGAAGCTGCACAAGACGGCGGCGCTGCCGGGCGGCGGCCGGGACTTCCTGGCGACGCCGTTCGCCGTGGTCATTGGCACCACCGCCAGGGATCCGGGAATGAAACAGTTGCTGCGCAAACGGGCGCAGTTCTTCAGTGATAGCTGGTCCCGCTGGCAGAACTTTGCTCCGCGGGTGTTCATCGATACCGAAATGACCGAGGGTGATATCGCGCGATATTCGCTGCTGCTGTTGGGAGGACCCGCCGAAAACGCCGTCGCCGGGAAGCTGGCTGCCAAACTACCAGTGAGCATTCGGCCGAAGGGTATCCGCATCGACGGCAGGGAATTCAAGGTGCAGGACGCTGCCCTGGAGATGTTGTATCCGAATCCGCGCAACCCGGAACGCTACGTATGGCTGGTCGCGGCGACCTCGACCGCCGGCATGATCCACGCGGTTCCGAATGTGTTCAACGCGATCGACTGGGACTATCGCATCGACGACGGTCACATTCCGGCGCGCGGTGCAAACGCGGGCAAGCAGCGCCTGGCCGTCGTGTCGGGCATGTTCGACTACAACTGGCGCTACGCGGAGACTCTGGCAATCCAGGGTGACGCGCAGATTCGCACCAGTGGCCGGGTCATCCGTGCGCCGACTCGCAAGCTGGTCATAGACCCGGCGGTACTGGCGGGGTACGCCGGCCGGTTCCAGCTCCAGGATGGACTGGAGGTTTCGTTTCGCGTCGCCGATGGCAAGCTGTTGCTGAAAGTGAGGGAGGACGAGACGGAGCTGCTCGCCGTGAGTCAGTCGGTGTTCTACATAGAGGAGAACAACTTCACGCTGGAATTCCTGCGTGACTCTTCCGGCAAGTACAACGAGCTTTGGGGCTACAACGGCGATGAATTCACGGGGAAGCGGCTGCCGTAGCCTCGTCGAAAACCGCCTTCCGCGGGTCGATGAACATCCAGCACAGGGCGCCGACCAGGAACAGGCCACCTAACAATTTGAATGGCAGGTTCCAGTCGGCGAACCATTTGACGGAATAGCCGACAACAGGCGCGCTGACGATCGCGGCGATCTGGCCGGCGGTGTTCATCGTGGCGCTCACGGTGGCGGACTGTTCGCGGCCGATGTCGACGCAGGTGCTCCAGGCGGGGGCCGTGGTCAGCATGCAGGTGGCCGCCGCGAAGCCAATCAATACCGCGGCGGTGACCGGGTCATTGGCGACGCTGGCCGAGAAAATGCACAACGCGGCCATCAGGTAGCCGAGCGCGCCTGGCGTGCGGCGCCCTGCGGCGAGGCCGTATCGCTTCGCGATCTGGTCGGAGAAGAATCCGCCGAGAAACTGGGTCACGATACTGAGCGCCAGCGGCAGCGCCGCCACGATACCGAGCTCTGCCTTTTCAAATCCATGGCGTTTCATCAGGTAGGTAGGCAGCCAGGTGATGCAGAAGTAAAAGGTAGCGCAATTCGGCATGTAGGCCACACACAGCAGTATCACGTTGCGCTGGCGGAGCAGGTTGCGCCAGAAGGCCCAGCCACCAGCCATCGGCACCGCGGGTGGCCGGTCCGCGAGGATCAGCGCGCATTCGGCTGCATTCGCGGCGGGATGATCGGTCGGCTCGTCGCGGAACCAGCGGCGCCACGCGATGATCCACACGAATCCGACGCAGCCGAAGGCCACGAGAATGATGCGCCAGCTCATGTGTGCGAGCAGTGGCGTGACGATGGCGGTGGTGAGGGCCGCGGAGGCATAGGCGCCGGCGAAGAAGATACCCTTGGCGGTGCCGCGCGAACGCCGCGGCACCCAGCGCGACATCACGCGCGCCACGCAGGGCCAGGCGCCGGCCTCTCCGGCGCCGAACAGGAAACGCGTGACCAGCAGGGAGGCGTAGTTGAATGCGCCCGCAGTGACAATGGTGAATACCGACCACCAGCCCACGATGCGCGTGAGCACGCTCCGGGCGCCGCGCCTGTCAGCCCAGCGTGCGGTGGGGATTTCGAACAGCGCGTACGAGACGATGAAGGCGGTGAACACCCAGCTCATCTGCGCTTCGTCGAGCGCGAACTCCGCGGCGATTTGCGGCGCCATGGCGCCAATGCAGGCGCGATCCAGGTATGTGACCATGGCGAGCGTCACCATGAACACGATGACGATGTAGCGCGCGCGTGTTGCGCGTTTCAGCAAGTGTCCCCCATTTGCGCCTAATTGTTAGGCGCCAGCGATTCCAGGATGAGTACCAGCGTGTCGTTGAGATATAGCCGGTCGGGGGTCGACTTGCACGTGGCCTCTGCCTCGGCCAGCGCCTTTGGCCATCGCTCCAGGTAGGCGGCTTCGGCGTCCTTGGGCAGTTTCTTGTCCAGCATGTAAACGCGCAGCGACACCCACGGCATGATCTCGCGGCTCAGGTCGGTGCTCGCACCCTGCTGGCGCAGCCGGTCGATCTCCCAGAGAAAATCCCTGCACCTGAGTTTGCGCACGCGCTCGATCTCGCTGGGGATGTTCGGCGGCTTCATGCTGGCCTTGAGCTGCTTCATGCGCGTTTTTGAATTCACCTCGACACTGCCGAGCGCCTTGCCTTCGACCGGTTGCGCATGTGAGTCGAGCGCCGGCAGGAATCTTTTTTCCTTCATGAATTTGATAACGGTCACATCTGCCGCCTCATTGCCGCTCGAGGTGGTGACCACCACGTTGGTGACCGAACCGTCCGCCGCGACGGTCACTTCGACGGGGATGATGAAGTCGCCGCCGAGCTCCGGGATGTTTGCCAGTGTTTCACTGGGCCTGGTCGACGCGATGATGATGGGCTCGATGGGCCCGACCTGCGCGCGCGCGAAATCCGCCAAAAACAGGAACAGCGCGGCGGCGCTATACGGGAACGGAAATGGGCGCGTCATGCGGGGCAGCATGCTACAGCGCGCTCGTTTGTAAGTCTGCACCGACCCCCGATGGACATCGACGCTGCAGATCGTGAGGCGCGCGCCGCTGGGCAGAATCCCGCGCCCATGTTGCAGTACACCTTGGCAAGGCAGCGGAGCGCGAATGCCAGCAGCTTCGGGCGCCATGAGTGCACCGCAGGATCACGACTCGACGCTGTTGCGCGCCGGCGGTCTCCCCGCTGTCGTGATCCGGAACAAGGAGAAGATCCTCGAGCGATTCTGCGATCGCGCGCAGGAAGCGCTGCCCGGTGCGCGACGTGAGCCGCACCCGGTTCTCGTGGACACGCTGCCCGCGTTCATTACGCGCGTGGCCTTGGCGCTCGCGGGCAGCAAGTACCTCGAGTTCGCATCGCAGTACACCAATATTCCCCTGCAGCATGGTAACGAGCGCGCGCGTTTCACCAGCTTCTCGCTGGCCGAGTTACTCAAGGAATACCAGTTCCTGCGCGAGATTCTCCTGGAGATCCTGTACACGGAAGCGGACTACGACCTGGTACAGGCCAAGATCATGCATCGCTCCATCGACGAGGCCATGGCCGAAGCCGCGACCTCCTTCGTGGCGGTGCAGGACAGTCTTCGCGAGATGTTCACCGCCGCGCTCACGCACGATTTTCGCGGGCCGTTGTCCAGCGCCCTGAACAATCTCCAGCTCATGCGCGGCGAACCGGACGCGGGTGAACGCGAGCGCTTCGCAAAACGCACCGCGCAGAACCTGCGACGGGTTTCCTGCATGATTTCCAGCCTGCTGGACGCCAGCCGCAGCAATGCCGGCGAGCGCCTGGTGCTGGACGCCGGTGACTGCGAGGTGCGCGAGATGCTCGACGAAATCATCGGCGACCTCGAGCCGCGCGCTCAGCACCGCGTGCTGCTCGACATGCCGGCCGGGATCCGGGCGTACTGGGACGGCGAAAAAATCCGCCGCGCGATCTACAACCTGGTGGACAACGCCATCAAGTATTCCCACGCCGACAGCACCGTCAACGTGCGTGCCGTGGAGTCTCACGGGCGCGTTCAGGTCTCTGTGCACAACTATGGCGATCCCATTCCGCCGGAGGATCAACTGACGCTGTTCCGGCCGTACCGGCGCACTGCCGCTGCGGAGCGCAGCGGCAAGGCGGGGTGGGGCCTGGGCCTGGTTCAGGTGCAGGCTGTTGCCGAGGCACACGGGGGCGTGGTCAACCTGGAAAGCGCGTCGCAGACCGGCACGACGTTCACGCTGGACCTGCTGCGCGACGTGCGCGAATTGCGCCAGTCGTAAGCGCGCGGCGCTTGTTGTACGGTGGCGCACGATGGCGACGCGATTCAATCCACTCGAATCACCGTCGAAGGAATTCTCGGTGCATCACCTGCTGGGCACGGGGCTGGTGGACGTACGCCAGGTGAAATGCCTCGGCAGCTGCCGCCATCGGGGCGGCGAGGAATGTTCCGGTCACACGCACCTGGTATTCCCGTTTCGCGGTGTGTACCTGCGCCACGTGGGCAGCGACCAGGCGGTTGCCGACGCCAACCACGTGCTGTTCTTCAACCGTGACCAGGGATACCAGGTCAGTCATCCCGTCGCGGGTGGTGACACCAGCATGGTCATCAGCATTCCTGAGGACATGCTCGCGGAGCTGACGCCCGAATCGTTGCGCAACCCGGGCGATGCGCTGACCTTCAACCTGCAGCACCTGCGTATCGACGCGCGCGCCCAGGCGCTGGTGATGCTGCTGCGGCATTCGCTCGAGCAGAAGAGCATCGAGTCGCTCGAGGCCGAGGGCCTGTCGCTGACGCTGGTGTCGCGCGCCATCGGCCCGCGCACCGCCAGGGCACCCGGCGCTACCTACGCACGCCGGCGGCTGGTGGACCGCGTCAAAGTCCTGCTGGCGAGCGACCTGTCCCGCCGCTGGACGCTGGCGGAGATCGCGGCGGAAATCGGCGGGTCGGCCGTGTATCTCACGCAGGCTTTTCAACAGGTGGAGGGACTGCCGCTGTATCGCTATCAGTTGCGCCTGCGCCTGGCGCGCGCACTCGACCTGATCGCCGGGCGCGAGGACCTGTCGGGACTCGCGCAGGAT
>Ga0207691_10006376_pt1 | contig 11396 bp, 6 predicted proteins | sample KBSM13metaG_FD_184327 | JGI IMG/M metagenome (GOLD analysis project Ga0207691, IMG submission 184327) | Miscanthus rhizosphere microbial communities from Kellogg Biological Station, Michigan, USA - KBS M1-3 metaG (SPAdes) (version 2) | ecosystem: Host-associated > Plants > Roots > Rhizosphere >...
CTACACCGGCCATGCGGCGCAACTGGCGGCACGCGTCCGATGACGACGATGAACTTCAGCACCCGGCTGGCGCGTGCCGAGGCGCAGAACGATTCGCTGCTGTGCGTCGGCCTCGACCCCGACCCGGCGCGCTTCCCCGGCGCATGGCAGCACGACCCGGCGCGCATCTTCGACTTCTGCGCCACGATCGTCGACGCCACCAAAGACCTCGTCATCGCGTTCAAGCCGCAGATCGCCTACTTCGCGGCGCAGCGCGCCGAAGACCAGCTCGAGCGCCTGATCGCGCACATCCACCAGGCCGCCCCCGAGGTGCCGGTGATCCTCGACGCGAAGCGCGGCGACATCGGCAGCACCGCCGAGCAGTACGCGCACGAGGTGTTCGAGCGCTACCGCGCCGATGCGGTGACCTTGTCACCGTTCATGGGCTTCGATTCGATCGAGCCCTACCTGCGCTACGACGGCAAGGGCGTGATCCTGCTGTGCCGCACCTCGAACGCGGGCGGCGCCGACCTGCAAGGGCAGACCCTGGCGAACGGCGACACGGTCTACGAGCACATCGCGCGGCTCGCGCAGGGCGACTGGAACCGCACCGGCCAGCTCGCGCTGGTGGTCGGCGCGACCTTCCCGGCCGAGCTCGAGCGCGTGCGCGAACTGGCGCCGACCCTGCCGCTGCTGATCCCGGGCATCGGCGCCCAGGGCGGCGATGCTGCCGCCACGGTGCGCGCCGCGTGGCGCGCCGATGCCAGCGGGCACACGGTCGCGCCGGTGATCGTCAGCTCGTCGCGTGCGGTGCTGTATGCCGGCCGCGGCAATGATTTCGCCGAGGCCGCGCGCAACGCCGCGCTCGCGACCCGCGCCGAGCTCAACGCCGCGCGCCGCCCGGCCGCGGCCTGAGCCGACGGAGCGAAGTACCTGTGAAATTGTGCAGCGCAGTCGGCTCACTCAAAGGCGAGCCGCCGGTTCAGAGGCAATTACTTCACAGCCTCTGAGGCACCCGCGGGCGGCGGCGCCTGCCAACCGCCGGTGCGCCGCGCCGTCGCAGCGATTTAGCCGAGATATGGGTGCAATAGGGCGGCCTGTTCGGCCGCTCGCGCGCCGGCCGAGCTTGTAACATCGGCCGCATGCCGTCAGCGCTGCGGCTGCGGGCCCGTGCCCGCGTTTCGACGCCGATCCCCGCGAGTCTCATGCCGCATGCCGATGACCGACGCCCACCTGGCCGACACTGAGCTGCCCGAATCGGCAGCCCGGCTCATCGGGCGTTTCTTCTTCGGTACGACCTCGGGGGCCTCGCTCGTCAGCGCGTCCATCCTGACCGTGCTGCCGCCGAGCCTGGCGCTGGGCATGCGCGCCGTGGTCGTCGGCGCGCTGCTCGCGTACGGGCTGTCGTGCGGGATCGCGGCGCGGATCAGCGGCCGGCTGCGCTTCCCGATGCGTGACGCGCTGTGCATCGCCGCGCTGTTCGCGATCGCCCTGACGGGGTTCATCAGCTTCGTGCTCGACGAAGGCCTGCGCAGCCCGTCGCTGGCGTTCTCGGCGCTGATCGTCTGCGTGGTCGGCGCGATCACCGGGCTGCGCGTCAGCCTGGTGCTCGGCGCCGCGGCGACGCTGCAGGTCACCGCACTGGCCTGGGCCGAGGTGATCGGCCTGATCCCGCCGATCCCCGTGCCGACGCCGCTGGCAATGGCCTTGCTGTTCCACTGGCTGGTGATCCTGTGCAGCGTGGTCGGTGGCAACCTGATCGCGCGCATGCTGGTTCATTACGTCCACACCGCGGCCGAGCGCGAGCAGCGCTTTCGCGCACTGCTGAACATCGCCGCCGACTGGTACTGGGAGCAGGACCGCCACTTCCAGTTCACCTACATGTCGGAGGCCGGCGGCCACGTGCCGGGCGGCACGCCGACGCACCACACCGAGCCCTCGCCGTGGCAGCTCACTGACATGGGGCTGAGCGACGAGCAGCTCGATGAGCACCGTGCCGACCTCGAGGCGCACCGGCCGTTCAACGGGCTGATCGGACGCTGGCGCGACGCGCGCGGCCGCTGGCGCACCGTCAGCATCAGTGGCAAGCCCAAGTTCGACGCCGGCGGCGCGTTCTGCGGCTACTGGGGCGTTGCGCGCGACGTCACCGACGAGGTGCGTGCGCAGCGCGCGGTCGCCGCCAGCGAGACCCGCTACCGCGAGCTCTTCACGCGCTCGCCGTCACCGCTGTTCCTGCACCGGCGCGGCATCGTGTTCGATGCCAACGAGGCGGCCGCGCGCCTGTTCGGCTTCGCCAATGCCGCGGCGATGAACGGCTTCAATGTCGTCAGCCTGTTCCCGTCCGGGCCGATGCGCGAGCGCGCGGTCGAGCGCCTCGCAGCGATGGAGCACATGGCGCTGGGCGACGGCGTGCCGGTGCAGGATTTCGTCGTCCGCTCGGTCGACGGCCGCCCCTTGAGCGTGCAGTCGACCGCGGTCCGCGTCGAAACCGCGAGCGGCCCGGCCAACCTCTCGATCTTCTTCGACATCACGGTGCGCCAGGCGGTGGAGGGCGCGCTGCGCCGTTCCGAGGCGATGCTGTCGCACCTGTTCGCGACCAGCCCCGACTGCATCGCACTGACCGAAATGGCGACCGGCCGCTACGCGATGGTGAACCCGGCGTTCTGCCGACTGACCGGTTTCAGCGCCGACGAGGTCGTCGGCCGCACTGCGGCCGAGCTCGGCCTGTGGCACGACCAGCGCAATGCCGACCACCTGATCACCTTGCTCGAGCGCAACGGCACCGTGGTCGATCTGCCCGCGGTGTTCGTCGCGAAATCGGGTGCGCTGGTGTCGATGCTGCTCGCGGCCGGCCGCTTCGTGATGGACCAGCGCGACTACCTGGTCGTCAATGCGCGCGACGTGACCGACAGCGAGCGCACGCGGCTGCAGCACACCGCCATCCTGGAGCGGGCGTCGATCGGCATCGCGTTCACGCGCGACAGCCGCTTCGTGCAGGCCAATCCGTACTTCGAGCGCATGTTCGGCTGGGACGCCGGCAGCTTGCGCGACCAGCCCGATGCCGTCGTCTGGCCCGACACCGACGCCCACGGCGAGATCGGCCGGCTCGCCGGGCCGCTGCTGTCGGCGGGTCAGCCGTTCGAGATGGAGCGGCGCATGCGGCGGCGCGACGGCAGCCCGTTCTGGTGCCGCCTGGTCGCCCAGGCCGTGGACCGCAGCGACCCGAGCCGCGGCGGCACGATCTGGATCGCCGAAGACGTGACCGAGCGCCGCCGCCTCGACGAGGCGCTGGCCGCCGCGCGCGATGCCGCCGAAGCGGCGAGCCAGGCCAAGAGCGCGTTCCTGGCCAACACCAGCCACGAGATCCGCACGCCGCTGAACGGCCTGCTCGGGCTGGCGCGCCTGGCGATGCAGCCGGACCTCGCCGAAGCGCGCCGCCAGCAGTACCTCGGCCAGATCCTCGACAGCGCACAGAGCCTGGCGGGGATCATGTCCGACATCCTCGACGTCTCGAAGATCGAGGCCGGCCGGCTCGCCCTCGAAGACACGCCGTTCGACCTGCACGAGACCCTGCACGCGGTGCACCACGCGTACCAGTCGCTCGCCGAGGTCAAGGGCCTGTCGCTGCTGCTGACGATCGACCCGGCCGTGCCGGGCACGGTGCGCGGCGACCCGGTGCGGGTGCGCCAGATCCTGTCGAACTTCATCACCAACGCGCTCAAGTTCACCGAGCGCGGCCATGTGCGCATCGAGGCCGCTCCGGCGGCCGGCGGCGTGCGCCTGGCGGTCTCGGACACCGGGCCCGGCGTCGCCGCCGAGCTGCGCGAGCGCCTGTTCACGCCGTTCTCGCAAGGCGACTCGTCGACGACGCGGCGCTTCGGCGGCACCGGGCTGGGCCTGTCGATCTGCCGCGAACTGGCGCAGCTGATGGGCGGGCGCGTCGGCCTGGACAGCCCGGTGCATGGCGGCAGCACGTTCTGGGCCGAGCTGCCGCTGCCGGGCAGCACGCCGGCCGACGCGAGCGCCGACACCGAAGTCGGCGAGATCGAATGCCTGGCCGGTGCACGCGTGCTGATGGCCGAAGACAACCCGGTCAACATGATGATCGCGGTGGCGATGCTCGAGCATTGGGGGTTGCGCGTCGCGCAGGCCTTCGACGGCCGCGTCGCGGTCGCCGCGGTGCTCGAGGCGGCGCGCGTCGGCGACCCGTTCGACGCGGTGCTGATGGACGTGCAGATGCCGGTGATGAGCGGCCACGAGGCGGCGCGCGAGCTGCGCCGCCACCACTCGGCGCAGGCGCTGCCGATCATCGCGCTGACGGCCGCGGCGCTGGTCTCCGAACGCGACGAGGCCCGCGCCTCCGGCATGGACGACTTCCTGACCAAGCCGATCGACGCGCCGAAGCTGCGCGCGACATTGGCGCGCCACATCGGCCTGCGCCGCGCCCTCGAGGCCTGACGGGCTGAACGGGTGATAGGTGGCCGGCGCGCGCCGGCCGCCGCGGCGTCACAGCACCAGCGGCAGCTCGCGCAGGCGCTTGCCCGTCAGCACGAACAGCGCGTTCGCCAGCGCCGGCGCGATCGGCGGCGTGCCGGGTTCGCCGACGCCACCGGGCGGGCGCGTGCTGGCGACGAGGTGGGTCTCGATGCGCGGCGTGTCGATCATCTTCGCGACCGGGTAGTCGGTGAAGTTGCTCTGCCTGACCGCGCTGGCGACGATGTCGATGCGGCCGAACAGCGCGGCGCCGAGGCCGAACATGATCGCGCCCTCCATCTGCTGCGCGACGATGCCCGGGTTCACGACCGTGCCGATGTCGGCCGCGCAGACGACGCGGTGCACGCGCGGCCGGCCATCGACCAGCGACACCTCGACCACCTGCGCAACGATGCTGCCGAAGCTCTCGTGCAGCGCCACGCCGCGGGCGCGGCCGGCCGCGACCGGCCGGCCCCACCCGCTCCTGTCGGCGGCGAGCCGGAGCACCGCGGCATGGCGCGGCGCGTCGCGCAGCAGCCCGAGGCGGAACGCGATCGGATCCTGCTGCGCCTCGACCGCCAGCTCGTCGATGAACGATTCGGAGAAGAACGCGTTGTGCGAATGGCCGACCGAGCGCCAGAACCCGACCGGCACGCCGCTGTGCGTCGCGACATGCGCGATGCGCTGGTTCGGCACGCCGTACGGCAGGTCGAACAGGCCCTCGCTGACGGTCTTGTCGGGCATGTCGACCGGGCCGGCGATGGCCGGCAGCGCGCGCTCGAGCCAGCGCGGCGTGATCGCGTCGCCGGCGCTGGTGATCGCCAGCGCGATCGGCTGGCCGTGCCCATCGAGGCTGGCCTGCAGCACCGCGGCGCCGGCGGGTCGGTAGAAGTCGTGCGTCATGTCTTCCTCGCGCGGCCACACCAGCTGCACCGCCCGGCCGTCGGTCTCGAGCGCGACCCGCACCGCCTGGCCAACGACATCGACATCGAGGCGCCGCCCGAAGCCGCCGCCGAGGTAGGTCACGTGCACGGTCACCGCGCCTTCGTCGACACCGGCGACCTGCGCGGCCAGCGCGCGCGCGCTGCCGGGCACCTGGGTCGGCACCCAGACCTCGACGCGACGCGCCGCGCCCACGCCGCTGACCTGTGCGGTGCAGTTGATCGGCTCGAGCGCCGCATGCGCGAGGTACGGTGCGCGGTAGACGCGCTCGATGCCACGCGCTGCGCCGCGCGCCACCTGCTCCATGTCGCCGCGGCTGTGGAACGCGAAGCCGCCCTGCGCGCTCGCGGCAGCGCGCGCCTGGTCTTCGAGCGCCTGCAGCACCGCGGCGCTGTCGATGCCGCCGCCGGGCGGCGCCTGCCAGTCGACCTGCAGCGCACGCGCGCCGCGCAGCGCATGCCAGGTGCTGCGGCCGACGACCGCGAGCGCCGCGGTCGAGCCGGCCACCGGGCCGAGGCGCACGACGCGCTCGACGCCGGGCAGCTGCAGCGCCTTGTCGACATTCACCGCGCCCGGGCTGCCGCCGAGCATCGGGCAATGGCGCACGACCGCATGGCACATGCCGGGCCGGCGCACGTCGATGCCGAACACGGCGCTGCCGTCGATCTTGGCGGCGATGTCGGTGCGTGGCGCGGCGGTGCCGATCAGGGTCCAGTCCTTCGCGTCCTTCACGCTCACCGAGCCGGGCGGCGTCGCCGCGGCGGCCTTCGCGAACTCGCCGAAATGACCGCGCGCGCCGGAGGCATGGCTGATCACGCCCGCGTCGATGCGCAGCTCGGCGGCCGGCAGCTTCCAGTGCAGCGACGCCGCGCCGACGAGCTGCGCGCGTGCGGTCGCCGCGGCCAGGCGCAGCACCTCCCAGGCATCGGCCACGCTCGACGATCCGCCGGTGGCATTGATGCCGAGCTCGCGCGCGACCTTGGCGACGACCCACTGGCCGCCCTGGACCAGCCGGGTCTCGGCGCCCGGCTCGCTGTCGGCCGGATGGAACGGCAGCCCGGCGACGAACATCGCGACATTGCCGTAGAGCTTGTCCGGCCCGGCCGGGATCAGCCGCACGCTCGCGAGCGGCACGTCGAGCTCCTCGGCGACCAGCATCGCGAGCGCGGTGTGCACGCCCTGGCCCATCTCGCTGCGGTGCATCGCCAGCCGCACCGTGCCGTCGGCGCCGATCTTGATCCAGCCGTTCAGACCGACCTCGCCATCGACGCCCGGCAGAGTCTCGGCCCGGCCCAGGCGGGCGCGCGGCGGCAGCACACCCCAGCCGACGACCAGCGCCGCGGCCGTGCCCAGCCCGCTGACGATCAAGGTGCGGCGCTTCATCCGCGCGCCCGCGGCCTGGCGCCGCTGCGCAGCACCGCAGCCGCGCTCTTGATCGCCTCGCGGATCCGCGGGTAAGTGCCGCAGCGGCAGATGTTGGTGATCGCCGCGTCGATGTCGGCGTCGCCCGGGTTCGGGTTCTTTGCGAGCAGCGCGGCCGCGGCCATCAGCATGCCGCTCTGGCAATAGCCGCATTGCGGCACCTGGTGCGCGACCCAGGCCGCCTGCAGCGCATGCGGCTGCTCGGCGCTGCCGAGCGCCTCGATCGTGCGCACCGGCTTGCCCGCCACCGCGGCCAGCGGCGTGACGCAGGAGCGCAGCGCCTGGCCGTCGACATGCACCGTGCAGGCACCGCAGGCCGCGACGCCGCAGCCGAACTTGGTGCCGGTGAGGTTCAGCACGTCGCGCAAGGCCCACAGCAGCGGCATGTCGGGATCGACCGCCGCGTCGTCCAGCGTGTGCGTCTTGCCATTGATCGAAAGATTCACCAGCACTCCATGACGCCGCAAAAGGCGAAGCGCATGATTCTGCGGCATGCGCCAAACCCGCGGCGGCGGCACGCGGGCCGGTCGATTGGCGCATGCGCCGGCGCGCCCGCGCGGGCCGTTGGCGCCAGGCTATCGGCGCGGCGCGAGCACGGCGTCGTAGGCGCTGGCGGAGTAGCTCCGAACCTGCTGGCTATGGACGAGCAGCACCGCTGCGAGGCGCAAGGCGCGCGCGGAACTGATCAATCGAGGCTGACCTCGGTGCGCACGACCCCGGCCCGCTCGGCATGCGCGGTCAATGCCAGGTGCGTGCCCTTCGGCGCGCGCACGACCCATTCGACGACGGTGCGGTCACCGGTCACTTCGCGGTTCGGCAGGAAGGCCTGCAGCGAGGCCTTCGGCGCATGGCCTTCGAGCTGCGCGCCCTCGATGCGCGGCTTGCCGCTGACCAGCGAGACCGCCGGGTTGCCGGGCGGCAGGTGGATCTCGAAGATCACGCCGCGCACCGTCTTGCGCGCCAGCGCGCGCTTGGTCACATACGCCGGCAGCCAGCCGCTGTTGCCGACCGCGAAGCGGATGCGCCAGGTGTCGGGGCCGAGCGCGCGCACCTCGGTGCGCAGCAGTTCGAGCTTCGGCAGCGACAGCGCGATCTGCGTCATCCAGGCCGGGAAGCGCGCGACCTCGCGCTCACGCAGGTGCGGCGGTGGGTTGCGCCAGAAGTTCAGCTTGTCCCAGCCGCCGAGCTCGACCGCGCCGAGCTGCGGGTGCATGAACGGCTTCCAGTCGACGTGGGCCTGGCCGGCGCACTGCTCGTCGCTCCATTTCAGCAGCTTGAGGTCGTCGTCGACCGAGTGCTCGCGGTACCAGTCGATCCACTTGTAGTCGGTGATGCCGGCCTCCTTGTTCGGCGCCCACAGCTCGACGACCCAGAACAGCGCACCGAGGTGTTCGTAGAGCCAGTCCTGGGTGCCGCCGATGACCTCCTTCGGGTGGTACTTGAACTCGTGCCAGATGCTGATCGCCGGGTAGCCGGTGAGCTCGGCGCCGAGCGCGCTGAAGCGCTTGATCGACCACAGGTCCTCGGGGATCATGTCGTCGTCGCTGACCGTGCCCATCGGCCGCAGGATCACGCCGCTGTGGGTGTGGAAGCTGATCGCCGCGCCGATGTTGCGGTGGCCGATGACGAAGTCGACCATCGCCTTGACCTCGGGCTCGCTGGTCGGGTACTCGCCGGCGCCGACCTGCTCGTGCTCCTGGCGCCAGAAGGCCGGGAAGTTGCGGTTCAGGTCCAGGCCTTCAGGATCCTTGTTGACGTTGATCGTCAGCCCGTCGTAATTGACTAAGCTGCCTTCGGGCATCAGCCGGTAGTAGCTGCCGCCGAACTCGCCCGGCTCGCGCGGCACCATCAGGCGCGGGTCGCGCTCGCATTTCTTGTAGCCGCCGTGCGGATCGGGGATGCGCATGAACAGCACGCGGCCGTCGCCGTCGACGTCTTCGACGGTCAGCCCGTCGACCGGGTCTTCTTCATACGGATAGCGCCGCACGCTCGAGCGGATGTGGCGCGGCTTGTCGGCCAGCGCGAGCTCGGCGCCGTCGGGGTTCAGGCGCGGGCACAGGTACACGGCGCGGGTGTCAAGCAGCTGCGTGGTCTGCGCGTCGGCGCCGTGGCCGGTGACGAGGTGGTGCAGGTAGAACAGCACCGCGGTGCTGGCGGTGAGCTCGGCGGCGTGGATGTTGCCGTCGGCCCAGAACGCCGGCTTGTCGGCGGCCGGGCCGGTCGCGGTGTTGGTCACGGTGGCGACCCAGATGTCGCGGCCCTCGAAGCTCTTGCCGATCGACGCTACCGAGACCAGCTCCGGAAATGCGTCGGCGTAGTCGTACAGCAGGCGGGTCAGTGCGTCGTAGCGGTAGAAGGTGTCGAAGCGGGGCGAGGGAGCGGCGGGCAAGGTCATGGGCGAAGACGGATGCAATGCGACAGCGCGCAGTGTCGCAGCAGGGCGTGCCGCTGCCTAGCGATCTGCGCGGCAGCGCGCAGGCGTTCGGTGTGCGCGCAACGCCGCGCCGAAGCGGCCGCGTCACACGACCCGCAGCGTCCCGTCCTCGAACACGCGCATCTCGCCCGGGGCGAACGGGAGCCAAGTCTCGTCGTGCGTCAGCGGTTCGGTGACGACGACCGCGACGCGGTCGGTCGTGGCGGTCAGCTGCGCGAAGTCGACGGTGACGTCTTCGTCGTGCAGCGAGGCGCGCGTGAACGGATGCTGGCGCAGCAGGTGGTACAGCCGGGTCGAGCAATGCGCCCACAGCGCCTGGCCATTGCTCAGCATGAAGTTGAACGTGCCGTGCGCCGCGGCGCGCGGCACGAGCTCGCGCAGGGTCGCGGTGAGCTCGGCGATCGGCGGCACGCTCGCGTGCGATTTCGCGAGCTCCTGCATCAGCCAGCAGAAGGCGCGCTCGCTGTCGGTCTCGCCGACCGGGCGGAAGGCGCCGTGCAGGCGCGGCGCAAAGCCCTTCAGGTCGCCGTTGTGCGCGAACACCCAGTAGCGCCCCCACAGCTCGCGCACGAACGGGTGCGTGTTCTCGAGCGCGACCCGGCCCTGCGTGGCCTTGCGGATGTGGGCGATGATGTTGTCGCTCTTGATCGGATAGCGCCGCACCATGTCGGCCACCGGCGAGACGCGCGCGCTCTGCGAATCGACCATCAGGCGCACGCCGGCGCCCTCGAAGAACGCGATGCCGAAGCCGTCCTTGTGCTCCTCGGCGCGCGTGGCGAAGCCGGTGAAGCTGAACATCACGTCGGTCGGTGTGTTGGCATTCATGCCGAGCAGTTGGCACATGGCGGCATCGGGCAGGCGGCAGCGGAGCCGCCATTGTCCGACCTTCCCGCGTCGCCGCCGCAGTGGGCGGCCTCAGCGTGCGCGGACCTCGACCGGATCTTCCGCTTCCCGCCTCGGAGTAGTCGATGACCTCGACACAGTGTCCGCCGACGGTACGAACAGGAGTGACGCTACTCCGTGAACAGCCGCAACAGACCCTTGAACGACACCAGGTTGCCGGGGTTGCTGGTCTCGTTGAGAACGCCGCTCATGCGGCGCACCAGGCGCTCGCTCGTCTGCGCGCGCCAGATCAGCAAGTCGGTGAGCCACGGATGGCGATTCACGACATTGGCGCGCTGGTACAGGTCGAAGCGCGGCTTCAACACGCCCAGGCGCGCCTCGTAGTCGGCGCGCGCGCGGCTGTCGTGCTCGGCGTCGTGGTGCGCGCCAACACCGGGCCGCAAACCGCCCGCGAGCAGCGCCTCGGCCGCATGAATGCCGGTCTCGTAGGCCTTGCCGATGCCTTCGCCGCTGAACGAATAGGTGCTGCCCGCGGCCTCGCCGACGACCATCATGCCGGGCCGCGTGAAGCGCGCGCCGGTCAGCGTGCAACGCAGCGGCGCGCCCTTCATCGGCGCAAGCAAGGTGCCGCCGTCCATCAGCTCGCGCGCCGGCGCGTACACGCGCTTGAAGTCGTCCATCACCTGGCGCAGGTTGATTTCGCGCTTCGCCAGCTTGCCGTTGCGCCGCGTGTCGTGGCTGTCGGCGATGCCCACACCGATGTTGAACACGCCGTCGCGGCACGGGAAGATCCAGCCGTAACCCGGCGTCAACGCGCGGTGCCAGACGATCTCGAGCTTGTCGATGCGACCGGCCATCGCGGCGTTCCTGACATAGCCGCGCAGCGCGACGCCGCTGGGCGTGTGGCGCTGCGACATGCCAGCGGCGAGCAGCGCCTGCGGCACCGCGCCGCTGGCCAGCAGCACCCAGCACGCGCGGATCTCATGGCTGCGCTCGCCGTGCGCGAGCCGCGCACCGACGACCGCGCCGCCGGCTTCGAGCGTCGCGACGAAACGCACCGGCGCGAACATGCGCGCGCCCGCGGCGACCGCGGCGCGGCAGACGATCTCGTCGAGCTGCATGCGCGGCAGCACCGCGAGCTCGCCGGGCACATCGATGCGGCCGCCGCGCGGGCCGATGCAGCGCACGAAGCCGGCCGCCTGCGCCCGTGCCATCACCTCGTCGAGCACGCCGAGCTTGCGCAAGGCGTTGTGCGCGTCGGGGATCAGGCCGTCGCCGCAGACCTTGTCGCGCGGGAACGCGT
>Ga0207691_10006379_pt1 | contig 11395 bp, 12 predicted proteins | sample KBSM13metaG_FD_184327 | JGI IMG/M metagenome (GOLD analysis project Ga0207691, IMG submission 184327) | Miscanthus rhizosphere microbial communities from Kellogg Biological Station, Michigan, USA - KBS M1-3 metaG (SPAdes) (version 2) | ecosystem: Host-associated > Plants > Roots > Rhizosphere >...
CGACGACGCCCACGCCCACGCTCGCCTTGGAGTTCGGAAAGCCGTCGAGGAAGCCGAAGGAATTCGCCAGCACGAAGTCCGTGTCGTACGTGGAGACCGTGGCGCCTTCGGAATTGGTGATGCGCCTGTCGATGGCGAGCGCGGTGGACTCCGCGCGCTTCGCGATCTCGATCGCCTCCTCGACGGTGAGGCCCCACGGATGGAAGAGATCCAGGTCCGGCGGCCGGCCCTTGTAGAGACGCTCGCGGTCCGGCAGGCCCGCGGCCTCGTCCTCGGCCGTGTGGCGCGCGATGGCGCACGCGGCTTCCACGGTGCGCTCGACGGCGTCGGGCGAGAGATCGGACGTGCTCGCGTTGCCGCGCCGTTTTCCGAAATAGACCGTGATGCCCAGGCCCTTGTCGCGGTTGTATTCGACGGTCTCCACTTCGCCGCGCCGCACCGTGACCGACTCGCCAACGGCGGCCGACACCTCCACTTCCGAACCGGTGGCGCCGCGCTGCTGCGCGATTTCAATGGCGCGGCGCGCGACGTCGGACATCGCGTCGCGCGTGAGGGGCAATCGGGAGATGGGATGGTCTGGCATTAACCGCTAAACTCACGCGGCATGGAAGACGACGATTTTATCAGCAAGACCCGCCGCAAACGGGAGATGACGGACCTGCAGGACCTGGGCGCGGCGCTGGTGAAGCTCTCGAAGGAGCAGCTTGCGCGCATCGACATGCCGGAAAGCCTTCGCGAAGCCATCGAGGCATGCCGGCCGATCACCAAGCACGAGGCGAGGCGGCGGCAGCACCAATACATCGGGAAGATCATGCGCAACATCGACGCGGGCCCGATCGCGGCGCAGCTGGCCGAGCTCGAGGCGCCTTCCAGGCGCCAGACCGCGGTCTTCCACGTGGCGGAGCGCTGGCGCGACGAGATCATGGCCGAGCCCGGCGCGATCGAGCGCTTCGTGAAGGAATTCCCGGGGGCCGATGCGAACCGGTTGCGCGAGCTTGCCGAGAAGGCGCGCGAGGAGAAGCGCACTTCCAGGCCGCCGAAGAGCTTCCGCGACCTCTTCCACGTGCTGAACGGGTTGCTGCAGGACCACGCGAGGCGAAATCCATGAGCGCGCACGATTCGGTCCGCGTGGGGCTGGTCTCCACCAGCGACCGCGCTTCGCAGGGCGTCTACAAGGACGAGGGCATTCCCGCGCTGGAGCAGTGGCTGGCAAGCGCGTGCCTGAACCCCATCCAGTTCGAGCGCCGCCTCATTCCCGACGAGCGCGCCGAGATCGAGAAGACGCTGATGGAGCTGGTGGACATGCGCGAGTGCGACCTCGTCATCACCACCGGCGGCACCGGCCCCGCGCCGCGCGACGTGACGCCCGATGCGACGCTCGCGGTGGCCGATCGCGAGATGCCGGGCTTCGGCGAGCAGATGCGGCGCATCTCGCTGGAGTTCGTTCCCACCGCGATCCTTTCGCGCCAGGCCGCGGTGGTGCGCGGCCGCTGCCTCATCATCAACCTGCCGGGCCAGCCGAAATCGATTCGCGAGACGCTGGAAGGACTGAAGTCGCCCGACGGCAAGACTTTGGTCGCCGGCATCTTCGCGGCCGTGCCCTATTGCGTCGATCTCATCGGCGGGCCCTACATCGAAACGCGCGAGGAGGTCGTGAAGGCCTTCCGTCCCAAGAACGCCGTCCGTCCTTCGAGGAGCTGAATTGAAACCGCTGGAACACATCGAGCTTGCCACCGGCGCCGAGCCGCAAGGCACCGTCATCTGGATGCACGGCCTGGGCGCCGACGGCTGGGACTTCGTGCCCATCGTGCGCGAGCTGCCGGTCCCCGAGGACCTGCAGCTGCGCTTCATCTTCCCGCACGCGCCGGTGCGGCCCGTGACCATCAACAACGGCCACGAGATGCGCGCGTGGTACGACATCAAGATGCAGGACATCTCGCGCGTGCCCGATGAAGCCGGCATCCGCGAATCGCAGGCGCATGTGGAGGCGTTGATCGCGCGCGAGGCCAAGCGCGGGGTTGCGCCGGAGAAGATCGTGCTCGCCGGCTTCTCGCAGGGCGGCGCGATCGCGCTGCAGGCGGGGCTTCGCCACAACGGGCGCCTCGCGGGCCTCGTCGCGCTTTCGACCTACCTGCCGCTCGAGGAATCGCTCGACAAGGAAGCCTCTGCCGCCAACAAGCGCACGCCCATTTTCATGGCGCATGGCTCGCAGGATCCGGTCATCCCGGTGCAGCTCGCCGACGCGTCACGGCGCGCGCTCGAGCAGCGCGGCTATCACGTCGAATGGCAGGTCTGGCCGATGCCGCACTCCGTGTGCGCCGAGGAAGTGGGCGCCCTCGGCGAATTCCTCACGCGCATCTACGGCGGCGGCGGCTCGCGCGACGACGACGAGCCCCGCTCGTCGATCATCCAGCTCGCGCGCTAGCTACTTCGCCGGCGTGGCGAAGGCCTTGCCTTTTTCGACGATGTAGGTGGCGAGGACCTTGACCGGCTTGTCGCCGACGGCCTTGGCGTCGTGGACCTTGCCGGCGAGGATCGCGTAGGAGTCGCCCTCCTTCAGCAGGCGCGGCGTTTCGCCTTCGATCTCGAGCGAGGACGAGCCCTCCAGCACCACGCCGCTTTCGGGGCCGAAGTGCGTGTGGCGGCCCGCGGCCATGCCGGCCGGAATCTCCGCGATCGCGATGACGACTTCGCGCCCGCCCTCGACGTCCATGCGATGAAGGATCGTGCGCTTGATGCCGGGCGCCGCCGCGGGTGCGGGAGTCTGGGCATCGGCGACGGCGGTGAAGGCGATGGCAGCGGCGAGCAGGAGCGCGGATCTCATGGACCCTCCACGGAAGTTTTGACGCGCAGCGGCTCGAGCGCCCGCTGCAAGGCCGCCGGAAGCTCGGCGACCGGACGGCGGGATTCCCGGTCGACGTACACGTGCACGAATCTGCCCTGCGCCGCCGCGGTGGGCGACGCCTTGCCGAACAGCGCGACTTCGTAGACGACGCTCGAGCGGCCCACGTGCGCCACGCGAAGCGCCGCGGTGACCGCCTCGGGATACGTGAGCGGCGCGAAGTAATGGCAGCCGGTCTCGACGACGAGCCCGATCACGGCGCTCTTCTGGATGTCGAGCGCGCCATGCTCGATGAGCCACGCGTTCACGACCGTATCGAAAAGCTCGTAGTGGACGACGTTGTTCATGTGGCCGTAGGGATCGCTGTCGGCCCAGCGCGTCGTGAGGACGCGCGCGTGCGGATAGTCTTCGCGCCGGTGCGGGCCGGGGCGCCCGCTCATGCGGGCTTGCCGGCCGCGGCCTTTTCGGGAACCGGCACCATGAACTTCACGGTGCGCATGTAGGAGCCGGGCACGGTCGAGAGGCCGCCGGAGAGGAACGCCTCGACCTCCTCGCGGCGCTTCAGCGTGTCGTTGTAGCCCAATTCGATGAGCTCGTTGCAGTAGCCGCGCTCGAAGAGCAGGTAGCTCGCGAGGTTGGCGCCGCCGCGGCGCATGGCGCCGACGCTGCGCAGGAAGAAGCGGATGGTCCACGGCAGGCTGCGCACGTGCTTCACCGCGATGCCTTCGAGCGGCTCCGACGGCGTGAGCACCAGCACGTCCACGTGGTGCAGCGCGAGTCCCATCTTCTTCAGCGTCGCCGGATCCACCGCGCTGATGGTGCGGTTGATGCGCTCCATGCGCTCCAGGTCCACCGCGAGGCTGTCCAGGAAGATGGAGTTCATCACGTGGCCGGCGATCTGCGCCAGCGTGGGGAAGAGATCGCCGCGCGTGCGGTCCGGCGCCTGCTCGTTGCGGATGCGCGCCGTGCCCACGACCACGATGCGGTCGGCGCCCAGGTGCAGCGCGGGGCTCACCGGCGCGACCTGGCGCATGGAGCCGTCGCCGAAGAACTCGCGATTCAGCTTGTACGCGGGGAACACGAACGGGATGGCGGAGGACGCCATCAGGTGCTCCACGCCGATGTGCGTCTTGATGCCGATGCGCTGCGAGCGCTGCCAGCCTTCGAGGGTGTCCACGGACTGGAAGAAGCTGCAGCTCTGCCCGGACGTATAGCCCGAGCACGTGATCGCCACCGCATCGAGCGCGCCCGCCTTGATGTTCTGGTCGATGCGCGCGAAATCGAGATGGCGCGACAGCAGGTGCTCGAGCGGCCGGTTGTCCAGCAGCGAGATGCGCCGGTTCTTGAGGAAGGCGCCGAAGAGGAAGCTGGACAGCCACCGGATGCTGTTCGCCGTGGCGCCCGCGAAATCGGCGCGATACACATGGTGCGGCTGGAAATTGCGCCAGACGCCGAGGAGGTTGTCCACCGCCTTGCCGAAGTCGTCGGCGTGCACGGCGAGCGCGCCGGCATTCACGGCGCCCGCGGAGGTGCCGCAGATGATGGCGAAGGGATTGACCTTGGGCTCGGCGAGCATCTCCTTCAGCGCCTGCAGCACGCCGACCTGGTAGGCCGCGCGTGCGCCGCCTCCCGCAAGGACGATTCCCGACTTACCCCCGCCAGACTCCAATGCGCCTCCCGGCAGGCGGCCTTACCGGGGTCCGGAAGCCGCCTTTCTTTTCTCCCCAGAGGGAGAAATACCCCCATCCCGGGCCGTTTGCAACAGTTCCGAGGCGTGGCGGCGGGTCGCTTCCGTGATGGTGAGGCCCCCCAGCATGCGGGCGATCTCCTCGACCCGCTCCGGCGCGGCGAGCGGCGCCACGGTGGCGAGCGTCGTATTTCCGCGTGTCTGCTTTGCCACGCGCAGCTGCGAGCGCGCATGGACCGCCACCTGCGCGAGGTGCGTGACGGACAGGACCTGATGGTGCCTCGCCAGCGCCGCAAGGAGCTTGCCCACCACCTCCGCAACACCCCCGCCGATGCCGGAATCCACTTCGTCGAAGATCAACGTGGGCACCGAGGCCTGCCCGGAGAGCAGCACCTGGATCGCAAGCGAGATGCGCGAGAGCTCGCCGCCCGAAGCGACTTTCGCGAGCGGCGCCAATTCCTGCCCCGCGTGCGCGGCAACGCGCAACTCCACCGCCTCCAGGCCCCCCGAGGTCGGCGTTTCCAGCGGCTCCAGCGCCGCTTCGAGCTTTCCGCCCGCCATGGCAAGCGTCTGCATCGTCCTGGTGACTTCGGCGCCGAGCTTCTTGGCCGCCGCGCGGCGCGCTTTCGAAAGCTCGCCCGCCACGGCGCGGAACTCGCGCTCCGCCGCCGCTTCCTGCGCCTTGAGCTTCTCGAGGCTTTCCTCGCCGCCCAATTCCGCGAGACGCGCGCGGCGCTCCTCGAGCGCCTGCGGCAGCGCCGCCGCTTCGGCGCGGTACTTGCGCGCCGCATCCAGGACCGCCTTGATGCGCGCATCGAGCTGCGAGAGCCGCCCCGGATCCACCTCCAGCTTCTGCAGGTAACGGCGCAGCTGCTGTGCCGCTTCCGCCGCGTGCACGCCGGCGGTCTCCGCGTCGCGCTTCGCATCCTCCAGCGCCGGATCCAGCTCGGCTGCGGAGGCCAGGCGCGAAGCGGCATGCGCCAGGCGCGCGGTCGCGGAATCCTCCGCTTCGTCGAGCGCATCCGCGCACTCGGTCACCGCGGCGATCAATTCCTGCGCGTGTCCCAGGCGGCGATGCTCGGCCTGGTCCTCGACCCACTGGCGCGCATCGAACGCGAGCGCCTCGAGATCGCGGATCTCGTGCGCCAGCAGCTCGCGCTCGCGCGCCGAGGTGGCCTGCGCGTTCTCCCGCGCGGCGCGCTGCTCGGCCAGGCGGCGCCATGCGGCGAATTTCGCGGACACGTCGCGCGCGAGCTGCTCCGAGCCGCCGAAGGCATCGAGCAGCAAGCGCTGCTTGTCCCGCCGCAGCAGCTGCTGGTGCTCATGCTGGCCATGGACGTCGACCAGCATCTCGCCCAGCTCGCGAAGCTGCGCCGCGGTGGCGGGCCGGCCGTTCACGAAGCCGCGCGAGCGCGCCGAGGAATCCACGGTGCGGCGCAGGATGCAGGCGCCATCGCCCTCGTCGAAATCCTGGGCGGCGAGCCAATCCCGCACGGCGGGAAGCGATTCGACGTCGAAATCGGCGCTCACCTCCGCGCGCTGCGCGCCGTGGCGCACGATGCCCGCATCAGCGCGCCCGCCCAGGGCGAGGCCCAGCGCATCCACGAGGATCGACTTGCCGGCACCCGTCTCGCCGGTGAGCGCGGTGAAGCCCGAGGCGAGCTCGAGATCGAGCCGCTCGACGATCACGTAATCCCGGATCGACAACGCGCGCAGCACTTAACGCCTCACGCCGTTCGTTCCGACCACCTGAGTTTTTGCCGCAGCATCGAGAAGTACCGGTACCCCTTCGGATGCAATAACGTCGCAGGCTTCGGGCTCGCCGACACGGTGACCACGTCGCCCTGCTCCAGCTCGAAATGCGCCTGGACGTCGAAGTTGGCGCGCGAGCCCTCGCCGCGCACCAGCGTGATCTCGACTTTCGACGTGCTTCGGATCGCCACCGGCCGGTTCGAAAGCGTGTGCGGGGAGATCGGCACCAGCGCGATCGCCTGCAGCGCCGGATGCAGGATCGGCCCGCCCGCGGAGAGTGCGTACGCAGTGGATCCGGTCGGCGTGGCGACGATCAAGCCATCGGCCCGGAGCGTGTAGATGAATTCCCCGTCCACCGTCACGGCGAACTCGATCATGCTGCCCACGGCGCCGCGGCTCACCACCACGTCGTTCATCGCCATGGCGGAGAAGACCTTCTTGCCCTCGCGCTTCACCGCGCCCGCCAGCAGCATGCGCTGCTCGGAGATGAATTCGCCATCCAGCACCGATTCGATGGCGCTTTCCAGGCCGTCGGCCGGAATGTCGGTGAGGAAGCCCAGGCGCCCGAGGTTCACGCCCACCAGCGGCACGCCGCGCTCGGCCATGAGCCGCGCGGAGGAGATGAGCGTGCCGTCGCCGCCCACCACGATGCACAGGTCCGCGCGCGCGGCGAGCTGCGCCAGCTCGGAAACGGCGTCGGGCTTGGAGCGCGAGGCGCCGGCGGTCGCCTTGTCCATGGCGACGGCGATGCCACGCCGGTGCAGCACGCCCGCCAGCTGGTCGAGCACTTCCGGAAGGTTCGCCGCGTCGCTTTTTCCGACGACGGCGACCGTCTTGAACGCAGGGGGCATGGCGCCAATTAAAGCATGAACTACAATTGCTTCCATGCTGAGCGAACGCGCCCAAACCCTGCTGAAGATCCTGGTGGAGCGCTATATCGCCGAGGGGCAGCCCGTCGGCTCCCGCGCGCTCTCGCGCTATTCCACGCTGGAGCTCTCCCCCGCCACGATCCGCAACGTGATGGCGGACCTGGAGGAGATGGGATTCGTCTCCAGCCCCCACACCTCGGCAGGCCGCGTGCCCACGCCCAAGGGCTACCGCTTCTTCGTCGATACGCTCCTCACGGTGCGGCCGATGGAGCAGATGGAGCGCCAGCAGCTGGAAGAGCAGCTCACGCCCGACGACCCGCACCGCATGGTGACCAACGCCTCGCAGATCCTGTCCGACCTCACCCATTTCGCCGGGATCGTGGTGGCGCCCCGCCGTCGCGGCGCCGCGCTTCGGCACATCGAGTTCTTCGGCCTCTCGGAGCGCCGCGTGCTGCTGGTGCTGGTCGCATCCGACGGCGAGGTGCAGAACCGCGTGCTCGTCACCGACCGCTCCTACACTCCCTCGCAGCTCACCGAAGCCGCGAACTACATCAACCAGAATTACGCGGGCCTGGAATTCGACCAGCTGCGCACGCGCGTGAAGGGCGAGCTCATCGACCTGCACCGCGACATCTCCGGGCTCATGCAGGCGGCGATCGAGACCGGCAGCGATGCGCTGCGCCAGGCGAGCGACGGGGTCGTCATCTCGGGCGGGCGCAACCTGCTGGAAGTCGACGAGATCTCCGGCGACATGCACAAGCTGCGGCGCCTCTTCGACCTCTTCGAGCGCAAGACGCAGCTGCTGGACATCCTCGAGATCAGCGAGCAGGCCGAAGGCGTGAAGATCTTCATCGGCGGCGAGTCGCAGCTGGTGGCGCTCGACGAATGCTCCATCGTGACGGCACCCTACGAGGTCGACGGCCAGGTGGTCGGGACGGTCGGCGTGATCGGGCCCACGCGCATGGCCTACGAGCGCGTGATCCCCATCGTGGACGTCACCGCGAAGCTGCTCTCCTCCGCGCTTTCACAGCATTAAATGGCCGGAGAGCATGCAGCCCGCCCCGGAGCGCCCTCATCCGGGGGCGTCCTGCTGGTCAACCTCGGAACCCCGGACGCCCCCACCACCGGCGCGGTGCGGCGGTACCTGCGCGAATTCCTCTCGGATCCGCGCGTCGTGCAGATCCCGCGCGCGGTGTGGCTGCCGATCCTCTATCTCTTCGTGCTGCCGTTTCGTCCCGGCAAGAGCGCGAAGAAGTACGCCTCGATCTGGCGCACGGACGGCTCGCCCCTTCGCATCTACACGGAGCGACAGGCGCAGCTGCTGCGCGGCTATCTCGGCCAGAAGCTCGGCAAGCCGGTCCCCGTCCTCCCGGCGATGCGCTACGGCAACCCGTCGATCAAGGCGGCGCTCGCCGAGCTGAAGGAGCGCGGCTGCGATCGCCTGCTCGTGATTCCCATGTATCCGCAGTACGCGGGGAGCACGACGGCGAGCACGGAAGATGCGCTCGCCAGGGCGCTGCGCCGCTGGAAGCCCGCGCCCGCGGTGAAAGTGATCAAGGATTTCCACGCGCACGCCGCGTATGCCAAGGCGATCGCGAAGAACGTGAACGAGTACTGGATGAAGACCGGCCGCCCCGATCGCCTCGTGATGAGCTTCCACGGCATCCCGAAGGCCGTGGTGGCGGCGGGCGATCCGTACGAGAAGCAATGCCGCGAGAGCGCGCGCCTCATCGCCATCGAGCTGGGCTGGAATGACGCGCGCACCCTCGTCACCTTCCAGTCGCGCTTCGGCGCCGCCGAATGGCTGCAGCCCTACACCGACGCCACGCTTCGCCAACTGGGCAAGGATGGCGTGGGCCGCGTGGACGTCATCTGCCCCGGGTTCGCTGCCGATTGCCTCGAGACGCTGGAGGAAATCGACATCGAGAACCGCAACGTGTTCATGAAGGCGGGCGGTAAGGAGTTCCACTACATCCCCACCACCAACGACACGCAGGCGTGGATGACGCTGCTGTCGATCCTCGCGATGGAGAACCTCTAGTGCTGTCCCTGCTCGCCCGCTGGATCGTCAACGCCGCCGCGCTGCTGCTGGTGGCCTATCTCTATGCCGGCGTGCACCTCGAGGATTTCGTGACCGCGCTGCTGGCGGCGCTGGTGCTGGGCCTCGTGAATGCCGTCGTGCGGCCGCTGCTCGTGATCCTCACGCTGCCGGTCACGCTCGTGACGCTCGGCCTCTTCCTTTTCGTCATCAACGCCCTTCTCTTCTGGCTCGTCGCCGAACTCGTCCGGGGCTTCACAGTCTCTGGATTCGGCGCTGCCTTGATCGGCTCGATCCTCTACAGCCTGATCACGCTCGTCACGAGCTGGCTGCTGTTCCCGCGCCGCAAATAGGGCCCATGGAGGCGTGGGGCTTGAAAAGCCCCTACTCGCCCTCATGTTATTCCGTAAGCATTTGTTTTCCTTAGGATTTTGTCGTGACAGACACTGATTTCACCAGCCCCTTCTCGAATCCGCAGGGCCAGCCGCCGTCCGGCGCCCCCGCGCCCGAGGGCGGCGCCGAGTCCGTCCTGGCGGATCTCGAGCAGAAACTGGCGGCCGCGCTGGCGGAAGCCGGCAAGCTGCGCGAGGACTGGCTGCGCGCCAAGGCGGAAACCGAGAACGTGCGCCGCCGCTCCTCCGAGGACGTCTCCAAGGCCCACCGCTTCGGCGTGGAAGGCTTCGCCGGCGCGCTGCTCGCCGTGAAGGACAGCCTGGACGCGGCGCTCACCGTGGAGAACGCCTCGATCGAGTCGTTCAAGCAGGGCGTGGAGCTCACCTCCCGCCAGCTCGACTCCGTGTTCGAGAAGTTCGCCATCAAGGTGCTGGACCCCGTGGGCGAGAAGTTCGACCCGCATCGCCACCAGGCCATCAGCCAGGTGCCGAGCGACCAGCCCGCCAACACCGTCGTCAACGTCCTGCAGAAGGGCTACCTGCTCCACGACCGGGTGCTGCGCCCGGCGCTGGTGACGGTCTCGGCCGCCGGCGCCGACGACGCGAATCCGTCTTGAAAACAACGCTTTCCCCCCTTATCTAACGACCAACGTCAGAACCACCCCTCACGAGGGACACGAACATGGCAAAGATCATCGGCATCGACCTGGGCACCACCAACAGCTGCGTCGCGGTCATGGAAGGCGGCAAGCCCAAGGTCATCGAAAACAGCGAAGGCTCTCGCACCACGCCCTCCGTCGTCGCTTACACGGACAGCGGCGAGATCCTCGTTGGCGCGCCGGCCAAGCGCCAGGCGGTCACCAACGCGAAGAACACCATCTACGCGGTGAAGCGCCTCATCGGGCGCAAGTTCGAGGAGAAGGAAGTCCAGAAGGACATCGGCCTCATGCCCTACAAGATCGTGAAGGCCGACAACGGCGACGCCTGGGTGGAAGTGCGCGGGCAGAAGATCGCGCCCCAGCAGGTGTCGGCCGAGATCCTTCGCAAGATGAAGAAGACCGCCGAGGACTATCTCGGCGAGCCGGTCACCGAGGCCGTCATCACGGTGCCCGCGTACTTCAACGACTCGCAGCGCCAGGCGACGAAGGATGCCGGCCGCATCGCGGGCCTCGACGTGAAGCGCATCATCAACGAGCCCACCGCGGGCGCGCTCGCGTTCGGCCTCGACAAGAAGGAAGGCGACCGCAAGCTCGCCGTCTACGACCTGGGCGGCGGCACGTTCGACATCTCCATGATCGAGATCGCCGACATCGAGGGCGAGCACCAGTTCGAGGTGCTCTCCACCAACGGCGACACGTTCCTGGGCGGCGAGGATTTCGACCAGCGCCTGATCGAGTACATCGTCACCGAGTTCAAGAAGGACCAGGGCGTCGACCTCTCGAAGGACGTGCTGGCGCTCCAGCGCCTGAAGGAAGCCGCGGAGAAGGCGAAGATCGAGCTTTCGTCCTCGCAGTCCACCGACATCAACCTGCCGTACATCACGGCGGACGCGTCGGGCCCGAAGCACCTCACGATGAAGCTCACGCGCGCCAAGTTCGAGGCGCTGGTGGACGACCTCGTCGAGAAGACCATCGCGCCGTGCCGCACCGCGATCAAGGATTCCGGCGTCTCCGTGGGCGACATCGGCGACGTGATCCTGGTGGGCGGGCAGACGCGCATGCCGAAGGTGCAGGACAAGGTGAAGGAGTTCTTCGGCAAGGAGCCGCGCAAGGACGTGAACCCGGATGAGGCGGTCGCCGTGGGCGCCGCGATCCA
>Ga0207691_10006380_pt1 | contig 11394 bp, 8 predicted proteins | sample KBSM13metaG_FD_184327 | JGI IMG/M metagenome (GOLD analysis project Ga0207691, IMG submission 184327) | Miscanthus rhizosphere microbial communities from Kellogg Biological Station, Michigan, USA - KBS M1-3 metaG (SPAdes) (version 2) | ecosystem: Host-associated > Plants > Roots > Rhizosphere >...
TTGCTTGCCGGCGGCGTTGGCCTCTGGGAGTGGCCGATTGTCAGCGACCGCATGGCGCTGTCACCTTACCTTGAGACGCTGCTTGGTTACCCACCCGGCGGGTTCGAGAGCACGAAGTCGTCATTTCTCTCGCGGCTCACGCCGCTCGATCGGCCGCGGTTCGAGCTTGCGCTTGCCAATGCGATCGAACGTGGCGCCGAGTGCGACGCCGAGTTCCGCGTGTTAGACATTCACGGAGCTTGCCGGCACTTCGTAGCGAAGGGGCGCGTAATGCGCGATTCGTCGGGCGCGGCAGTCCGACTCGTCGGCACAATGCAGGAGATTCCGGCCGCGGTTGTTACCGAAAGGCGGATGCGCCGACAGCAGGGCGCGCTGCTCGCGCTGGTCACCGACGAGCGCGACGACAACCTGCCTCTCGACGACACGCTGGCGCGCATCACCAAGGTGGCGGGCACCACCCTCGACGTCGAGCGCACCAGCGTCTGGTTGTTCACGGAGGATCGCTCGAAACTCGTCTGCAGGAGCCTGTTTCGAAGAAGCCTCGGTCGTCAGATGGCTGGGCCGGATCTCGACGTCAGCGCGTTCCCCGCCTACATCCTCGCGCTCGAGCAGAACCGCGCTCTGGACGCTTCCGACGCGCAGAACGATTCGCGTACCCGCGAGCTGACCGAAGGCTACCTCGTGCCGCTTGGCATCACGTCGATGCTTGAGGCGACGGTGCGCATGGACACCGGTGAGCTCGTCGGTGTGGTCTGCCATGAGCATGTCGGACCAATTCGCCAGTGGGTGCTCGATGAAAGGAGCTTCGCCGCCTCGATCGCAGACATGGTGACCGGTGCTCTTACCGACGATCGTCGTCGGCGCCTCACGGCTGCGCTCGCGCACAGCGAGGAGCGGTATCGCACCTACGTTTCGATTTCCACCGAGGCGATCCTGGGGGCCGAGTTCGATCCGCCAGTGAAGACGGACCTACCGCTGGAACGGCAGGCGGACGAGGTGACCGCGCGCGCTGTCATCGTGGAATGTAATCAGGCGCTCGCGCGAATGCTATGCGTGGGTTCGACCAATTTATTGCGTGGTCGGTCGATCGCGGACCTGCTTCCCGTGGGCGTCGCGCGCCACATCGCAATCGAGTGGGTGCGGGCGGGCTACCGCCTGAGTGAGCAAGAATTCCAGATTACCGCGACCGACGGCCGATCGCGATGGGTACTAGGTTCGAATGTTGGCGTCATAAAGGATGGCGCGTTGACAGGACTCTGGTCCACGTGGCGCGACATCACGGGACGCAAGGATGCGGTCGCCAAGCTCGAGTATCAGGCGCGGCACGACTTACTCACCGGCCTACCGAACCGCAAGTGGTTCGCCGAGCAGCTCAGCGCACACATCGCCGAGTCGGCTGCCAACGGCGAGCGGCTCGCATTGCTGTTGATGGACCTCGACCGCTTCAAGGAGATCAACGACACGCTTGGGCATCTTGCTGGCGACCAGCTGCTCAAGTTGATCGGACCGCGGCTCAAGCCGCTGCTCGAGGCGACGCATGGCAAGATCGCGCGCCTGGGTGGCGACGAGTTCGCCGTGATCATCCAACGCGCCGGGAGCGAAGGGGCCATCCACGCGACCGCAGCCGAACTCGTCGCAGCGCTGCGCGAGCCGTTCTCGGTCGGGACGCTGCAGCTCGGCATCGACGCATCGATCGGCGTCGGGATTTTTCCGGTGCATGGCAATGACGCCTCGACGCTGCTTCGATGTGCGGACGTTGCGATGTACGAGGCAAAGCGCAAGAGCCTTCCCGCTCAGCTCTATTCACCGGCGCTTGATCGTCATTCGCTCCGTCGCCTGTCGTTAGCGACAGCGCTCGGCGAAGCGATCCGCATCGGCCAGATCGAGGTGCATTACCAGCCCATCGTCAGCTTGCGTGAACGGCGCATTGAGGGCGTCGAGGCGCTCGCCCGGTGGCAGCATCCAGAATACGGAATGATGCATCCCGATGAGTTCATTCCAATTGCGGAGATGGGAGACCAGATACGCGATCTAACGCTGTGCGTGCTGAACGAATCGACGCAACAGTGGGAGGCGTGGCGCAGCTCCGGCTTTTGCACGATCGTTTCGGTCAACCTTTCCGCGCGTGTGCTAATGGACAAGGGCTTCGTCGCCGACGTTCGGCGCATCCTACAGGCCCACGGCGTTCCCGGTGGGAATGTCCATTTCGAGATAACCGAGAGCACGATGCTCGCCGAGCCGGCGCGCGTCATCGAGACAATTACCGAGCTGAACACGCTCGGCATTTGCTTCTCGATGGATGACTTCGGCACCGGGTTCTCATCGCTCTCGTCCCTCAAGCAGCTACCGCTTGCGAGCCTCAAGATTGACCGCTCATTCGTTTCGCAGATACCGACGAGTGAGCGCGACACCTCGATCGTGCGCTCAACGATTAACCTCGCGCATGACCTCGGTCTCAAGGTTGTTGCCGAGGGCGTGGAGGTGGCCGATTCGCTCGCTATGCTCACGCGCATGGGCTGCGACCAGGCCCAAGGCTTCGTGATTGCCCCGCCCGCTAAGGGCTCGGTGATCCTCAACTGGGTACGCTCGAACGGCTGGAACTAGCCGCCCAAGTTCAGCACCTTCGACGTCGAGCGTTACAAAAAAAGCCGCTAGCAAGAACCCGCCCAGCGTGGGGGGCGCCGAAGCCGGCATGCAAGCGTGCCAATCGAGGTGGCGTCCGATGCCGCGAGCCGGCGAACTAGCCCGGGCACGGTCAATCGCGAGCTCGCCGTGCTGTCGCACTTGATGAACAAGGCAGTTGAGTGGGGCTGGATCGAACATCGTGCTGCTCGAATCAAGCAACTAGGCGAAGACAAGGGGCGCATCACCTACCTAACGATCGCACAGGCGAAGGCCTTGAGTGAATGCGCCGGGGGGGACGAAAATGCGCAGGTATATCCGTTCATCGTCATCGGCCTAACTACGTCGATGCGCATGATGGAGATCCTGTCAATCCGTAAAGACGACGTCGACCTGCAGCGGCGTGTTATCTACGTGCCGAAGGCTAAGACCGGCGCACGGAGCAGCCGATTACTGCGCAGCTCGCGACCTTTTTGGAGGGCCACATCGCGCGCCTACCTCGGCACACTCCCTGGTTGTTTCCATCGCCCACCGCGAAAGGCGACACACGGTCGACATTCGCAAACCCTATCGGCGTGCGGTCGAGGGGCGGGGTTGGACCCAGGTGAAGTGGTACGCCATACGCTGAGGCACACCGCCATCACCCATCTCGTGCAGGCAGGCGTAGACCTACCGACGATCAAAAGGATCTCGGGTCACAAGACGTTGCAGATGGTTGAGCGCTACGCGCACGCAAATGGGGAACACATTGCCGCAGCGATGGCCAACCTCGAGCAGCGCTACAAGGAGGCCAGTTGAATCACACGGAAGCGCCAGGACTAGGCCCCCGTCCCGACGTCGCTGATCTGTTGACAGGTGGTAACCTGCCCCGCTCTGTCTTGATCTCCGCGCGCCGGCGGCGCGATCGCCGACGCATTTACACGGAAATTACACAGAAGGGAACGAGGACCTGCCGCAAATTCATGCAGGTCCTTGATTATTTGGTGGCGAACCAGGGACTCGAACCCCGGACCAAAGGATTATGATTCCTCTGCTCTAACCAGCTGAGCTAGTTCGCCAAGGGGCGGAATTATAGGCGAACCCTCGCTAGCGGGTCAAAGAAGCGAAGCCGATAACACAACCCGCGATGAACCCGCCGACCGAACACGCCGGGCTTGCCCTTAATATCAGCGCGGTCGAGCGCGAGGCCGGCCTCTCGAAGGACGTGCTTCGCATGTGGGAGCGCCGGTACGGCTTTCCGAAGCCCGTGCGCGACGACAACGGCGAGCGAAGGTACTCGGTCGCCGAGGTCGCGAAGCTCCGTGCGATCAAGCGCCTCATGGATGTGGGTCTGCGGCCCGGCAAGATCATCCGCCACTCGCTCGAGGAGCTGAACGCGCTGGCGGAAGGCAAGGCCGTCGCCCGGCGGGAGACCGCCCCCCTCGGGGCGGAGAGCGAGATCATCGATCTGTTGTCGAGTCACGACGCGCCGGCCTTGCAAAACACGCTCGCCAATCAGCTCATGCGCCAGGGGCTGCAGCGTTTCGTGCTCGAGACGGCGACCTCGCTCAACCATGCGGTTGGCGAAGCGTGGATGCGCGGCGACCTCGCCGTGTTCGAGGAGCATCTCTACACCGAGCAGCTCCAGGTCGCGCTGCGCACCGGCATCAATGCGTTCCCGCGGCAGACGGGCATGCCGAAAGTGCTGCTCACGACGTTTCCCGGCGAGCAGCATGGCCTTGGCCTGCTGATGGTTGAGGCATTGCTCGTGCCTGAAGGTGCGCAGTGCATTTCCCTGGGTCCGCAGACGCCGATCGAGGACATCCGGCGCGCGGCGCTCGCGCACGACGTTCAGGTGGTGGCGCTGTCGTTTTCCGGTGCATTCCCGGTGCGGCAGGCCGGCGATGGACTCGCGGCGCTGCGGCGGCAGCTGCCCCCGACCGTCGCGATCTGGGCGGGCGGCGAGATGACGCGGCGTATCCGCAAGACACTTCCTGGCGTGCTGCTCGTTGCCGACATCGGCGGCACCGTCGCTGCGCTGAAAGCGTGGCGCGCGCTGGCGGCCGCGCCGTCGGCGCAGAGCACTTCCGCGAGCTCACGCTGACCGGCCGCCGGCCGCGGGTACCCGGCGCTTGTTTCGGCGGGGACGGCGGCGCCAAAAGTGTCGGGCAAAGGCGACGTTTTGCGCCGGATTCTCCAATCCGCCGCAAATGTGTCACGAAAATGGTCTTGGCGCGCCATATTCAATGCACGATTTCCGCTGCGAGCTTGCAGCCTTGTTGCTCGAAGGTGCATGATTCGGCCTTGTCACGAAATGAACAAAGGTAATAAATGGGCCGTGTCGCCCAATCCGGGTGGATTCTCTGCGTTTTTGCCGTTCTCGCGTCCGCGCTCTCGCCGGGTGAGGCGGCCGCCAGCGCCGTCGCCCAGGGCGTTGCGCTGAATCCGGCCGCAGGTTGCAGCAACGGCAATCTCGACATCACGTTGACGACGGTCGGCGCGCAGCGGGAAGGCTGGCGCGCCACGACGCTCTCGGGCTCGACCATCTCGCAGGGAGAAGTGCCAACCGGGCTCGTCACGTTCAGCGGCACGTTCACGAGCTTCCAGATCGTGTTTTCGCCGGCCCAGGCGGCCGACAGTCAAGTCGCTTCCTACGCGTACGTGGGAGCTACGCCACCGTCCGCGAACGACACCGCCGAGTTCTTTGTCTTCTACAAGTGCTCCACGCGCGAAGTGCTGCTGTCGTGCTACGGCCCCTATGGAACGTGCCCGCAGACCGCCCAGCAGGCGGTTGCGGTTCTTGCCCCGAAAGTCCCGACGCAGGGTCCATTGGCGCTCGTGTCGACGGCGCTGCTGCTCGCGGCCGCAGGCGGATTCGCTCTGTTTCGTCACCGGGCCGCCGTCCCCAGCCGCTGAACCGCGCGCGGCCGTCGCGGCATGGCGCCACGCAATACGCTTGCGTCCTTGTCGCCGATTTTCGCGGCGTATGATCGTTCGCCATGACTACCGCGATCTTGCTGTGGGTCGTGTATCTCGCCGCGGTCGCGTCGTACGTGCGCGCCGCCGTGCGCGCGACTCAAGGCGGCGCGAATCCCTGGTGGTACGTCGCCGGGGTGCCGCTCGTCTACCTCGCGATCCTGGGCTCGATCACGCTCTTCTGGTTCGCGCTCGCGTGGGTGTTCCGTTCGCCGCGCCCGAAGGCGATGCGGATCGGTCCCGGTGCGACACTGCGGCTTTTCTGGGACGAGATGTGGGCCATCGCACGATCGAGCCGGCGCATGGCGATGTATCGCTTTCTGCCCGGCGACCCGCCGCCTCGCAGCGCGGACGCGCCCGTGCTCCTGCTGCACGGAGTGCTTTGCAATGCCGGTTCGATGCATGATCTGCGCGTGGCACTCGTCGCCCGCGGCGTCGGGCCGGTTTACACGTTGAGCTACGGTCCGCCGCTCGCCTCGATCGACTCTTTCATCGACCAGCTCGCAGGAAAGATCGATGCGATCCTCGCCGCCACCGGAGCGCGGCAAGTGGCGATCGTCGGCCACAGCATGGGCGGGCTCATCGCCCGCGCCTATCTGCGGCGCCATGGCCCGCAGAGAGTGGGCACGGTGATCACCATCGGCACACCGCACAAGGGAAGCGTCCATGCGTGGCTCTTCCCGGGCGTGTCGCTCGGCCAGCTCCGCCCCTCCAATGCCTGGCTTGCCGAGCTCGGCCGGGCTCGCCCCAGCAAGGAAGTGCGCATCGTGTCGATCTGGTCATGGCACGACTCGATGGTCGCGCCGCAGACGAGTGCGGAGCTTGCGGGCGCCGAAAACATCGCGCTCGCCGGCATCGGGCACAACGCGCTCGTCAGGAACGAGCGCGTCTACGACATCGTCGCGACGGAGTTGAAGCGGGTGGGGGAGCCGGTGCCGGCGCGGAGCGCGCCGATGTCGGTCACGGCGAGGTGACCAGGATCGGCCTCTCGCACCGGCCGGCATGTCGCGACCGACGTCTCGTCGGTGCTACCAGTGAATCCCCTGCGTTATCTGCGCGAACGCCATCTGCTCGGCGGTCAGAGGCTGCGGCTCCGCGCTCTTCCGGCCCTGCGCGGCGGTCGAGTCGGGGAACATGTTGTACGCGGTGTTGAGCAGCACCTGCGTGAGCTTCGGCGCGACCGCATGCGCGACGGCGCCGAAGATGCCGAGCCGGGTCGCGATCCGCACCGGCCGATGGACGATCGCATCGACGACGAGGCCGGCCGCCTCCTCGGGTGAGAGCGTCGGCACGCTCTCGTAGATCTTTGTCGGCGCAATCATCGGCGTGCGCACGAGTGGCATATTGATGGTCGTGAAGTGGATGTTCCGGTCGAGGAATTCGGAAGCGGCGCACGCCGAGAACGAGTCGAGCGCCGCCTTCGACGCGACGTAGGCCGAGAACCGCGGCGCATTCGACAGCACGCCGATCGAAGAGATGTTGATGATGTGCCCGCGCTTCTTCTCGATCATCTTCGGCAGGAACCCCATGATGAGCCGGAGGGACCCGAAGTAGTTGAGCTGCATCGTCCGCTCGAAATCGTGGAAGCGGTCGAACGAGTTGATCACCCCGCGCCGGATCGAGCGGCCGGCGTTGTTGACGAGGAAGTCGCAACCGCCGTGCTCCTTCAACACGCGCGCCACCAGCGCGTCGCAAGATGCCAAGTCGGAGATGTCCGCCGGATAGATGAGCGCCTTGCCGCCCGCGCGCTCGATCTCCGCCTTCGTTTCGAGCAGCTTCTCTTCGCCGCGCGCGACGAGGATGACCTTGGCACCCGCTTCCGCGAGCACCATCGCCGTCGACTTGCCGATGCCCGACGACGAGCCGGTGACGACGACGATCTTGTCCTTGACCCGTCCGGCCAGCGACCGGTCGACGAAGAGATCCGGGTCGAGGTTGCGCTCCCAGTAGTCCCAGAGCTTCGGCGCATAAGACTCGAGCCTCGGGACCTCGATGCCCGATCCCTTCAGCGCCTTCATCGTTTCGCGGTTGTCGTAGCGCGTCGGCCAGTTGACGAACTGGAACACGTCCCGCGGAATGCCGAGGTCCGCGAGGACGACACGCATCGCGCGCTTCACCGGCGCAAGCGAGCCGAGGCCGTACAGTATTGGCGCCGGAATGAAGCCGAACATCTTCGCATTGATGCGCATCGTCATCTGCGGCGCGTGGCCCGCGTTCGCGAAGATGTTGAGCACCTCGCCGATCCGGTGCGGCTCGGGATCGGTCAGGTGGAAGCACTTGCCGTCGAGGCCCTTCTTGTGCGCGAGGTAGTCGAGCGCATCGGCGACGAAATCGACGGGCACGATGTTGATCCGCCCGCCTTCTATGCCGATCATCGGCATCCACTTCGGCACGAGATCGCGCGCCTTCTGGAGCGTCTTGAAGAAGTAGTACGGGCCGTCGATCTTGTCGATCTCGCCCGTCTTGGAATGCCCCACCACAAAGCCCGGACGGTAGATGCGGAACGGGCCTTTCGCTTCCCGGCGCACGATGCCCTCCGAGTCGTGCTTCGTCTTGAAGTAGGGGTGATCGAGGTCTTCGGCTTCCTCGAACATGTCCTCGCGGAACGTGCCGTCGTAGAGGCCCGCCGCCGCGATGGAGCTCACGTGATGGAAGCAGCCCGCGCCGGTTGCGGACGCGAACTTCACCGTGTTCTTCGTGCCTTCGACGTTGGCGAGCTGCTGCGCTTCGGCGCTCGCCTTCAAGTCGTAGATCGCCGCGAGGTGGAACAGGTGGTCGATCTTGCCTTTCAACTTCTTCAAGTCGCCCGCGCCGACACCGAGGTTCGGCTTCGCGAGGTCGCCCTCGACGGCAATCACCTGCTTCTCGTCGGCGCCCCAGGTCTTGCGCATCGCGGCGAGCTTTTTCTCCGACCCTTTGCGCACGAGCACGTAAATCGGCCGGCCGCGCGGCAGCAGGTTGGCGACCAGGTAACGGCCAATGAAGCCGGTCGCGCCGGTGACGAAGTAGGTCATCTGGATCTCCTTGCGTGGGCGGCGGCCAGCCGAATGAGCGCCGGCGCTCGAATCGGATGCCGGCCCCCTCCCTTAGGGACATTCATTCTCACTCCCGGCATCCCGGCGCGGTCGCCGGCGATTGTAACTCGCGGCTCGCGGGCGTCGGCGCGGCGGTTAGTTGGTTTGCTCTACAAGCGCTGGCCTAGAATGTCTTCCTCGATGAGTCGGCGCGCGCGCCGGCATGCCAAAAGGAGAGCACGATGCTGAAGAAGGCGAAGGCGAAGCTCGCGGAAGAGTCCGGCGGCGGCGCGGACGGCGGCGCCGAAAAGTCGAAGGAAGCGACGATGGACACCGCAAAGGAGATGGCGCAGACCGTCCTCGATTCGTCGCATCAGATCTGGCTCGCCGGGCTCGGGGCGTTCTCGCAGGCGAAGCAGGAGGGCGCGAAGCTCTTCGAGACGCTCGTGAAACAGGGCGAGAACCTGCAGGATCGGACCAAACGCGCCGCCTCCGAAACGGCGGCCGTGGCGCGCGAAGCCGCGACGGTGAAGGCAAAGGAGATGCAGCAGATGGCGGGCGGAACGTGGGACAAGCTGGAGCAGGTCTTCGAAGACCGCGTTGCGCGCACGCTGTCGAAGCTTGGTGTTTACACGCAGAACGACGTGCAGCAGCTTGCGAAGCGGGTCGACGAGCTCGCAGCGGCGGTGAATCAGCTGGTCAAGGCACCGGCCGGTCCCAAGAAGGTCGCGCCTGCAAAGCGTGCGGCGAAAAAGCATGCGCCTCCAGCCGCGTCGAATGCAGTCAAGGGGGCAAGCGGAAGGCGGGCGGCGAAAAGCGCGAAGCGCGCGAAGAAGTAAGGTTCGGGAGCAATCACGCAGCGCAGCCTGCGATAGGTTTCACTCGCGGTTCAGCTTTTCCACCTGCTTGATGTAATTCTGCATCGCCTCGTCCTTGCTCGTGCCCTTGAGCTTGGACCAGGCGTCGAACTTCGCCGCGCCGACGAAATCGAAACCGCCTGGACGCGCGCCTGTTACGTCGCCTTCGGTCGCCTGCTTGTAATACGAATAGAGCTTGAGCAGCGTCGCGTTGTCGGGCTTTTTCTTCGTCTGCTTCGCGGCGGCGGCCGCCGCTTCGAATTGCGCCCTCAGATCGACCTTCTTCGGAGCAGCCATCGTGCATCCTCCTCGGCCACGCTTGCGCGGGGTGTGCTACTTTAGCGCGAACGCGAAAGCGCGCGCAATTCAACACGCGAGCGCGGCCGGCCGCGCTCGCATAGCTAGTCGGCCGCGCTTCCAGGTTCCAACGTCGCCTAAGAGCTTCCCGCTACCGCGAATGACCGCCTTGAGACACGCGAAGATGTCCGCGGTCGACACCGCGTGGCTGCGCATGGACCGTCCCGGCAACCTGATGATGATCACGGGCGTGATGGTGTTCTTCCGGCCGATCAGGATCGAGCGCGTGAGGCGCGTCATCGAAGGACGTTTCCTGAGCTTTCCGCGATTTCTGCAGCGGCCGATGCAGAGGTCCGGGATAGCGTTTTGGGAAAGCGCGCCCGATTTCTCGATCGACGATCACGTGGTTCCGGTATCGCTCCCCGGGCGCGCGACAACGAAGGAATTGCAGACGCTCGTTAGCCGCCTCGCGAGCCAGCCGCTCGACCCGGCGAAGCCCTGGTGGCAGTTCCACCTCGTCGATAACTTCGAAGGCGGCTGCGCGCTCATCGCTCGTATCCATCACTGCTACGCGGACGGGATCGCGCTCGTCCGCGTCGTGATGTCGATGACGGATGCGCGGCCGAACGGCCCCGCGGCGATGCCGTTCCACGCAAGACCGAATCGCGCAAGCCGCGGCAACGCGGACGATCCGCTCGCCGATCTGTTGCAGCCGATCTCCGGGGTGATGAAGCTCGTGCGGAAGGTCGGCGCCACGCTGATCGAGAAGGGCGCCGCCATCTGGGAAGATCCGTCGAGGGCCGTCGCGCTGGCGGCGCAGGGCGGGGCGCTGACGGCTGAAGTCGCGAAGCTTGCCTTGATGCCGCAGGACTCGCCGACGCGCTTCAAGGGCAAGCCCGGCGTCGCCAAGGAGGTGGCGTGGGCCGCGCCGCTGCCGCTGGCCGACGTCAAGACGGTCGCGAAAGCGCTGCGCGCGTCGGTCAACGACGTGCTCCTGTCGTGCGTGGCCGGAGCGCTCGCCGGCTATCTCGCGCAGAAGGGGGACCGCACGGAAGGCGTGATGATGCGCGCGCTCGTGCCCGTCAACCTGCGGCCGCTCGAGCAGGCATATCGGCTCGGCAATCAGTTCGGGCTCGTGTTCCTCGATCTGCCGATCGGCATCGACAATCCGATAGAGCGGCTGTACGCCGTGCGCGCGAACATGAGCGCGCTCAAGGACAGCTTTCAGCCGGTGATCGCGCTGGGCTTGCTTGCGGCAATGGGCGCCGGACCGAAAGTCCTGCAGGAAGAATTGCTGCAAACTCTCGCGCGAAACGGAAGCGCGGTGATGACGAACGTCCCCGGCCCGCCGCAGCGACTGTACTTCGCGGGTGCCGCCATCGAGCGCTTTCTTTTCTGGGTGCCGCAATCAGGCGACATCGGTATGGGCGTGTCGATTCTGTCGTACGCGGGCCAGGTGCAGTTCGGGCTCATCACCGATCGCAAGCTGTGCCCGGACCCGAGCGAGATCAGCAGGCGCTTTGGCCCGGAGCTCGAAAAGCTGCTGCTCACGATACTTCTGGCCCCGTGGCCGCGGGACGGCGATCTGGATCCGGCGGTGGCCGCGCGCGCCGTGGCAGTCAAATAGAATCAGAGACGAGTTTGCCGTG
>Ga0207691_10006383_pt1 | contig 11387 bp, 12 predicted proteins | sample KBSM13metaG_FD_184327 | JGI IMG/M metagenome (GOLD analysis project Ga0207691, IMG submission 184327) | Miscanthus rhizosphere microbial communities from Kellogg Biological Station, Michigan, USA - KBS M1-3 metaG (SPAdes) (version 2) | ecosystem: Host-associated > Plants > Roots > Rhizosphere >...
CCGCTCCCCAGCGCGAGGCCGGTCAAAAGATAGACGGCGACGCGCACTCTGCGGGCGTCGCCCGCAAAACGTTTGCTATTCATGATTTCCCCTTCGTTTTATAGACCTCACTGCGACGCACGCTCAGCGCTTTCGCGCTGAAGATGCCCGGGCATCGCAGACCGAAACGGGGCCGGAGTTTCCGCGCTCTACCTCGTTCCTGCCTCGATCATGGATGAGCGAATTTGCTTGAGCAAGACCGAAAATCGTCCGCAAACGTACGCGCACGCTCGAAAGCGAGGCACATTCCGTTCAGAGACGGGCATTTACGAGCGTGCGATCGCCCGAAAGGTGGGTGAGATACGAGGTTGGAGATAGGTGGAGCGCCGCCAGCGAAGGGGTGCTGGCGGCGTTCCGATTGTCGAAAAGCACACAGAGCGCGGACAAGGTGCACTTCTCGGACTCAGCAGAACTCTCTTGTGGAGTTCCAGAAATCGGCGCGCTGTATCAATTGTTAGCGGTCACAATCGCTCAATTCTGCGCATTACCAATCAAATCAGCGCGCTTTTTATCACAATTTGACGGAAATCTCGATCAAAAATCGTATTTATGGGCCGGGAAATCACTAATCCGGAGCCTACAAGCCTGATAACGCTACCGGCCAGCGCGGCTTCACCAATGACTGAAGATTTCGCCCGCGACCACGGGCAAGCGGAACGCGCGTTATCTGCGAGCTAGTGCGGCGGCCTGGCGCAGGGCTTCGATGAGGCTGCGTTCGTCGGCGATGCCTTTGCCCGCGATGTCGAACGCCGTCCCATGATCCACGGAAGTTCTTATCACCGGCAGGCCGACGGTGATGTTCACGCCCGATTCGAGTCCCAGCACCTTGATGGGACCGTGGCCCTGGTCGTGATACATGGCCACGACGATGTCGTAGTCACCGCGTGCCGCGAGGAAGAAGAGCGTGTCCGCAGGTAGTGGACCTACGACGTTCAATCCGCGGGCGCGCGAGGCCTCCACCGCCGGCACAATCTTGTCGGCCTCTTCTCCGCGGCCGAACAAACCGTTTTCGCCGGCGTGCGGATTGATGCCGCACACGCCAATGCGGGGATTGTTGATCCCGGAATTCACGAGTGCCTCGTGAGCGCGGCCAATGACGCGCTCCACCAACGCGGCATCGATGCGCTCAATTGCGTCCAGCAGGCCGATATGCGTGGTCACGTGGATGACCCGAAGTTTCGGCGCGACCAGCATCATCGAGACTTCCGGAGTGTGGGTAAGCGCCGCAAGTAGTTCGGTGTGACCAGGATACTTGTGGCCCGCGGCATGCAGTGCCTCCTTGCTGAGCGGTGCCGTGCAGATCGCTTGCGCCCCACCCTGTTCGACGATGCGCACGGCTCGCTCGATGTAGCGATACGCTGCTTCGCCCGCAATCGCGGAGGTCCTGCCGAAAGGCAAATCGGCGGGAATCAACTTGAGGTCGATACACTCGACTTTGTCCGCGGAATAGCGCGCTTCGCGGGCATGGTCGAGGCTCTTCACCCCGAGCGTGCTTCCGACGAGTTCTCCGGCCCGGCGAAGGCGCGCAGCATCGCCGATGACCAGTGGGTTGCACAGCGCGCGCACCACAGGAGCGCCGAGCGCCTTCATCACGATTTCGGGACCAATGCCTGCGGCATCGCCCATGGTGATTGCGATCGTGGGAAGGCTCATGCCACCGTGCCCGTCTGTCTGATGAAGCGAAGTCTCTCGATGATGCGTCTCAAGCAACCTTCATTGCCGAACCCGCCGGCCTTGGTTACGGCCGGAACCGAAACTCCGCCGAGTGTAAGGCCGAGCGGAATGCCGGGCTCGATCTCATCCAGAAGTTGTATCCCATTGACGCCGAGCCGAGTGAGCAACGCGGCGGCAGTTTCGCCGCCAGTTGCCGCCAGCGCACTCGCGTCGCGGGCAGCCGGGCCAAGCAGGCTCGCAAGCGCCGAAACGAGATGTGGGTCGCCAGCGATTTGCGAGGAGGTGGTCGAAGCAATGTCCACCACGACGTCCATACCTGTCTTTAGCGCATTCCGGATTGCATCCGAGAGTGAAGCGTGGACCGCTGATTGCAGATCGCCGCCGAGCAGCGACGGCTCGACGCTGAATCGTTCGACATTCGGCAACGTCGTCACTTGCGCGAGAGCGGCTCTTGACGCCTGCGAGCGTGAGCCGACCACAACCAGCGCTCCGCGCGTCGACGGCTCGCAGCAGCAAGACGGACTGCGGAGGAGTACGCCGGCTCGTGAAACACAGTGCGCCAACGCGTGCGCGAACCCCCCGCTACCGATATAAAAGCCCGGACGATCGGTTGCCAGGCTGGCCTCCGCAATCCGTTCTAGATCTTCATCGGTCTCCGCGTCGCAGACCGCGACCAAAGTCCTGTCCGCCTTGGTGAGCGCTGATTTCAGGACGTCGAAATCGCCGCGCACTGTCGCCAACTCGACGGGGCGAGCGCGCAAGCCCGCGCCCTCGAGCAGGAAGAGGAGATTGGCAAGGGCAGGGTCGCGGCTCTCGGGCCAGTATTCGGTGAATGGCAAAGGCACGCCATGCACTCGCACCTGCGCACCGCACACGGTTCGGCCCATCGCAGGAAAGGATGGCGCCATCACGACGCAAGTGTCGGGCTCCTGCGCAAGAACCACATCGAGCATCGCCGCGATTTCCTCGGCGGGGCTTCCACGCAGCGTGGAATCTATTTTCTTGAATAGCCGCGCCGGCAAATGCAGGAAGCGCTGCAGTACTTCCCTGTGACGGCGGGCGGCGAGCGCCGCATCGAGCTCACGGGTCGCAGCGTCGTATGCAAGCACCATCACATCCGGATGCACCTGCGATGGTGAGTCGCCCCAGACAACCCTTGCTGGTACGCGCCTGCGCGCGAAGGCAATCGCGCTATCCGCCGCGCCGGTGAGATCGTCGGCGAGGATGAACCACGGACGGCCCATCTACTGTGCGGTCCTGGTTACCCGGCGTGCCGTCCAGGCCGTGACCAGCGGCACGAGGATCGCGGTGACCACGATACTGGCAGCGACCAGGATCGTCGCCTCCGCGGCGGCGTCCCGGTAGGCGGGATTGGCGCTCGCGATGATGGCGGGAACCGCGACGGCGTTCCCCGCGGTCGAGGCCGCAGCTACGCCCGCGACGCCGCTGCCGCCGGTGAGGCGATCGGCAAAGAACAGCGGAATGCCGGTCACCACGACCACAGCCACTCCCAGCCCCAGGCCTAACAACCCGGCGAGCCACACCTTGCCCAGATCGAGATTCGCTCCCAGCGCGAATGCGAAGAACGGAATGAGCACCGGGATGGCGCGACTCAGGAACTCCCGCATCTCGCGGTCGAGATTGCCAATGAGCATTCCGGCGAGCAGCGGCAGGATGCCGCCGACCAGCGTCGGCCATGGAAATGCGGAAAGCCCCGCAACTCCCAGGGTGACCATGGTCAGAAATGGCCCGGATTCCAGCGACATCACGCTGTATGCGCCCACATCGCGCGGCTGGCCATACTGCCCCATGAGCGCCATATACAGGCCGCCATTGGTGTCGTTCATTGCCGCCACGATTGCCAGCGTGGAAATGCCGGCAAAGACGCCGGAGGTGATCGGCGCCTCACCCAGCATCCGTCCGAATATGAGACCTAACAGGATGCCGATACCCACCTTGACCGCAAACAGGGTGCCGCCCTTCTTGAGGATGTACGGTGTCGCCCGGAAGTCGATGCTCGCGCCAGTGCAAACGAAGAACACCGCGAGGATGGGCAGTGCGCCGGTAAATAGCGCGCCGGTGAATGACCCGAAGAAATGCGGCATAGCGGGAAAAAACGTGGCGAGCAATGCCCCAGTCAGCAATGGCACGACCATCAGGCCACCGGGCACGCGCTCTATGGCCCGCTTGATGGGAACCTGCTTCATTCTTGCCAACCCCCGCGAGCACAGGTAGCGTGCCGCCCCATGAACAAATATACCCGCTTCGGATTGGTCGTCGGCCTGCTCGCCGCCAGCTTTGTCGCTCACGCGGAGCCCGCGAAGGTCGATTGCAAGATGAAATTTACGATGAGCGGCTGGTCCGTGTTCTACAAGCGCGCGAGTGGCACCGGCACGATCACCTGCAACAACGGTCAGACCGCCAGCGTGAAACTCGAAGCACGCGGCGGCGGCATCACGGCCGGCAAATCCACCATCGAGGACGGCACGGGCGAATTCTCGAACGTGAAGAACATCGACGAGGTCTTTGGCAGCTATGCCAACAGCGAAGCGCATGCCGGCGCAGTGAAATCTTCCGACGCGCAGGCCATGACAAAAGGTGAAGTCTCGTTGGCCCTGCACGGCAAGGGTCGCGGATGGGATCTCGGGGTCGCGTTCGGCAAGTTCACCATCTCGCGTCAGTAATCACGCCTTCGCCTCCGCACTCGCCAGCGGTTTTGGCGTTCGCGACTGGCCAAGGCAAGCCGTGAACTCCGCGCCGAACAGGAATATCTGCGCCGAGTAATACAGCCACAGCAGCAATGCGGCGAATGATGCCGCGGCGCCAAACGCCGTGGGCTGCGTCGCTCGTCCGAGATACAGGCCGATCCCCCACCGCCCCAGGTGAAAGAGCAGCGCAGTCACCAGTGCTCCGATGAGGACGTGACGCCACGCGAGTCGCCGCGCGGGCAGATAGCGATACATGAGCGCCACCAGTCCGGTGCCGAGCACGATCGAAAACAGGAAGTCCATCGTCGCGAGCAGACCGACCAGGCCCTCGAAGTGCCGCAGGACGTACCCTCGCAGCGCTGCCAGTGCGGTCGTGAGCGTGAGCGAGACGAGCAGCAGAAAGCCGATCGCCAGAATGAATCCGAACGAGATGAGGCGCGCGCGCACGAACGAACGCCAGCCACGCGGCATGGAGTTGCGCCCGCCCCATACCTGTTGCAGCGCGCTTTCGAGCGCGGCAAAAACGGTGCTGGCGCCAACAAGCAGCATCACGACGCTCAGTGCCGTCGCCCAGATTCCGTCCGTGGACTGCGCCCCGTTCATGGCGGCAAGGATCAGATCGGCACTTGGCTTTCCGAACAACAGCGTGAGCTGGCTACCCACATAGGAAAACGCGAGCTCGCTGCCCACGATCCATCCAGCGATCGACACGATGATGATCAGCAGCGGTGCGAGCGAAAATGCGCAATAGAACGCCAGCGCGGCACTGATGCTGGAAGCCTGATCCTCCAGCCAGTTTTCCGTCGTGCCTTTCAGAATGTTCCGGAGACTGCGCCGTGCGCTCACATCGTCGATTCTGCCCGAGCCGGTGATCTAACAAGTCGCCGACCCTGTCGGCGCAGATCCGCGGCGCGCGACAGCGCTTGCCTACAGTGTCATTTCGGCGCCCACGTGGACGTTTGCCTCGCCACAAACTCACCTTTGCTGCGGGAGATGAGCAGTGCAGCGAGTCGGCGCCGGTTCGCGAGCGCGACGGCGTCGTCCGGCGACATCGCCATCAGTACCGTCGCCATCGCGTCCGCCTGCATGCAGTCCGACGCTATCGCCGATGCTGAGACCGTGTCGTGGGTCACCGGCCAGCCAGTGCGCGGATCGATGATGTGCGAATAGTGTTTTCCGTCGATCTCGAAGAAGCGCCGGTAGTCGCCCGCGGTCGCCACGCTCTGGTCGACCAGCTCGATGATCGCAGGCGTAAAAGGCGGCTGGGGGGATGTGGCGTCTGCAACCGGCGCCTCCACGGCCACGCGCCATCTTTCGGCATGGATGTTGACGCCTCGCGCACGCAGCTTGCCCGACAAGTCGATGAGGTAGTTAGTGATGCCCTGCGCATCCAGGTATTCCGCGGCGCGGTCGACGCCGCGGCCTTTACCCAGCGACGAGAGATCGATGCGCACACCAGGAGCCTTGCGCGCACGGCGCTTCGTCGTGTCGACTTCGACCTTGCGCCAGCCCACGCGCATGCGTGCGTTCTCGAGCGCCGCCGCTTCTGGCACCAGCCACGTGGCCGGATCGGGGCCGAAGCCCCAGAGATTCACCAGTGGCCCCACGGTCACGTCGTAGACGCCGCCACTGTCCTCCGCAAGACTGAGTGCGTACGACAGCACCTCGCCGAGCTCGGCATCGATATCGACCCACTGGCCGCTGTCGTCATTGTTGAAGTGACTCAGCGCCGAGTCGGCTCGATAGGTGCTGAGCGCGAGGTTTACTGCGTCGAACCGCGCCTGCACGCCGGCGCGCAGTTCCTCGTGGGACACGGGCAGATGGCCTGCGATCTTCACCGTCCAGGCGCTGCCCATGGTCTGCCCGGACAGCAGGGTTTCACGCGCCGGCGGCTGGGTCGCGCATCCGGCCAGCACGAAGCCGGCCAATGCGATGATTGACCGCATCAAACTACTGTGTGAGCACTTCGAACGTGCCGGCGAAGCTCGCGCGGCGCTTTTTGACGCCGGGTGCGGTCGCTCCCTCGTCCTGCACCGAGACTTCCAGCCAATACATGCCGGCGGCTGGCCAGGTGATGGCGACTTCGCCGTTCTGGTCGGTCTTGAACGTCATCTCGCCAGGCGCGTCACGATACCGCGTGCCGCCCGCGATGACTTCGACGCCCAGATCCTTCGCCGCCTTGCCATCCAGCAGGAAGCGAAACCTGGCGGTTTCGCGTGCGTAGAGATCGTTCGGATGCTGTATCGGCGCGAACGCGATACCGGCGCCCACACTCGGCTTCACTTCAGTTGGCGTGCCGACGCTGACAAAAGTCTCAACCCGTCGCTGCGTCTGTTCCACGTCCAGCTTCGCCGCATTGGCGGGAATTCCGGCCGCCATTTCGGCCGCGGTTCCACGCCAGCGTTTCGGCTTGCCGTCTTCTTCCCAGCGTGCAGTCACCACGTCCTCGGCCACCGCGATGCGGTAGGTGCCGGCCTGGCGCAACTCCAGATCGAAGGTGCTGCGCGAGCGACTCTTCGTGACGTTCTGCGGAGTCACCGGTTGGCCGTCGGGTCCAGACACGACAAGCGTGTCCACCGGCATCGCACCCTGGTTGACCGAGAACAGATCATCCGCCATTGCCGCGTCCACGGCGACCCAGCCTCCGGAGCGCGCGAGTACGGTTTGCGACGGAAGCAACCACGGCCGGGCGGCTTCGCTCACCGCGGGAACGAGCAGCGCGGACAGCGCAACGACTAACGAGATTTTCATCTGGCTCTCCTCAGCTCAGGGATTGAGTGACAACGCGACGGCGCCGAGCTCTTTACTGCCGGCGGCACTGGCGCGTTTGGCGGCCTTGATGGGCCACTCGAAAGGAATGCGCACCGCTTCGCGGCCGCCCACTTCGCGAACCGCTTCGACCACCACGGCATATTGACCCGGCTTGAGAGCCGCGAGCGGCGGCTGCGCGGCGTCGAACTTCAACAGGTGCTGGCCGACTGGCCGCGTGGCTCCCGTGAGACCGTCGACCGGAACTTTCAGATCGCGACCACCGCGGCGCCACCATTGGCGCAGGTCCGGCAACCACTTGGTGTGATCGCCGCGCACCTGGTACCAGACAGCGAGGTTGGCAGCGATGTTCTGATCGGCGCCTTCGATCCAGATGGCGACATAGGGACGGTGGTACTCAGCCACCGGTAGCTGCGGGATCTCCACGCTGAGGCTGAGATCGGCAGCGTTGGCTGTTCCCCAACCGGCGGCCAGCGCCAGCAGCAGCGCGACACGGGATTTGCGAATCATTCTTTGCTCCAGACTTGAGACTAACTATTCAATGGGAGAAAAGGATCATGAGGGCAGCCACGATGGCGATACCGCCGCCGAGCAGTGGCCAGGTGGACGTGCGCCGCCCTGCCTGGATCCACAAAAGCACCAGGCCCGTCAGCGAGAAAAACAGCACGGCAGCGGCAACGACGTCGATGAAGATTGTCCAGACGATGCCGGTGTTGCGGCCCTTGTGGAGGTCATTGAAATACGCCACCCACCCGCGATCGGTGGTTTCGTATTTCGCCGAGCCACTGGCTCGGTCGAGAGACACCCAGGCGTCGCGACCGGGACCCGGAGCCGACAGATAGAGTTCTTCATCCGACCATTCCGCCGTCGCGCCGCGCAACGACAGGTCAAATGCCTCCTCCGCCCAGTCGATAAACAGGGCCGCATCCGGTTCTACCGCATCGCCCTGTTTCACGAGCTCCGCAAGCAGGTTCTGCGGCAATTTGGCAGTGCCGCTCGTGACTACCGGCTGCGCGCCGATCGAATTGGCGTGATTCAGTGTGATGCCGGTAATCGTGAACAGCGCGAGCGCTGCAAAACACACGGCTGCGCTGATCCAATGCCACAGGTGCGTGGTGCGATACAGCTGCCTGCGTTGGTGAGAATCCATCTGCGTCCTGCTCCAAAAAACGAGTGCGAACGCTACATGAGAAGAATTCTTATTTGCAACCGCACTCTTCTATAAGGGACATAGAACGTGGTTCTGCTACGGCGAAACCGGCTCCAGAGGCAGGGGTCGAGGGTGATCAATGGTGACCGTGCCGAAGTCCGGAGGCTTGAATCGTTTGAGGTTTTTCTTCCTCCACGCGGCGTACTCAGGAAGCGAGAGGCCCGCGGGTGGCACGACACCCCACGCCTCTCGATGCCGGTCCACCCAGAGGTACTCCTCCAGGAACCCGGCCCTATCGATCTGAGTGATGATCTTGCCCAGCTTGGATTCGGCCAGCTCCTGGCCGGGCTCGAACATGCCGCGATAGATTCCAAGCTCCGTATCCAGGCTAGGTACGAACTCCCCGCCGCACACCGGTGCCAGTTCAGGCGATTTGTCCGCGACCGTATTGAGCAGCATGAGATACCAGACGCCCGCTTCGAGCGCGTCGTCCGAACCGCCGCCAAGCCCGCCCAGGTTGAAACCCAGTGAACTCCCCGCGTTTTCCGACTTCGGATTGGGCGGCGCCAGGTGGGGTTTGATGGCCTCGCCGATCACCCCAAGCACCGCGCGGCGAGCCTCCGGCAATTCTTCGCGCAGTCGCGGATTCATGCTCAGGCGCAGCTTCACGAAGTGCTTGGCCGCGGTTGTGATCCAGATGAAGGAGATCGTGGGCTTTCCTTCGCGCTCGTATTCGTACTGCGCTTCGCGCATCTGCGGCAGGTCGTCGGGCGGATTCAGACGCACCAGCTGCTCGACCTTGAGCTGCGGCTTTTGATACGTCTGCAGCACGCCGTCTTTGGCGATCTCGAATTCCCGGCAAGTCGACATGGTGTCCGCACCGTCGACGAGATTGGTCTCGCCCGAATCGTAGATGTACACGGTCAGCGAGAGACCATCGCCGCCGTACTGGTAGGACACCCCGAGACGGGGATCGTCGTACTTGTGTGGAGCGCCCGTGTATCGCATCGGGCCGATACGCGCAGGCAGCGTGATCGGCGAAGGCAGCAGCGGCACCAGCGCAGTCGGCTCCGCGCCCGCGGCGACCGCCGTTTCAAATGACAGCGCCATCCCACAGGCGACGGCCAACCAGAGTCCTTTTTTCATGTCGCTACCCTGCCGTCGGCCATCCCGACGGCAGTGTAACGAATCGCCGTGGCCGCGGGAGCTAACTACCAGCGCTCGCGAGGGCAGCCACCGGAGGGCGCGGTTCCGGCACGCGGTTCTTCACGGCCGGTATCGACTGGAGGTACGAGAAAATCGCAGCCAGGTCGGCATCGGTGAAATTCTTGTACATCGGTATGGGCATGGGCGGGAGGATTTCCCGTCCGCGGCCCAGGTGCCGGCCGGTGCGAATCGTCTCGCTGAAGTTGCGCACGGTCCATTTGCCGAGTCCGGTCTCGCGATCCGGGGTGAGATTCGCGGTAAAGCTCACGCCCCAGGGACCCGCGAAAGCGGTATTGGTGACCGCGGCCGTCATCAGCCACGGGCCCGGCGGCAGCGTCGGCGCGGGCGTCATGACGAGCGTCTCGGGGTGGCCCGAGAGCATGCGGTCCATGTCGGGCTTCGGGCCCTCGGGCGTCATCTTCATCGGCGTATGGCAGTCGTTGCATCCGGCTACCGTCACGAGATACGTGCCGCGCGCGAGCTGTTCGCCAGCACTCGCGGGCGGCTCAGCCCCGCGGGCGAACGAAGCGGCGACTACCAATGCAATTCTCAGAAACATTTTCAGGGAACTCACGACTCTCTCCTCTAGCTAGTTTGATTTATTGGTTGGCAAACTTTCGATCCATCGCGCAATCAGCGCCATGGCCTCGGTGTCGACTACCGTAGAACCGAGTGGCGGCATCTGCTGGGTTGGTTCGCGCGAACGCATGCGCAGCGCAATGACGCTCGACGCCGGATGGCCCGGGGCTACACGCGTCTGGCCGCGAGCACTGCGAAACTGGCTTTGCACATCGACTACGGAATGCAACACGGCGTCGGTTGCCGCTCCTGGCGAACCGACACGTTGCGCCAGCGTCATGTCGAGCACGGCCAGCGGCCCTTCATCGTTGTGACAGTGGCCGCAATTGCCATGCAGATAGCCGAGGGCGGCGCGCGCTTCGGGCGTCGCCGCCTTGATTCGCGGCGGACTCGTCAGCAGTTTCGGCGACAGATTGCGCAATACGCCACGATCCACGAGTGAGCGCAGATTCGCCTCCGCTCCATTGCTTTCCGCGTGCGGCGCCAGTGGATCCCGATCCGGCGACAATTGCAGCGCGCTGAAGCCCAGCACCGGCACCGGCGCTCCTTCGTGGCAGGCGCGGCAATCGTCCTGAGCGGGAATTGCGTAGCGCTCGCCGGGCGCCTCGCGCGCCGGCATCTCGCGAATGCCGGCCGCCGGCGCCAGCACGGCGTCCGCACCATCCGCCGTCCAGACGTAACTCGCGAAGCGCCACTCACCATTCGCGGTGCGTTCGATGAAGCGCGTCTCGAGCGCACGGCCGTGGCGGAACTCCTTCCACAGTTTCGTGCCGCGCGGGAAATCCCAGGCGTCGGGCTGCGTGGCGTCGATGCTCGTGCCGGGCGGTAGATAGATCGAGCGATGCTTTACGGCGCCATCCGACCACAGCGGATACTGAGGCGAGAAAGCCAACACGCCTTCCGCGTACAGGCCGGTATCGCGCAGGTGCTGCGGAAGCGCGGGCACGTCGGCCGCACTCACCGTTACCGATGCGCTGGCGCCGACGAGCGCGGTCAACATCCAGTGGCGGGCAGTGCGAAGCATTGGGATCAGGCGGCCTGGGCTACGGGGATGCGCGTCTTGTTAGCCGCGAGCCAGGTTGCAAAATTCGCAATCCCGGGGTGCAGAGCTCGCGCGCGTCCGACGTCTCGCCGGGTGCAATACGCCGCTTCGAAATCGCGCTTGAACTGCCACATGTTGCCGAGCTCGTCGGCGCCAGGAAATCCAAGGCCACGGAATTGATCGGGGGTGACCGCCTGGTATGCGACGTGTTCACCCAGGG
>Ga0207691_10006384_pt1 | contig 11385 bp, 11 predicted proteins | sample KBSM13metaG_FD_184327 | JGI IMG/M metagenome (GOLD analysis project Ga0207691, IMG submission 184327) | Miscanthus rhizosphere microbial communities from Kellogg Biological Station, Michigan, USA - KBS M1-3 metaG (SPAdes) (version 2) | ecosystem: Host-associated > Plants > Roots > Rhizosphere >...
GAATGCAAGGTGATGTGCACGCCGGGCGGGATGCAGTTGGCCACCAGCGTCGGCATGCCGATGCCGAGGTTGACGTAGTCGCCGTCACGCAACTCTTTCGCGACACGCGTGACAATTCGCTCGCGGGTATCTCCCACAGCTAGCCCCTCGCCCCTGGCCCCGACCTCGTCGTCCTCTTCTCGATTCGCTTTTCGTAGCGCTGCCCTTGCAGGATGTGCCTGACGAAAATGCCCGGCGTCACCACATGATCGGGGTCGATTTCGCCGGGCTCCACCAGGTGCTCGACCTCGGCGATCGTGACGTCGGCGGCGGTCGCCATCACCGGGTTGAAGTTGCGCGCCGTGCGCCGATACAAAAGATTACCAACGCGGTCGCCCTTCCATCCCTTGACGAACGCGAAATCGGCATGGAGCGGCAGTTCGAGGACGAACGGCCGGCCGCCGATCGTGCGCGTTTCCTTGCCTTCGGCGACCAACGTCCCATAAGCGGTCGGTGTAAAGAAACCGCCAATCCCGGCGCCGCCGGCGCGAATCCGCTCGGCAAAGGTGCCCTGCGGGACCAACTCCACCTCCAGCTCGCCGCTGAGGAATTGGCGCTCGAATTCCTTGTTTTCGCCGACGTAGGTCGACACCATCTTGCGGACCTGGCGGTTCCGGAGGAGCACGCCGATCCCGAAATCATCCACGCCGGCATTGTTGCTGATGATGGTGAGGGCCTTCGTCCCCCGCTGCCGCAGCGCCGCAATGAGGTTTTCGGGAATGCCGCACAGCCCGAAGCCGCCCATCATAATTGTCGCGCCGTCCGGGATCAGCGCCACGGCCTCCTCGGCGCTGGCGAGGACCTTGTTCATCGGCGGCATTCTATCAAGTAAGATGTCACCCCCAGTGCATCCAGACCTCGAACAAGCCATCAGCTTTCACGAGTCGATCGTCGCCGAAGGTGGAAAAGCGCTCGTCGGCTACGACACCGCCAAAGCCCTCGCCAACGTCGTCCTGATGTCGGAAATTCCGACGTCGTACGACAAGAAGGAACAGCGGCAGGTCAACGCCGGCAACCTGCTGCTGCGCGGCGTGCCCGGCGTCGGGAAGACGTTCTTCGGCGTCATCCTGGCCGCGATCAGCAACGCGAAGTTCGCCCGCATCCAGGGCCGCGCCGACCTGCAGCCGACCGAAGTCGTCGGCTTCCAGATGATCAACCCGGCGACCGGCGACATGATGACCGAGTTCGGTCCGCTGGTCGAAGCCGAAGTCATCCTGCTCGATGAGATCAACCGGATTCCGCTGAAGTCGCAGAGCGCCTTTCTCGAAGCCCTGCAGGACCGCACGGTCACCGTCGGCAAGAATACGTACGAGCTGCCGGCGTTCAGCTTCGCCATCGCCACGATGAACCCGGTGGAGCTCGGACAGGGCACCTTCCCGTTGTCGGAGGCGGCGACCGATCGCTTCGCCATCATGGTCAATATCGGCTACCTGCCGCCGCTCGAGGAAGCGAAACTGGTCAATTTCGATTTCAAGAAAGTGCGCCTCAACGCGTTGATGACCAAGGAACGCATCATCGGGCTGCGCAGCGCGATCAACGAGCAGGTGTTTCTGCACGACCGGCTGGGTGTCTACATTCAGCGGCTGGTCGCCGCGACGCGCCCCTATAACCCGGAAACCGACTGGCACGTGCGATCGCCGTCGGACCTGGTCGAGCATGGTGTCGATCTCGGTGCGTCGCCGCGCGCCATCATCTGCTGGGGCCGCCTGGCCAAGGTCTGGGCACTGCTTGTCCGGAAGCGCACGGAGGTCTACCCGGAGGACATTCAGGATCTGGCGCCGTACATCCTCGGCCACCGGATCTGGCTCGGCCCGCATGCCGCCAGCCACGGCCTCACCACCGACAAGGTGATCGACGATGTCATCGACCGGGTTGCCATTCCGTGAACCCAGAACTTAGAACGCAGAACTCAGAACGCAGAACCTAGAACCTAGAACCTAGAACCGCGAACGAACCCGGAACCCGGAACCCTGAACGCAGAACCCGAGGCATGTGAGAACCCGAGAGACCGACGTCGAACCGTTCGTCAACCTGTCCGAGCTCACTGAGATCGAACTCCTCATCATGCGGCGGATGCGGGAGTTCACCATCGGCGAGCACCGGAGCGTGTTCCACGGAACCGGGTTCGACTACGTCGGCCTGCGCGACTGGCAAGCCGGCGATCGTATGTCGCAGATCGACTGGCCACAATCGACACTGACGAACTTCAGCCCGATGGTCGTCCGCGACTACGAACAGCGGAGCACGGCGACGGTGATCGCGGTGGCGGACGGGTCGCTGTCCACCCGCTGCGGCATCGACGGCGTGCCGATTGCCGCGGCGATTGCCCGGGCGATCGGCACCATCGGCATGTCGGCGGTATTCTTCCAGGACATGTTCGGCCTGATCACCTTCGACGCGAAATTCGAGAATCTCGGCGCGGTACGGCCCCGCATCGGCAAGAATCAGGTGATTCATTGCCTCGACGCCTATCAGTTCCATCAGGGCGTTCAACCGCTGAAGCGCGCCGACACGCTCAGCATGACGCTCGCCGGCTTCATGCGGAAAACCTCGATGGTGCCGGTCATCTCGGATTTCCTGTTCGACGATGCCGCGCTGGTGCTGAAGGAGCTGTCGCTGCTGAACTCGGCGCACGACGTCTTCATCGTCCTCATCGACAGCGCGTTCGCCTTCGAGCTGCCGACGGTGTCGGCGGGCTGGATCGAGGCGTTCGACGTCGAAACTGGACGGGCGCGCGTGATGTCGCGGGGCCAGCTCAGCGCGATGTCCGCCAAAACCCGGCGCTGGCAGGACGACGTCTCGCGGATGGCCAAGGACGCCAACCTCGACGTTCTCCGCATCGGAGTCGACGAACAGCAGACCGCGATTGCGCTGAGTGAGTTCATCGCAGAACGGCGCCTGAGGAAAGCGGCGTAGACGTATCGCCACGAAGCACGAAAACACGAAAAACATTCTTCACAATCAGGAGAAAAAGAGTTTCGTGCTTTCGTGCTTTCGTGGCCAAACTAGGTACCCAAGACGATGAGGCAACGAACCGGGCTGCTATTCGTGATGATGATGATCGGGGCGTCGCGGGTGTCCGCGCAGGCGACGCGGTCCGCGGATCCCTTGCAGTGCTGGTGGCGAACCAGCACCGGCGCGATTCGCGTCGGCGAGCAGTTCTCGATCGTCCTGACCTGCGCGGTGCTCGAAACCGAGGCGGCCACCGTCGTCGTCGACCAGTCGCGGCTCGAGCCGTCGGTCGTCCAGTTCGCGCCGTTCGAAGTGCTCGGCGGATCCCACGGCGCCGACCTGCGGCGCGGCGACCGGCGCTTCTTTCAATACGAGTACCGCGCGCGTCTGGTCGCGGAAAACCAGTTCGGCAAGGACGTCTCGCTGCCGGAGACGAAGCTGAGCTACCACATCGAGAGCAGTGTCGGCCAGAAGACGTCGTTGCAGGGCCGCGACCAGTCGTACATCCTTCCGCCGCTGTCGCTGCGCGTCCTGTCGCTCGTCCCGGCCGATGCCACGGACATCCGCGACACGCCGTCGGTCACGTTCCAGGACATCGATCAGCGCGGGTTCCGCGCCAATCTGCTGACGGTCATCGGCGGTGTACTGTTCGCCGTCGCGGCGCTCCTCACGCTGCTGGCGCTGGTGCGCCTGCTGTCGCGCTTCCGGAAGCCGGCCGAGGCCAGCACGCGCCTGCTGTCGGATTCGGCCGCGTTGCGCGCGGCGGGCCGCGAACTGGCCGCCGTCCGGCGGCAACGCGAAGACGGCGGATGGACGCCGGATCTGGCCGGCCGCGCCCTCGCGGCGCTTCGGGTCGCGGGCGCCTATGCCGTCGGCCGGCGCGCCAGCCTGATGCCCGCTGCAAGGCAGTCCTCGGTCGCCAGTCTTCAGTCGTCAGACAGCAGTCTTCAGCCTCAAGATGGCAGTCAAGCGGCTGAGGAAGCGGGACGGCTGATCGTGAAGACCGGATGGCCGCGGGCGCGGCGCGTCGCGGTGTCCGGCGCCATCACGTCGCAGTCCGTCGGCCGCGATCGGATTCGACGGGCGGGGACGGCCGGCTTTGCACGACCGGAGCTCTACGAATCGCTGGAGCAGGCACTGGCGGCGCTGACCGCGGCGCAGTACGGCCGCAACGGCAAGCTGGATGACAGCGCGCTCGACCAGGCGCTCGACACCGGCAACCAGGTGCTGAAACGCGCGCGGCTCGATCAGACGTGGGTGATGAAGCGGCTCGCGGCGCGCCGTGTTGAGCGGCAGGGGGACACGCGCGCGTGGTCCCGCTGACCCAGGTCCCGACGGCGCTTCGCGACGTAGTGATGGAGTGGCGCAACACGCGCGCCGCGAACCTGCTCTTCACCCACCGCGACACCACCATCCTCGCCATCGTGGCGCTGATCGGGTTGTGCTTCACCATCCTCGTCGGACGCGCGCTGACGCGAAAAAAGGCCGGGCGCACGCAGGTCGCGCTGCCAGCCGTGCTCGACTGGAGCGGCCGCAACTGGACCGCGATTGTGCGCCACGGCGCGCTGCTGCTCTTCCTGGCCGGCCTCCCTTTCTTCACGCTCGCGCTGGCGGATCCGTACTCCTCGCTGACCCGTGAAGATGTGTCGTATCCAGGCCGCCGCATTTGCCTGATGATCGACGCGTCATCCAGCATGATGGCGCGGTTCCCGGCCGCGCATCTCAACGCCAAGGCGCCGAACGAGGCGACGTTCTTCACCACGGTGGCGGCCGCAGAAACGTTCATCCGGCAGCGGATGAGCGGCAAGTACCACGACCTCATCGGCCTCGTCGAGTTCGGGGACGAAGCGTATGTCGTCACCCCGTTCACGACGGACTACGACAATATTCTGCTCAGCCTGTCGCTGATCGGCGACTGGACCGAGTTCATGAAATTCCCGGATCAGGGGACGACCATCGCCGCCGCGATCGAGCAGGGCACCGGTCTGTTCAAGGCGTTCGACTTCCTCGACGCCGCCGGCAATCTCCTGGTGATCTTCAGCGACGGCCAGGACACGCAGGTGATGCTGCACGGCAAGAGCGTCACCGAGATCGTCTCTGGAGCAGTCGCCGCGAAGATTCCCGTCTACATGATTCGCACGAGCTACAACAAAGGGCTCGGCGCGGTGCTGCCGGATGACATCTGGAAGCCGGCGGTCGAAGGGACCGGCGGCAAGTTCTATCCGGCGGGCGACGAGCAGGCCGTCCTCAACGCGATCAAGGACATCGATTCACGCTCCGCCGGCCGCGTCGAGGTGAAGCGGTACAGCACGCAGCGGCCGAAGTTCGCGCCGTACGCCTTCATGGCGACGGCATTCTGGAGCATCGCGCTGGTGCTGCAGCTGACCGTGCCCTATTTCCGGAAGTTCCCGTAGGAGAGGCTCATGAAGTCTGTCGTCGCCCCGGTGGTCATCGCTATCGTCCTGGCCCTCGCTGGCACTGGTTTCTGGCTGGCCGGCCAAACCGAGACTCGCCTTGCCGATGCGCACAAGCGTCTGGCGACGCTGCAGTACAGCGAAGCCGCGTCGGCCACCGACGAGGTCGAGCAGTCGATCGGCCTCGAGCGCCGACTGCCGATGGTGGGACCGCAGTCGGAATTCGACGTACGCGACCTGCGTGCCGAAGCCAGGTATTGGCGAACGGATTATGCGTCGCTGTCGCCGCAGCGTGATGCGGCTGGCTCGCTGACCGAAACCAATCCGGCGCTGCAGCTGGTGTCGGCGAATGCCGCGTTTCGCACGACGCAGCAGGCGGCCGATCGGCAGGACGCCGTGCGGCGTCTCGACACGGTCGTGAAAACGTACGCGGACGTGCTGCGCAACGGCGGCGGCCAGGCGGACGCGGCGTACAACTACGAGCTGGCCGTGCGCACGCGCGACATGCTGGCCAAGCCGCGAGCGGCCGCGCCGAAAGCAGCGCCGAAGCCTCAAGCGACCGCCGAGGCAGCCGACTTGCCGGAAGGTCCGACGCTGCATGGCAAGCCGGGCGGGCCACCCCCGGCGGTCAACATGAATCAGTTCAAGATCGTCATCCCGAAGCGCGGCGAGGAACGTAACGACGCGCCGGACGCTGGCAAAGGTGGAACAAAGATCCGAAAGGGATAGCGGCTTGGGGCTAGGGGCTAGCTGAAGGTGCTGACGGGCATCGACCTGAATTCGGTTCGATTCGCGGAGCCGCTGTACTTGTGGCTGCTGATCCTTCCCGCCGTGCTGTTGATCGTCTGGGGCTGGCAGTTGTCGCGGAGGCGGCGCGACACGCAGCGGTTCCGGCAGCATCGACGGCTGCCCGTCCGGGAACGGTTTCCGATCTTCGGCGGATTGGCGTTCTGGCTGTGCGTGATCTTCGCGACCGCCTTCACGACGCTCGCCCTCGCGCGGCCGACCGCCGCCGTCTCGCTGGTCCGGACCGCCGGTGTCGATCTCGTCATCCTGCAGGACGGCTCCGCGTCGATGCGAACGCCGGATGTGGCCGGCGATCGCTGGCGCCGGTCGATGCGGTTCCTGCGTGTGCTCGGGGAGTCGCTGGCGTGGAAGGACGACCGGATCGCGATGGCGCTGTTCGCGCACATCGCGGCGCCGCAGGTGCGGCTGACGCGCGATCCGAACACGTTTTTCTTCTTTCTCGATCACCTCGAGCAGGTGTCGCCGTTCCGCCTCGAGGACGACACGACGTGGGACACCAACATCGAGCTCGGCATCGCGTGGGGCATGCGGCTGATCGAGAAGGACACCGAGCTGTACGGCAAGTCGCCGAACGCGAAGGCGTTCGTGCTCGTCACCGACGGACAGTCGTGGAGCGGCGAGGTGGCGCGCGCGCTGAAGATCGCGCGAACCAACGACGTCCCGGTGTTCGTGGTCGGCGTCGGCACGACAGTTGGCGGACTGATTCCCGAGGTGCCGCGTAAGCCAAACGACACGTCGCCAATCGAGCCGCCGATTCACTCGTCGCTCGATCGCGCGTCGCTGGCGACGATCGCGAACGCCGGCGGCGGCGAGTATCTGGAGCTCGATCGCGAAGGCGACCGCGAGATCTCCAACAAGATCATCGACGCGGCGCGACGCCGCGCCGGCTCGCGCGGGCTGCAGCTGGAAAGCGAGGAGCTGTACTGGCGATGCCTGGCGGCGGCGGCCATCCTCATGTTCATCGGACTGCTGTTCCTGCAGGAGCGCGTGGAGCTCTGGCTCCAGGCGGCGGGCGCCGGCGTGGCCCTCGCGCTGGTGTGGACGCTGACGCGCTGACGTCCCGAGGGCACGGAGGGGACGGAGCGAACGGGATCACCACAGAGACACGGAGCAACGGAGACGCGCAGAGCGGTTCGACGGGCGTCGCGAAGCGACGCTGCGCGATCGGATCGATCGAAAAAACGAACACCGCTGAATTCGTGAGTGCTCGTTTTTTGCGATCGATCCGATCGCGCCGATCGGCCTGCTACGCAGGCCGACCCGTCGAACCGTTTTATCACTCCGTCTCGCACTTCCCTGCGCGGCTCGAGCCTGCACGCGGGTTGAGCATTCGCTTGACGCCATCCATGAGTCTGCGGACGTTGAAATTGATCAGGAGACCTGCTGGGCACTCCGTCAGTGCCAGGTAGGTCAGCAGTTGCGATTCATGGACTGACGACAGAGCCTCAACCGATTTCACTTCAACGACGATGCGATCCTCGACAATCAAATCGACCCGGTAGCACGCGTCGACCGTCATTCCCTTGTAAACGATCGGGACAGCGCGCTGGGCCACGTACCGAAGGTTCCGGGCGCTCAACTCAAAATGCAGGCACGACGTATAGATCGATTCGAGCAGCCCGGCGCCCAGCGCCCGGTGAACTTCGATCGCTGCTCCCAGTATCCGCCTCGTCAGGTCGTTGAACTCCGATGGGTCGACTCGCATGCGTCTGGGGTTGCAATGTCTGGACCGCGGGGGTATCGATCCGCCCTCGAGCGCTGGTTCAGTGTTGCAGTTTCTACAACTCCAAGCAGCCATCGGGAGCGCGGAAATGAGCAACGATTCGACGGGCGTCGCGAAGCGACGCTGCGCGATCGGATCGATCGAAAAAACGAACACCGCTGAATTCGGGGTGCTCGTTTTTTCGATCGATCCGGTCGCGCCAGTCGGCCTGCGTAGCAGGCCGACCCGTCGAATCGTGAGTCGTTGACGCCTTGTTCGGCGAGATGGGAAGCTGGTTCTGTCGGTTGAAGCCTCCGTTCAACCTCCGTCGCTCCGTGTCTCTGTGGTTTTGCCGTTCGCTCCGTCCTCTCGGTTCCCGTTGCCTCCGTGTCCTCTGTTCCCGTTTCATCCGTCTCAGGGGTCTGTGCTTCCCTCTCTCTCGCCCCGTTAGCCGGACGGCCCGACCTCCCATAACCAGGCGGCCCCGCGTACGCCGCTCGAATCCCCGTGCTTCGCGCGGACGAGTCTGGTGGCGACGCGATCCGAGAAGACGTGCGGCGTCCACAAACGCGGCACCGACTGGTAGAGCCGCCCGATGTTCGACACACCCCCGCCGAGCACGATGACGTCCGGATCGAGAATGTTGACGACGGTGGCCAACGCGCGCGCCAGACGCTCTTCGTACCGTTCGAGCGCCGCGAGCGCACGCGGCTCGCCCTGCGCCGCGAGCGCCGCAATGTCTTTCGCGTCGTAGCGCGAGCCTTTCAGGCTCGCGTCATCGCGGCCCTGCCCGCCTTCGCGCTCCTCGCGCTTCGGCGCGTCCGCCGTAGCTCGCGGAAATTGGTCGCGAGCGGAGGCGGAAACCGGCCGCGCGACCTGTGAGGTGTGTTCGTCGTAATCGCGAGCGAGGCCGGGACCGGACAAAAACGTCTCGACGCAGCCGTAGCGGCCGCAGTAGCACATCGGGCCAGGCCGCTCGTCGTCTGTGGGCGCCGGCAGCGGGTTGTGCCCCCATTCGCCGCCAATCGCGTTCACTCCCGTCAGCACCTTGCCGTGAACGACGATACCCGCGCCGGTGCCGGTGCCGAGAATCACGCCGAAGACCACCTCCGCGCCGGCGGCGGCGCCGTCAACCGCTTCGGACAACGCGAAGCAGTTGGCATCGTTGGCCAGCCGGATCGGCCGGCCGAGCATCCGCGCGAGATCGTCGGCCAGCGGCCGGCCGATCAGCCACGTCGAGTTCGCGTTTTTGATGACGCCGGTCGCGGGCGAGACCGCGCCGGGAATCCCAATGCCTACCGTCGCTTGCGCACCGACCTCGCGCTCGATATCGCGGACGAGGCGGGCGACAGCGGCCAGCGTCCCGCCGTAGTCACCGCGTGGCGTCTGCGCCCGGCGCCGTAGCCGTTCGTGTCCGTCATCGGCAATCGCCATGCCCTCGATTTTGGTCCCGCCCAGATCGATGCCGATCCGCATGGCGTCATTATCTGGCAGAGAGGCATACTAGGAGTTTCCTTCAGCCGGAGGTGCCTGATGTCATCGACAGGATCGATTGCCGAACTCGCCCCGACATTCACCGGGCAGCTGTTGCAGCCGTCCGACACGGGATACGACGAAGCCCGCCGTGTGCACAACGGCTTGATCGACAAGCGCCCGGCGCTCGTCGCGCGGTGCTTCGGAACCGCCGACGTCGCTGACGCGGTCAAGCTGGCACGAACGCTCAATCTCGAAGTCGCGGTCCGCGGCGGCGGCCACAACGTGGCCGGGCGGGCGACCATCGACGGCGGCGTGATGATCGATCTGGCACCGATGAAAGGCATCTACGTCGACTCGGTGGCGCGCACGGTGCGTGCGCAGGGCGGCGTGTTGTGGAAAGAGCTGAATCGCGAAACGCAAGTGCACGGCCTGGCGACCACCGGCGGCGTCGTCGGCACGACCGGCATCGCCGGCCTGACCCTCGGCGGTGGTCTGGGATGGTTGATGCCCAAGTACGGCCTGGCACTGGACAACCTCCGGTCGGCGGAGCTCGTCATGGCCGACGGCCGCGTCGAGCGCGCCAGTCAGGATCAGAACCCTGATCTGTTCTGGGCGATCCGCGGCGGCGGCGGCAACTTCGGCATCGCCGCGTCGCTCGAGTACAACCTTCATTCGGTAGGACCGATCATCACCGGCGGGCTCGCGGCGCACCCGCTGCAAAAGGCCGGCGGCGTTCTCAAATTCTTCCGCGAACAGTGCGCGGCGGCACCAGACGAACTGATGCTGGTCGCCGGACTGCTCAGCGCCCCCGACGGCTCCGGAGCGAAGCTGGTCGGCATCGTCGCCGCCCACTGTGGCCCGTTGGCGGATGGAGAGAAGGCGGTCGCTCCAATCAAGGCGTTCGGTCCGCCGGTGATGGACGTGCTGGGCCCGATTCCGTACTGCGCCCAGAATGGCCTGCTCGACGGTGCGTTCCCCAAGGGTGCGCTCAACTACTGGAAGGCGCAGTTTCTGACAGACCTCACCGACGATGCGATCGCGACGCTGATCGAACGATTCGAAGCGTGTCCCTCGCCGATGAGTCAGATCGTCATCGAGCACTTCCACGGCCAGGCGAGCCGCGTGCCGGTGGCGGACACGGCGTGCACGACGCGGGTCAACGGCTTCAACGTCGTCATCATCTCGGAGTGGACCGAACCGCGCGAGAATGATCGCCATATCGCGTGGTGCCGTGACACCTACTCGGCTCTCAAGCCGTACTTCTCCGCCACGCGTTACATGAACTACCTCGGCAGCGACGAAGAAGATGATCCGGCCGCGGTTGCCTATGGGTCGAACTACAACCGGTTGCGCGAGCTCAAGACGAAATACGATCCCGAGAACTTCTTCCACACGAACGTGAACATCCGCCCGCGGTAAACTGCGGGGATGAAGCAAGCCCTCCTGCTGGCTGCTGCCTGCGCCGGTATCCTCGGTTGCGCGGGCAGCAGCGGCGCGCCGCCGACCGCTGCGGACGCCAAGACCTTCCTCGACACCGTCAACGACACGATGAAGCGGCTCGGCGTCGAGCAGAGCCGCGCCGGCTGGGTCCAGCAGACCTTCATCACGGACGACACGGAAGCGCTGTCCGCGCGCGCCAATCAGCTGGCGATCGACGCCGCCGCGCGCTTCGCCAAGGACGCGGTGAAGTTCGACAAGGTCGAGGTGTCAACGGAGCAGCGCCGTCAGCTGACCCTCCTGAAAGTCGGCCTGGTAATGGCGACGCCCGCCGATCCCAAGGAATCCGAGGAGCTCACCAAGACGATGGCACGGCTCGAGTCGGCCTACGGCAAGGGCAAATGGTGCGCCGATGCGTCGAAGCCCGATACCTGCAGGAACATCGACGAGATCTCGCGGATCCTGTCGTCGCCCGCCGGCGAGCCGGCGCTGCGCGCGGCGTGGGAGGGCTGGCACACCATCGCGCCGCCGATGCGCAAGGATTACCAGCGCTTCGTC
>Ga0207691_10006385_pt1 | contig 11385 bp, 7 predicted proteins | sample KBSM13metaG_FD_184327 | JGI IMG/M metagenome (GOLD analysis project Ga0207691, IMG submission 184327) | Miscanthus rhizosphere microbial communities from Kellogg Biological Station, Michigan, USA - KBS M1-3 metaG (SPAdes) (version 2) | ecosystem: Host-associated > Plants > Roots > Rhizosphere >...
CGCGGGAAGCACGTTTGCGCTGGGCTCCGCCGCCGTGACCTGCTCCGCCAGCGACACCCGCGGTAACGGGGCGTCGGAGGGCTTCACCGTGACCGTGCGTGACACCACGGCGCCGGCGATCGCGCCGCATGCCGATGTCAATGTCGTGGCGAGTTCCAACTCCAGCGCGGTGGCGACCTACACGACGCCGACGGCGACCGATCTTGTCGATACCACGGCCACCGTGACCTGCGCCCCGGCTTCCGGCAGCACGTTCAATGCCGGCTCGACCACGGTCAACTGCAGCGCCACCGACCACGCCGGCAACACCGCGACCAGCAGCTTCAAGGTCAACGTCAGTTACGCCTTCAACGGGTTCTTCCAGCCGGTCGACAACGCCGTGGTCAACACAGTGAAAGCGGGCAGCGCGATCCCTGTGAAGTTCGGCCTCGGCGGCAACCAGGGACTGAACATCTTCGCCACCAATTCGCCGGCGTCCGTTGCCACCGCGCAGTGCGATGGCTCTGCAACCGATGAGGTCGAAGTCACCGTCACGGCCGGTAGCAGCAGCCTTACCTACGACCCCGGCGCGAACCAATACAACTACGTATGGAAAACCGAGAAGAGCTGGATCGGTTGTCGGCAGCTACGAATGACGTTCAAGGACGGAAGCGTCAGGACGGCCATGTTCAAGTTCAGATAACCGCACCGTTGATGCAATGAATCAGGCCTGGCCCTTCTTGGGGCCAGGCCTTTTCTTTGGATAGCGCATCGTCTGTCCCGGGGGCGAGGCAACGTGCCTCAACCCACCCACGTGCGCGCGTTGCGGAACATGCGCAGCCACGGCGAGTGGTCCGCGGTGGCCGCGCGCCATTCGGCTGGCGCCCAGCTGTAGTTCGCCATGCGCAGGGTGCGCTCGGGGTGCGGCATCAGGATGGTCACCCGCCCGTCGTCGGACGTGAGTCCGGCAATGGTGTCGTGGGATCCATTCGGGTTTGCGGGATACGCGATCGCGGGCGTGCCGTCGCCTTCGACGTAACGCAACGACACGCGCGCGGCCGCCGCATCGTCGATGCCGGCAAAACGCGCACGTCCTTCGCCGTGCGCCACCGCGACCGGAATGCGCGAACCGACCATGCCGCGCAGGAACAGCGATGGCGATTCCATGACCTCCAGCAAGGCCAGGCGCGCTTCGTACTGTTCGCTGCGGTTGCGCAGGAACTCCGGCCAGTGCGCAGCACCGGGAATGATCGGCTTCAGCTGCGACAACATCTGGCAACCGTTGCAGATACCGAGCGCGAAGCTGTCCACGCGGCCGAAGAACGTCGCGAACGCATCCCGCAGTTCCGGCCGTTCCAGGATCGACGTGGCCCAGCCGCGGCCGGCGCCGAGCACGTCGCCATAACTGAAACCGCCGCAGGCGACGAAACCCGCGAATTCGTCCAGCCGTGCGCGGCCGGCGATCAGGTCGCTCATGTGCACGTCGACCGCGGAGAATCCGGCGCGATCGAATGCAACCGCGGTTTCGATCTGGCTGTTGACGCCCTGCTCGCGCAGGATCGCGACTTTGGGCCGCACGCCGGAGGCGATGTAGGGCGCCGCGACATCCTCGGCTGGATCGAATGTGAGCTGGGGACGCAGTCCGGGCGCATCGAAGCGACGCGCGCCAGCGCGCTCTTCGTCGGCACATTCGGGGTTGTCGCGCAGGCGCTGCATCGCGTGAGTGACCGACCACCAGGCGTCGAAGGCTTCTTCCCAGCGCCATTCCGCCAGCGTGTCGCCGTCCAGGCGGACACGGATCGATGGTGCGGTCGTCGGGCGGGCGATGCGTTGTGCGCAATCGATCAGCCCGTGGCGCGACACCAGGTCCGCGAATTCCGCGCGGTCCTCGCACGCGACCTGCACGACCGCGCCGAGTTCCTCGTTGAACAGCGTGCGGAACGGGTCCGCACCCCAGCCATCGAGGGTGATCTCCAGGCCCAGGTGGGAGCAGAACGCCATCTCGCACAAGCTCGCGAAGGCGCCGCCGTCGGAGCGGTCGTGATAAGCCAGCAGCAGGCCCGCCTTGCGTGCATCGCGGATCAGCTCGAAGAACGCGCGCAGCCGCTGCGGATCGTCGAGGTCCGGCACGCCGGACTCCATGCCGTCGCCCGCGAAGGCCGGGAGCGCGCCGACGCGACCGGCTTCCGGATGGCATTGCGCGAGAATGGAGCCGCCCACGCGTTGCTTGCCGGCGCCCAGGCCGATCAGCCACAACTCGGTGTCCGCATTGCGCGACAGCAGCGGCGTCAGTTGCGCGCGCGTGTCGGCGACCGGTGCAAACGCAGTCACGATCAGCGAGACCGGCGACACCGATTTGTCGGTGGCCGCCCCGCGCTTGCCGTCCCGCGTCCATTGCGCCTGCATCGACAGCGAGTCCTTGCCCACCGGGATGCTCAGGTCCAGCGCCGGGCACAGTTCCATGCCGACGGCTTTCACCGCATCGAACAGGCGCGCGTCTTCACCGGGATGTCCGGCGGCCGCCATCCAGTTGGCCGACAGCTTGATGCGCTCCAGCGACTCCACCGGTGCGGCGCACAGGTTGGTGATCGCCTCGCCGACCGCCATGCGCGCGGCAGCCGCGGCATCGAGCAGCGCCAGTGGCGTGCGCTCACCGATCGCCATCGCTTCGCCGCCGTCGCCATCGAATCCAGCCAGCGTGATCGCGCAATCGGCGACCGGCATTTGCCAGGGGCCGACCATCTGGTCGCGCGCGGTCAGTCCGCCGACGGTGCGATCGCCGATGGTGATCAGGAAGGTTTTCGCCGCGACCGTCGGATGCGCGAGCACGCGCAGGCCGGCTTCGCGCAGGTCAAGCCTCGCGGTGGCCAGTTCCGGCCAACGCGGCGCCGACGGATGCGCCGTGTCGCGATGCATCTTCGGCGGCTTGCCGAAGAGCACGTCCATCGGAAGGTCGATGGGGAGGTCGAGGGAGACATCGGACGGGAGACGAGAGAGGGATTCGACGGTCGCGCCGTGGCCCACCACCAGCCTCTGCTCTTCGGTCGCCGTGCCGACCACCGCGAACGGGCAACGCTCGCGCAGGCACAGCGCGGCGAACTCGGCGACGCGCTCCTGCGCCAGTCCCAGTACATAGCGTTCCTGCGATTCGTTGCACCACAGCTGCAGCGGCGCCAACGACGGATCGTCGCTGGGCACCTGGTCCAGGTCGATCACTCCGCCGACGCCCGAGTCGTGCAGCAGTTCGGGGATCGCGTTGGACAGGCCGCCGGCGCCGACGTCGTGGATCGACGCGATCGGATTGCGTTCGCCGAGCGCGACGCAGCGGTCGATCACTTCCTGGCAGCGGCGCTCCATTTCCGGGTTGTCGCGTTGCACGGAAGCGAAGTCGAGGGCTTCCGCGCTTTCTCCCGAAGCGACCGAACTCGCCGCGCCGCCGCCAAGCCCGATCAGCATCGCCGGACCACCGAGCACGATCACCGCATCGCCGGGCTTCAGCGATTGCTTGGCGACCATCGCCTGATCCATCGCGCCGAGGCCGCCGGCGAGCATGATCGGCTTGTCGTAGGCGCGCGTCAGGCCGTCGGCTTCGGCCAGCTCGAAACTGCGGAAATAGCCGGTCAGGTTGGGACGGCCGAACTCGTTGTTGAACGCGGCCGCGCCCAGCGGACCGTCGAGCATGATCTCCAGCGCCGGGGCCATGCGCGGATTCAACGGGCGCGGCTGGCCGTCATGGAGTTCCCATGGCTGCGGCAACGACGGAATGCGCAGGTGCGACACGCTGAAGCCGGCGAGTCCCGCTTTCGGGCGGCCGCCGCGACCGGTGGCGCCTTCGTCGCGGATTTCGCCGCCGGCGCCCGTCGATGCGCCTGGGAACGGCGCGATCGCGGTCGGATGGTTATGGGTTTCGACCTTGATGCAGAACGCGCCCGGCATCTGCGCTTCTGCACGGTATTCGCGGGTGTCCGGATCCGGCCGGAACCGGCGCGCGGGTTCGCCTTCGATCACCGCTGCGTTGTCGCTGTACGCCGAAAGCGTGTGCTCAGGCGTCTGCGCATGGGTGTGCTTGATCATCTTGAACAGCGTCGCCGGCTGCCCCGACGCCTGCTGTTGCTCGCGCCCATCGATGGTCCAGGACGCATTGAAGATCTTGTGGCGGCAATGCTCGGAGTTGGCCTGCGCGAACATCATCAGTTCGACGTCGGACGGATCGCGTCCGAGGTCGCCGAAGCGCGCGCGCAGGTAATCGATCTCGTCGTCGGCCAGCGCCAGGCCAAGGCGGACGTTGGCGTCCTCCAGGCGATCCAGCGGCACGCGTTCGAGCGCGCCGCGCGCCGGCGCATCGAAGCGCATCGTCGTCGCATGCGCAAGCAGCGACTGCGTCATCGGATCGTGTAACAACTTCTCCAGCGCCGACTGCGCGCGCGCATCGGACGGCCAGCCGGCGAGGTCGATGCGGGTACCGCGCTCCACCCGCCGGACCGGCAGCCGCGCGCCGTGCAGGAGTTCGGTGGCCTTGCTCGACCAGGGCGAAATCGTACCGGTGCGGGGCACGACGAAGATTCGGTGGATGTTGGGCGGCGCCGACGCGTCGCCGTCTACGGGCGCGGCCTGAAGGATGCGGCCCAGCGCCGCCTGCCGCTCGGCGTCGATCGGCCCCGCTGGATCCGCGCCGCCGGAGGCGGGCTCGACCCAGTAGGTGAAACAGGCATCGACGATGCGTGCTTCGCGGTGGACGGCTTGCAGGCGGGATTCAAGCCGCGCGCGGCGGAACTGCGACAGGGCCGGAAGGCCCTCGAGCACGATCATGTCCGGCGGAACCGTGATAAACGGCCCCCTATTCTAATCGACCGTGCCTCTGATCGACTGTGTCGTAGCCGAGCGCGGCGCGGCGCCGCGCCTCGCGCCCACGCCCACCTGCGTCAGAGGCTGCCGGTCGCCGTGCTGGCAGCGGGCTTGGGCCCGCCTGCGGCCATGCGGTCGAGCTCGGCGCGCAGTTCCTCGGGCGGAACGTAACCACCGAGCTGGGTGCCGTCGCTGGCCAGGATCATCGGCGTCCCGGTCAGGCCGACACGCTGGCCGAGGTTGTATTCCATGGTGACCGGGTTCTTGCAGTTGCGGTACGGCACCGGGCGATCATTCTTGGCATCGGTAAGCGCCTTGCGCGGATCTGCCGCACACCAGACGGCGACCATCTTCTTGAAGTCCGGGCTGCCCAGGCCCATGCGCGGGTAGGCGACGTACTGCACCGCGATCCCCTGGCGGTTGTAATCGGCGATCTGGCTGTGGAGCTTGCGGCAGTAACCGCATTCCACGTCGGTGAAGACAGTGACGGTGTACTTGGGATTCGGCGGCGCGAAGACGATGCGGTCGCTGACGGGGATCGTCTGCAGCAGCCTGCTGCGCAGGCGCGCCATGCTCGCTTCACCCAGGTTGGTCTTGGTGGCGATCTCGTAAAGGTCGCCCTGCATGAGGTATTTACCGTCGTCGCTGATGTACAGCGTCTGCCCGGAGACGATGACTTCCTGGAATCCGTTGACCGGCGCGGGTCCGATCTGGTCGATCTGCACGCTGGGGTTGACCTGCTTGACCGCTGCACGCACCCGCCCTTCCGCAGTCGCCGGAACGGCCGGAGATGGCGTGGACTGCGCACCGGGTTTGGCTGCCACTGACGGCGGACTGGTCTGGGCGCAGGCCGACAGGCTGACCGCGCAGAGCAGGGCGAAAATTGAGCGTTTCATGGGAGTTCCAGTCGCGATGCGAAGTGGCTTGGACCTGTCCGGCGACGGCCGGTTCCCTGATTGTGTCACGCGCGGGGAATGCATCGCGTGCTGAAGCCCGCGTTTCCTACCGCGATCGGCCGGCGCCACGGAGATTTCAGCCGCGAGGGTGATGCTTCTCATGCAGCCGCTTGAGCTGCTCGCGCGCGACCAGCGTGTATATCTGGGTGGTCGAAAGCGAACTGTGTCCGAGCAGCATCTGCAGAGCCCGGAGGTCCGCGCCGTGGTTGAGCAGGTGGGTCGCGAAGCTGTGCCGCAGCACGTGCGGGCTGATGCGGCGGGAGTCCAGGCCGGCAGCGACGGCATGGCGTTTCACAAGGGCCCAGAACTGCTGCCGGGAAAGCGCACCGGCGGACGACACGAACAACGCCGGAAACAGCCGTCCGGCGGCGAGCGTCGGGCGCGCCTGGTCGATGTAGCGTTCGACCCAGTGCTGCGCTTCCTCGCCCATCGGCACGAGTCGTTCCTTGCCGCCCTTGCCGACCACCCGCAGCACGCCCTGGCGCAGGTTGACCGCGGCGGCCGGCAGCCCCACCAGCTCGCTCACGCGCAACCCGGCGGCGTACATCAGCTCGAGCATGGCGCGATCGCGCAATCCATCCGGCGTCCCGGCATCCGGGGCTTCCAGCAGCGCGGCGATCTCGCCTTCGGCCAATGCCTTGGGCAGCGAACGCGGCAGTTTCGGTGGTTCCAGCAACGCCGTCGGATCATCCTGGCGGTCGCCGCGGCGCAACAGGAACGCGAAGAACGCGCGCAACGCGGTCAGCAGTCGTGCGTTGCTGCGCGGCGAATAACCCGCGCGCGTGCGCCACGCGAAGTAGTCGAACAGCGTCGCGCGATCCGCGTGGAGCAGTCCGCCTCCGGCGCCATCGCGCCACCTCGCCAAACCCTGCAGGTCGCGTCGATACGACGCCGTCGTCTGTGCGGCGATGCCCGACTCCGCCCACAGCGCATCGAGGAAGGATTCGATGACGGCCGCATCGGTGTCGCGCAGTGGCGGTGCTTCGTGCGTGCGCGTGCGGCGTTCGGCGGGGGTGGAAACAGGCATGCATCGAGCTTAGCGAGGCGCGTGCAGCCCGGCTATCCTGATGCGATGAACGCTACGCACTCCCGCTCGTCGCCGCTCATCGGCTGGCGCATGCTTGCGCTGGTCTACGACCTGTTCCCGGTTTTCGGATTGTGGTTCCTGGTGGCCGCGATCTTCGTGGCGGTGCATCGCGACGCCGTGCTGGGCGGCGGACTCGGATTGCTGGAATTCGTGTCGATGTGGCTCGTGACCGGGGCGTATGCCGTCATCAGTTGGCGGCGCGGCGGGCATACGCTCGGAATGCGACCGTGGCGCTTGCGGGTGACCGCCGCCGATGGCGGAAGCGCGCCCGTTGCAGGACTGGCGCGGCGCTACGCGATTGGCAGCGTTTCATTGCTGCTCGCGGGGGCGGGATTCTGGTGGGCCTGGGTCGATCGTGATCGATTGACGTGGCACGACCGTCTGTCCAACACCCGAATGCTTCGCGACCGGAAGGCTGCAGCGCACTGACCGCAATCGGAATTGCGCGGCGCTCCTCGGACAGGCGCCACCCGCATAAAAACAAGGCCCGCCGAAGCGGGCCTTGAAATGACCTTGCAGATGAGCCCCGCCGACATGCCCAGGGGTGAAAAAGCAGGCCGGCCGGGTTTGCGCCCTCCTTGGCGCGTTCGCCAGAACATTGAAACGCCAACATCCTTGTCGGCCCACGTAGGATTTCCGAAATGCCCATGGCGTGAAAGCGCGTACGCGCGGTTTTCAGGTGACCATTGGTAGCGGGTCGAGCGCAGAGCAAGCGGTGACGGGACTCCAACGCAGTGCCCGCTACCGATATCGGACATCTTGTGTTGAATTCCAGTCTCGACGTTAATTCCGGTAACATTTGGTACACCCCAGCCTGCGGACGAGTACCAGGGAGCATCGATGACGCAGCAATCGCGGATCCGGCTGGCGCGCCGCCATGCCGGCCTGTCGCAGATGCAACTGGCAACGGCCGTGCAGGTGCAGCGCAGCGCGGTCAGCCACTGGGAATCCAGCCAGTTGAAAAACCCCAGCGTCACCCACCTGCGCGCGATCGCGATGGTGACCGGCGTCCAGTTCGAGTGGCTGGTGACCGGGCGCGGGGCAATGGTCCTGTGCGACGAAGTGCGCATGGATTCGGTGCCCACCGCCGATGCGCTGCTGGTCGAGGAACCGATCGAATTGCGCCTGGTACATGCGTTCCGCAACGCGCCGCCGCAGTCGCGCGTGTCGCTGGTGGAAATCGTCGAACAACTTGCGCTGCAGCGCACCGGCCGATCGCGCGACAACGCCTCGCGCCCGGCGACGCAACCTGCCTCCACGCCGGCACGCACCCGCGAGCCGGGCGAAACCGTCTGACGATGTCCGTTGTCGTCTGCTACTGCACCTGCCCGGATGCCGGCGTCGCCCAACGCATCGCCGATGCCCTGGTGTCCGCACGTCTGGCGGCCTGCGTCAACATCCTTCCCGGCGTCCGTTCCGTCTATCGCTGGCAGGAGGCGGTCGAACGCGCGGACGAGCTCCTGCTGCTGATCAAGACGACATGCGACCAGGTCGAACCGTTGACCGCGCTTGTCGCCTCCCTGCATCCCTATGAACTGCCCGAAGTGTTGGCGGTCGAAGTCGCCGCCGGGTCGCCGGGCTATCTCGACTGGGTGGTCGGGAATTCGTCCGGCGGCACGTCCCCTCGCGGAGATTGAATCGATGTCGACCTGGTTTCGCCGCGCATTCGCGATCCTGTTGGCGTGCACGGCCGTCGCTGGCCCGGCGCTCGCGGTCGACGAGTCCGATCTGCTGCCCGTCGACCAGGCGTTCGCGCTGGACGCCAGCGCACCCACTCGCGACGGGATCGCGCTGCGCTGGAGGATCGCCAACGGCTACTACCTCTATCGGCATCGGATCAGCGTTCAGGCCGACCCCTCTTTCCATGCGGGCGCACTGGACCTGCCGCGCGGCGCCAGCCACCACGACGAATTCTTCGGCGACGTCGAAACCTATCGCACGCAGCTTCAGGCGACGCTGCCTGGCGCGCCAACGGCCGACACCGTCACCCTCAAGGTGAAATACCAAGGCTGCGCCGATCTTGGCGTGTGCTATCCGCCGCAGACCCGTCGACTCACTGTCGCATTGCCGGCCGCCACCGCGCCGGGCGCGGGCGACGCGGGTTTCGCGGCCTTGGGGCAATCGCTCGCTTCGGGCAAGCGCCCGTTGCTTGGCGCACCGAACGCCGCCATGGACGCCCAGCCCCTGCCGCCGGAACAGGCGTTCGGCTTCGAGGCGATCGTCGACGACGGCAATACGCTCTTGCTGCGCTTCACCCCAGCGAAAGGTTATTACCTCTATCGCGACAAAACATCGCTGCGGATCTCGGGCGCCGACGGCATCCGCGCGGGACAACCGCGCTGGCCGCCCGGCACCAGGCACCGCGACGAGCACTTCGGCAACGTTATCGTCTATTTCGACCAGATCGACGTACCGCTGCCGCTGCTCAGGCGCAATGTCGACGCAGCGGCCGTCACGCTGGCAGCGACGTTCCAGGGCTGCCAGACCGGCGGCATCTGCTATCCGCTGATGACGCGGCAGGTGGCGCTGCGGCTGCCGGCGGTGAAGGCGATCGAGACTGCGCCCGCGGCGAAGTCGATCGCGGATGCGTCGCTGGATGAAACACCGGTCCCCACTCAGCGCGCACCTGCAACAAACTCTTCGGTTGATCGTTCTGCGCCGCCTGACACATCGTTGTCGGAGGACAGCCGCTTCGCCGCCAACCTTGCGGGCACAAATCGCTGGCTGACGTTGCTCGGTTTCTTCGGCGCCGGCCTGCTGCTCGCGTTCACGCCGTGCGTGTTGCCGATGATTCCGATCCTGTCGGGATTGATCGCAGGCCAAGGCACGCGGCTGGGCACGGGGCGGGCGCTGGCGTTGTCGCTGGTTTACGTCGTCGCCAACGCACTGGTGTTCACCGTGGCCGGCGTCGTGGCCGGGCTCCTCGGCGCCAACCTGCAGGCTGCGTTCCAGAACCCGTGGATCATCACGGCCTTCGCGGCGTTGTTCGTGGCGCTCGCGTTGTCTTCGTTCGGCCTGTACGAACTGCAGTTGCCGATGGCCGTCCGTTCGCGCCTGGGCGCGCTGACGGATCGCCAACACGGGGGTTCGCTGGCGGGCGTCGCCGCGATGGGTGCGTTGTCGGCGCTGATCGTCGGGCCGTGCGTGGCGCCGCCGCTCGCCGGTGCGGTGCTGTACATCGGACAGAGCCACGATCCGGTGCTCGGCGGTGCGGCACTGTTCCTGCTGGCGATGGGCATGGGTGCACCGTTGCTGGCGTTCGGCGCCGCAGCCGGCCGTGGCATGCCGACAAGTGGACCGTGGATGACGGCCGCGCAACGTGTGTTCGGTTTCGTCTTCCTCGGGCTGGCGGTCTGGATGCTGTCGCGGATCCTGCCTCCGACGGCCACGCTGGCCCTGTGGGGCGCCCTGGCATTGGCCGCGGCGGCGTGGACACTCGGCGCGGTGCCAGTCTCGTCGCGCTCGCGGATGTTCGCGCGCTTCGCCGGCCTGCTTCTCGCCGTGATCGGCGCCGCACAACTCCTCGGCGCCATGGGTGGCGGCAGCGATCCGCTGCAGCCGCTGGCCGGACTGACAGGCGCGCGCGCCGATGCGCATGTGCTCGCATTCCGCACCATCAAGTCCAATCAACAGCTCGATCGCGAACTTGCGGCCGCACAGGCGGCCGGGAAGCCGCTGCTGCTCGATTTCTATGCCGACTGGTGCGTGAGCTGCAAGGAAATGGAGAAGTACACCTTCACCGATCCCGCGGTGCAGGCGGCGCTTGCCGACTTCGTGCTGCTCAAGGCCGATGTCACCGCCAACGACGCGACCGACCAGGCCCTGATGCAGCGCTTCGGGATCATCGGTCCGCCGGGCACGCTGTTCTTCGCCCAGGGACGCGAACAGCGCGGCCTGCGCCTGGTCGGGTTCGAGAAGGCACCGGCGTTCGTCGCCCGCAGCGGCCGCGCGCGATGAGGTCGAATCTGGCGATCGTCCTGACCGCCCTGGTGGCTGGGGGATTCGGCCTTTTGGCGGGCTTGATGGCATCCGGCTCGCCGTTGCTGCTGCGCACCGAGTTCGGCCAGCGCGCCCTCGGCTGGTGGATGGCGACAACGTCTTCCACGCCGGATGGCGTTGCCATCGCGCGCCGCGGCGAATCGCTGCCGGCGATGACGCTCGTTTCGCTGGACGGTGACCGCGTGAATCTCCCGGATACCTACGCGGGTCGACCCCTGCTGATCAACGTATGGGCCTCATGGTGCGGGCCCTGCGTGCGCGAAATGCCGGCGCTGCAGCGTTTCGCCGGCGACCAGGGCGGCAACGGCGTGCAAGTGGTCGGCATCGCGCTGGACGATGTCGAAGCCGTCCGCGCCTTCGTGCGCCGCGCGGGGGTGCGTTACCCGATCCTGATCGATGCGCCGGGCCCGGCCGATGCCGGCGTGCGCCTGGGGAATCCCAAGGGCGTATTGCCCTACTCCGTACTCGTTTCCGGCGACGGGCGCCTGCTCAAACAGCACCTCGGGCCGTTTGCCGAGG
>Ga0207691_10006386_pt1 | contig 11385 bp, 7 predicted proteins | sample KBSM13metaG_FD_184327 | JGI IMG/M metagenome (GOLD analysis project Ga0207691, IMG submission 184327) | Miscanthus rhizosphere microbial communities from Kellogg Biological Station, Michigan, USA - KBS M1-3 metaG (SPAdes) (version 2) | ecosystem: Host-associated > Plants > Roots > Rhizosphere >...
TATCTTCCGCATTTTACTCGCGGACAAAAAATCATTCTTGTACATAATACATATATGCCGGAGGAAGATATTATCTGGGCCAATGACTATGCGAGCCAACATGACCTTAGTCTTGTTTATTGTTTATGCGTGAATGCCAATCTTTATATTGAAAATCGTCTACCACCGGTGGAATATTTCATCAAGCATGGATGTGATATTGTTCTTGGAACAGACAGTTATAGCAGCAACTGGAATTTAAAAATCACTGAAGAAATCTTAACCATAAAAAAACATTTTCCTGCTATTCCCATTGAAGAAATTCTTGGATGGGCAACGATAAATGGTTCAACTGCATTGGGCATGAAGAGAAAATGGATCACTGGTTCAGATCTCATAAAGCGCATGGAGCACTGACAGTGACCGCAGTGTTCCGAAATCAGGCTGGTGATATGCATAAAAAGACAGATATGCATCCAGCAATCGGGCACGCTGCTCCCTCGTTAATAAAAATTGTCGCAGATCTTCCGGATGTCTTGCTTTCAGCAATAAAGAAGTCATTTCACTTAGCTCACCTTCCAAATAATTCGGATGCAACGGTTTTATTTGGGAAAATCCTCCTTCCTGCAGGTCAAGGATATTATTTTCAACATTGTAATCATCCTGTATTTGAAAACCGAAAAAATGTGCAAGGTGCAAGGTAAAATACAAAGGAAAATTTGCAGTAGTCTGTGCATCCGCTCCGTCAAGATGAATAAATGCATCTTCAATGAATTCAAATAAAATCGCGTTGGTCTCAGGTTGCTTCAAACATTTCTGTAACATCTCCACCATGAATAAGGCAACGGTATTTTTATGTACATTTTTATAGATGTCGGAATAGATGGTCGACAATTTAAATTCCCTGATCCGGTGAAGATTGCTCCTGTCGCTGTGGTAAACAACAAGATCCAGCAAAGTAGCCGGTTGAAACATGCCGGCACGATATGGGATCTTCGGTGTTGACAAACGAACGCCATTCACGAGATAAGATTGTATCCCCAGCATTTCTGTGAAAATGGTGACGATGAGACTGGTCTCACCATATTTCACACCGCGCAATACTATGCCTTTTGTCTTCTGCAGCATGGAGTTAAAAAATCATCATTTAATATAAAATATTTTTGCCGCTACTTTCTCCTTGTTCTGCTCATCCGTAGCCAAAACAATATAAACACCACTGGAAATCCTGTTTCCTTTATAGTCCCGCCCATTCCATGTAGCCATTCCGCCTTCAGCCTTAACCTGGTAAACCAGCCTTCCGTCCATTTCAGTAATTTTTACCTGCGCATTCGTTGCCAGTCCCCTGATAGCAATTGTACCCTGGTAACCGGGCGGTACAGGATTAGGGTATACTACAACGTTAGCGTGTTCAGTTGTTCCCTCTGTTGCAGTGCCCATAAAGGAACAGATCCCGCTTGCGGTGGCGACAAAAACCTCACCGGTTAAGGGATCAATTGCAATGGCACTTATCTCATCATCCAACAAAGGACTGTTTGCTAACGTGAACCGGTAAACGGTTTTATCACCGTCTGCGCTGATCAGCCAGAGACCGTTTTTTGTTCCCACCCATTTTCTGTTGGCGCCATCCACAGCTATGGCTTGCACTTCCTCTCCTTTGAAAAGATATCCGGCGAAATTATCCTGCTGAACTACCGGTAACACAGCTTCACAATTGGAATTCACCGCATCACTGATGCACTGTATGATACCAATTCCATCATCGGTTCCCACCCACAAAAAACCATTTTTATCGACAACTGTGCAGAGTACATTACTGGAAGGCAGGTTGCCATTCCCCTTACCTTTTCGAAAAAATCGCCAACGATCATCGCCTGTATTATCAATACTTGCACCCGAATTAAACATGAATAATCCATTGCCTTTGGGTGAGATGATCCATTTCTGGTCGTAATCGTCGATAGTGATGGCTCCCACCGCATTTTCAAGATGAAAAAATGGAATGCTGAAACGCTTCCATGATCCGTCAGATTTTTTTACGATAATATTTTGAGGCGCTCCGTAGTTTGATATCCATACATTATTCTGAAGGTCGGTAGCTAGTCCTCCCACCCTGTAAGAACCAGGATCTCCAATCGCCGGCTGAAGCAGTGATTGTTGTTTATAGATCACCAGGTTATTATCCTTAGTGATCTCCAATAAGCCTCCGCCAAAAGAGCCCGCAAACAAACTACCGGTAGACGGTTGATTAGTTACCGTAATAAAATCCAGCATTGAATCCAGTTTCGGGTATGCGTATAGGTTATATCCTTTCCATTTTTCACCGGAAAACCTGTATATACCATTTGGATTGAATGTATAATTCCATGCCTCATTTACCGTTCCTGCCGTGGCCCAAAGGCTTCCGCCCATATACTTCATTTCGCCGGAAGAAATATTGATTGGACTATTGGGAAAAATTCGCTCAACCGATGTACCATTTGTTTTGGTGAGTCCGTTGTCCTGATCAGCTATCCAGCATTCATTATCTACTAAAACTGCCTGTCTTGGTTTTGATAATCCGGCAGGCTGAAATATCTTAACAATGCTGCCAGAACCATTCAGCAACTTCACTGTCCCTTTTGCCTGAATCACCTCAGAAACCAGGACGCCATTGATACTGGAATCCATATTGAGGATATCTGATCCTGTTGTATAAAATAAATTGAAACTTCCTGACTTGTAAATAAAGACGCTGTCTTTGGTGTTTACCAGCGGGAAGCCATTAAAATTGATCACCTGCTCAGAGGGACCAACTGGCAACCCGGCATACTGGCTGTCATTCCAGTTTCTGTAGTCAGAAAGATTGGCAGAGATATCGGCAGATTTTAAACCTTCTTCTGTTGCCGCATAAATTCGGTTCATTGCGACGGCCACAGAATATGTTTTTACGTTATTCCCATTCACTCCCAGCCGCCAGGTATCGCTCACTTCATATTTTTCCAGGTTAAGCACGATGATGCCAAGTCCGGTGCTTAGATAGGCGCGATCATTATAAATGAAAATCCGGTAGATGGTTTTATCCCCGGCATTCGAACTAATTTTAATGTCCGGGATATTGATCAGTTTATCATCAGAGATCACATCGATATTTCCATTTTTATAAGCAATCACTGTTTTGCCGGAAAGAGGATCATACTGCATTGCCTGTACACCCACATCGCTTAGTCCATTCATTTTGGATTTCCGTGAAAATGAACCTTCGTCAAGATCATAGGTAAAAAACGCGTAAGGCGTGGCACAGTATATTTTTCCGGGAGCAGATGAGACATTGATAGCATTATTCCAGGGCAGGTGTTCCCGCCATTGACCAACGGGCGGCGGACCTTGTGCGTGAGCAAATCCAAAACAAAACAAAAAAAAGCATAAACAGGTCCACCTGATCATGCTTCAAATTTAGCCTTTACCTGCAGAATTAAGGAGAATCAACAAATCCATCAACCATAAAATGTTGTTTCTTTGCAGGCATGTGGAAAAAACTCGGTGAATGGATCATTCGCAACAGGTTATACCTGCTGATATTCCTTTTTGCAGTTACTGCTGTCATGGGCTGGTATGCAAGTAAAGTTCAGTTGAGTTATGATTTTGCCAAGGCCATACCTGTCGATAATCCGAAATTCCAGGAATACCTTGGATTTAAAGAAAAATTCGGGGAAGATGGTAACCTGATGACCATAGGATTTATCCAGAAAGATCTTTTTACCAAGGATAAATTCAACGACCTCATAAAACTTCACAACGAACTTAAACAAACAGAAGGCGTTGAAGATGTGATCAGCGTTGTGTCTGCCATCAACCTGCTCAAAAATGACAGCACCGAAAAGCTTATTCCTTCTGCAATTTTTCCATCTGTTATTGAATCACAAGAACAACTCGATAGTCTAAAAAAAGTATTTCTGTCCCTCCCTTTTTACCGGGGGCTGATGTATAATCCACAGGACTATGCCTGGCTGGTAGGCGTAAGGGTGAATAAAAGTGTTGTCACTACAAAACTGCGCGACAAAGTAGTACCCGTGATTGCTGAAAAGGCAATGGCCTACGGGAAGGCCCAAAATATTGAAGTGCACCTGAGTGGATTGCCATTGATCCGCAGTAACCTGGCAGTAAGGATCGCCAAAGAAATGCGATTTTTTCTTTTGGGATCATTATTATTATCGGCCATTATCCTGGTATTGTTTTTCAGGTCGGTCAGTACCATGATCCTGTCATTACTGGTGGTGATCATTGGCGTGATTTTCAGCTTTGGTACGATGGCGATTTTTGGTTACAAAATCACTATACTGAATGGCCTGATTCCACCGCTGATCGTTGTAATTGGCGTTCCCAATTGCATTTATTTTCTGAATAAATACCATACTTCCTACATAAGGGAAAAAGATAAAAAGACAGCCCTGATAGAGATGGTGAGCAAGATGGGCATTGTTACACTTTTCTGCAATATCACGGCTGCTATCGGCTTTGCCGTTTTTGCCCTTACTAAAAGTGCCATTCTTAAAGAATTTGGTGTGGTCGCGGGACTCAATATCATGGCCATATTTTTCATTTCTTTCACGCTACTACCCACTGCCTTGAGCTATCTTCCCCCGCCAAAGGAAAGGCACCTGAATTATCTCGAGAACAAACATCTGGCGAATATTCTCGGCAGATTGGAAATCTGGGTGCTTAATCATAAAAAAATCGTTTATACTCTTACGTTAGGACTGATCATTTTTTCTGTAGCCGGCATGCTAAAGCTCAAGGCACAGGGATTTATTGTTGATGATCTTCCCAAAACGGATGTCCTTTACCGTGACCTTAAGTTTTTTGAAGCTGAATTCAAGGGAATAATGCCTCTTGAAATCACCGTTGATACAAGGAAGAGAAATGGATTTACAGGCATGAGGTCGCTTGCCATTTTTGACCGCGTTGATTCTTTCAGCAAGGAAATTGCTGCTCATCCCCAGATGGCACGACCACTTTCACTTGCTGAAGGATTGAAATTCGCAAAGCAGGGATTTTATGAAGGCGATACGAACAATTATGTAATGCCGAATAGTTTTGACGGTGCTTTCGTTGGCGACTACCTGCGGACTAAAAAAGATTCGACAGGAGGTAAAGGAAGTTTTCAGCGATTGATGTCTGCGTTTATGGATAGCAGTCGACAAGTGACCAGAATAAGTGTAAATATGGCCGATGTAGGTAGCAGGCGTTTACCCGAAATTCTTGACAGTTTACGAATAAGAGCTGATCATTATTTTGACACTTCGGCATATACGGTGAAGTTCACTGGCACCAGTGTAACTTTTCTCGAAGGTTCCAGATTTATCATCAATGGTTTAAGGGATAGTATACTGTGGGCATTCCTGCTGATTGCACTTTGCATGTTATACTTGTTCAGATCTTTTCGCATTTTGATCTGTTCTCTGATCCCGAATATTATTCCATTACTGCTCACAGCAGGGATCATGGGCTGGACGGGCATTCCCATCAAACCCTCCACAGTATTGATCTTCAGTGTGGCACTGGGAATTGCGATTGATGTAACCATACGTTTCCTGGTGAACTATAAACAGGAATTACCGGTTCACAATGGTGATGTAAAAGAAACTGTATTGCAAACACTCCGACATACAGGAATAAGTATAATATATACTTCACTGGTTCTTATTGCCGGCTTTATAATTTTCGTGTTTAGTGGATTCGGCGGAACACAAGCCCTTGGTTGGCTTACTTCGTTTACTCTCCTCGCTGCCACATTGACAAATCTTGTACTGTTGCCGGTTTTATTATTAACTACTTCCAAAGCTTCAAAATAGCCACTAGCTGATAATGCAGCAATAATTGTTACTGTTTTGTCTCATTTAGATTCGCGTTATGTAGTATCTTGCGAACTCCTTTTTATTAATACCAAAAATTGAAACATGAGAAAACTAGTTCTTTTGGTGTTAGGACTTGTACTGCTTTCAGGACAGCTTCTGGCACAAACACGGCAGGTGAGTGGCCGTGTTACAGATGGCTCTGGGAACCCGGTTCCTAATGCATCTGTTACAATCAAGGGTACCAATACAGGTACCACAACAAATGCGGACGGTACATTCGCTCTTACCGTTCCAAACAATTCACGACTGATTATTTCTGCTGTAGGTCTTGCGGTGCAGGACGTAGCAGTTTCCGGTCGGAATGATTTTAATTTCACTTTATCACAAGAAGATCGCTCAATGCAGGAAGTTGTGGTAGTTGGTTATGGTACTCAACGTCGTAAAGACATTACAGGTAACATCGCCAGTGTAAAAGGTAATGCTATCAAAAATCTGCCAGTGCAGAGTTTTGACCAGGCATTGTCTGGCCAGATGGCTGGTGTAAGTGTAACTATGCCAAATGGTGTTTTGAATAATCCTCCGGTTATTCGTGTACGTGGTGTAAACTCTATCAGCCTTAGTTCTTTCCCGCTGGTAGTAGTTGATGGTGTACCTATTTTCACTGGTAATGTTGGCGGTACTGCTTCCAACAATATCCTGGGTGACATCAATCCAAATGACATTGAAAGTGTGGAAGTATTGAAAGATGCCGCCGCTGCTGCTATCTATGGTTCACGCGCTGCAGCAGGTGTATTGCTGATCACAACAAGGAAAGGTCGTCAGGGTCGTGCCCGTGTCAACTATGATGGTTGGTTCGGTTACACTTCAGCATTTAACCTGATCCCGGTTCTTGATGCAACACAGTTTACTAATTTCAAAAACGAGGCTCTTACCAATGCTGGTACTCCTCCGGTAGCTGCTCCAGGCACTCCTGCACGTGGATTCTTCACACAGAATGATGCCAATGGCAAACTGATCGACACACGTTGGTATGATGTGATCTACCGTACTGGTGTTTCACAAAACCATTCATTAAACGTTTCAGGTGCTAACGACAAAACAACTTATTATTTTTCTGCTGGTTATTCCAACCAGGAAGGTATGTTGAAGAACAACGATTTCAGAAGGATGACAATGAGGTTAAACGTTGACCATAAAGTGAGCAACTGGCTTCAATTGGGTGGTTCTGTGAATTATACCAATTCTCAGAATGCTGCTCCGAATTCAGGATCACTGCCAGGCCAGGCATTCGGTATTGCAGGCCTTGGACGTTTGCCAATTGCACTTGCTCCTAACGTAGCTCCAATGAACGCTGACGGAACTTACAATATCAATACCACTGCCAATACACTTGGCCAGGGAAATAACAGGACCGCATTGGCCTTTTATAACCCTCAGTATCTACTCGACAACAATTCCTTTACATCTGATAATGACAGGGTGTTAGGAAGTGTATTTGCACAGTTGAACTTTACCAAATGGCTGAATTTTCGTACTGTTTATGGTATCGATAACCTGAACGTTACCAATAAAGAATTCAGGGCTGCACTTCATGGTGATGGTGTTCAGTTCGCTGGTGCAACTCAAAATACCCAGCAGACTAACGCACGCTGGAACTGGTTGAACATGCTAACTTTTGATAAATCATTCGGCAAGAACAATCTAAATGTTCTGGTGGGTAATGAACAACAGTATTCTAACACACAGGGCTGGGGAGCAGACAGAAGGGGTCAGACCGATCCATTCTATGATGAATACCAAGGCGGTTACTCTACTATCGTTCCTTCCGGAAACTTTTATGGTGAGAACTACCTGGTATCACTCCTTGGTAGGATTAACTATAACTATGCTGGTAAATATTACGCTGCATTCAATGCACGTCGCGATGGTTATTCAGCTTTTGCACCAGAAAACAAATATGGTAACTTCTATGGTGGATCAGTTGGTTGGGTAGTTTCTGAAGAAAACTTTTTCCGCAACAGTGGTCTTGACAAAAACATCAACAGTTTGCGTCTGAAAGGAAGTTACGGCCTTGTTGGTAACAACCAGGGCATCAATGACTATGCTTATTACAGCTTCTTCTCTTCAGGTCTTTATGGTACACAGGCTAACTTGTTTTACAGCCAGGCCGGTAACACTAACCTGAAATGGGAAACTTCCACCAAACTCGACGTGGGTTTTGACATGAGTTTGTTTAGTAACAGGGTTAATATTGAATTTGCTTATTACAAAAACAATATTGATAACCTGATCCTCAATAACCCACAGTCTCCTTCAACAGGTATTCCGGGTAATGCCATCCTTACCAACATTGGCAGCATGGTGAATAAAGGTCTTGAACTGACACTGAACACGACGCCTATCCGCAATGCTGATGTGACATGGACATCTAACTTCAACATCACAACGCTGAAAAATGAAGTTACTGCCCTTGCTGAAGGCAACGCTGATATCTTCGTTCAAACTTCAGGTCTGGAACAACCAAGCATTATCCGTGTAGGACAATCTATTGGTAGTTTCTATGCTGTAAGAACTGCTGGTGTTAATCCTGCAAATGGTCAAAGGATCTTCACTTACCGTGACGGTCGCCAGGTTCAGTATAACCATGCAGCTACTAACAGGTGGACTTTCCTTGATGGAACAACTGCTCCCCGTGGTGCTGATCAGGCTTCTGATGGTGTTATCATCGGACCTGCACTTCCTAAATATACCGGCGGTTGGGACAACACCGTTCGTTTCAAAGGATTTGACCTTAACCTTTTGCTGTTCTTCTCAGGTGGCAACTATGTGTACAATGGCACGAAAGCTGGTTTGAGAGATATGCGTGTATGGAACAACGCAACAGAAGTTTTAACTCGCTGGCAGAAAGCTGGTGATGTAACAAACATCCCACGTCCTGTATTTGGAGATAACATTTCCAATGGTTCAGGTGTCGTGATCTCTGAAAACGTTGAGAAAGGTGATTTTATCAAGGGCAGGAATATAGCTCTTGGTTACACTTTACCAAAAACAGTAACAGACCGTATCGGTATTAATTCAATCAGGTTCTATGGTGCTGTACAAAATGCATTCACCATTACCCAATATACTGGTTTCGATCCTGAAACTTCTACCAACGGTAACGCAAATGGTAGTCCAAGTGTTGACCGTAACTCTGTACCACAGGCCAGGACGATCCTGTTTGGTTTGAATGTTGGATTCTAATTTTAAATTAAGAAACATGAAACTTAAGATATTATCAATATTATTTGTGGGAGCGGTTTTTGCTTCTTGTCAAAAAGACAGGCTAAACCCCATTCCTCAAACGTCGCTGTCAGATGCTGTTGCATTTGATACGCCGGAAAGGGCATTACAGCAGGTAAATGGTATTTACTCTGCATTAAAGGCTGGTGCATTTTACGCTGGCCGTTACCAGAATTACCAGGATATCCGTGGTGAAGAATTTCTCAACCTCACCAATAATGGTGTTACGAATTTCCTTACCTGGAACTTTACCGGATCACCTACAACAAATGAAGTTCAGAACTTCTGGGCCTCAGCATACGCTTGTATCAACAGGGCCAATGTTGTTATTGCCGGTCTGACCGAATCACCTATTGCTGAAAACCTGCGTAAACAATACACAGCTGAAGCAAAACTGGTTCGTGCAACTGCCTATTTTTCACTGTTGCAACTTTATGCAAGGCCTTATACTGAAGGAAATGGTTCCAAGCCTGGTGTTCCTCTTCGTCTCGAAGCGATCACATCAAGCGGAAGCAATTTGATCAAAAGGTCAACTGTTGCTGAAGTATATGCACAAATCGTAAAGGATCTGAATGAAGCAGAAGTTGATCTTCCTCTTAATTATTCTTCTGCTGAATTAAACACTACAAGAGCACACAGAAACACTGCCATCGCATTGAAAACAAGGGTATATCTCTCTATGGGACAATATGCTAATGTGATCACTGAAGGCAACAAAATTGTTTCTGCTGCTGCACCTTACCAGGCTAGCACTGGTGTAAACAATAAGCTGAACGCAAACATTGCAACTACATTCCTTCCTCCATACACGTCGAACGAAAGTATGTGGTCTGCACCTTTCACCGGACTGGATCTTCCAGGTACACAAAACAGTTTAGGTAGTTATTACAATCCCGGTCCTGCCGGTGCTGGTGACTATGCGCTGAATACAACCGGTAATGGTATTGCAGCAAGCACTGCATGGAGTGCAGGTGATGCACGCCGTTTATTCAACATTGCACAAGGTGGACAAACCTACCTTCGCAAATGGCCGAATAATGCAGGTAGCCTTCCAGACTGGGCACCAATTGTTCGTTATTCTGAAGTTATGTTGAATCTTGCTGAAGCTGAAGCCCGCCAGGGAACAGGTGTAAGTGCACGGGCACTGGCTCTCGTGAATGCTGTTCATCAGCGTTCTGATCCATCTGTTACTCTTGCGCCAGCAACACAAGCAGATCTCATCGATGCGATCCTTACTGAAAGGCGTATTGAATTGCTGGGTGAAGGTTTCCGTACCTCTGACGTAACACGTACAGGTGCAAACTTTGCTGCTAAAGGATCTGTTTCTGCTTATGGCCCAGCTTCAACTCTTTATATCTGGCCTATCTCAAACTCTGAGTTGGTTACAAATAAAGAAATGGAGCAAAATCCAGGCTACTAAACATTACAGAAATCTGATATAAAAAAAGCCCCGTTTATAACGGGGCTTTTTTATTGTTAATTATTTCCAGTAGTATTAAAAAGTTATTTGAATATGATCTTACCATTGTATTTTGATAGCATAAATAATGCTTATGAAAATATTATTTTACATACTTGGATTAATAATGTTTACTTCCGCTAACGCACAAACGATTAATGTTGACGATCCCAATAATAAAAATGCTGTAAACCTAAATGGCATCAATGGCGAACCTTTCAATACAGTTAAATACGTTAGGGTTGTAGACGGTTCAGTTTATATTCCAAACGAATTCACCAAAGCAACCCTGTTATTAAAAAATAATAAAAGGCCAATTAACGATGTTACAGCAAGGATAAATATTGTAGATCATACTTTACATTACCTGGACCAGAATGGTAATGAACTATTTACCCGCATGACCGTTGAAGAGATATATTTTGTGGATAAGACTACCGGTGTTGCACAGATCTTCACACAAACTCCTGACTGCGACAATAATAAAGCCGGATGGTATGAAATAATGGAAAAAGGAAAACTTATCCTATACCGGGAAATCTCGAAAACTGTAAGTGAAAACAAACCATATGGCTCAGCTACCATTGAACAAAAAGTAAATACATATTATAACTACTGGATGAAAACATCCGCAAGTTGTCTCAAAGTCAATAAGATAAAAGATTTTATTAGCGAACTTAAAAAAATAAACCCTGCTATTGAAGCTGCTACCGCATCTCAAAAATATTCCGATAAAAAATCAGAGGACTGGTTAGATGTTGCAAAAAAGTTCAATGCTTTGTAGAAAACGAAAAGACGCGAATAAAACGCAATGACGCGAAGAAAACA
>Ga0207691_10006387_pt1 | contig 11385 bp, 14 predicted proteins | sample KBSM13metaG_FD_184327 | JGI IMG/M metagenome (GOLD analysis project Ga0207691, IMG submission 184327) | Miscanthus rhizosphere microbial communities from Kellogg Biological Station, Michigan, USA - KBS M1-3 metaG (SPAdes) (version 2) | ecosystem: Host-associated > Plants > Roots > Rhizosphere >...
CTCGTCAAGACCACGACGGGAGTCGCGGCTTACGTGAACTATTGTCCACACGCGGGGCATCCCCTCAACTTCCGGCCTCACAAATTCCTGACGTCCGACCGCAACCTGATCCTGTGCTCCTCGCACGGCGCGCTGTTCGCGCGTGACAATGGGTTGTGCATTGCCGGCCCTTGCGGAGGACAGTCGCTGACCGCGGTGCCCGTCGAAGTGCGGAGTGGTTATGTGTTGCTGGCCGACGGCGTGGACCTGGATCGCTTGGCGAACGCGCCGCTTTGATTTCGCGGCCGATCCATCGGACAAGAGGCTAACTACTCAAGCAGGCTCATTCGAACAGGTCGAGGCCCTCGAGCTTGCCGGCGCTCTGGCGCCGATCGTCTTCCTTGTCGTATCCCACCGTGCCGCGCGCGTCGTCTTCTTCGGGATCGACATCGACGGAGCCGGTCCAGTCTTCAGGAGGTTCGACTTCTTCGAGACTGCCGCCTTCGTGCGTGGCCTGCCAGTCTTCGAGATCCATCTCTTCAACCGTGCCATCGAAGTACTGCAGCTCGATCGTGCCATCGTCTTCATCGAAGGCGACGATCTCGAACGAATCACCGCCGAGGATGCGGTACCAGTTGCCGATGGTGGGTTTCATCGAATCCCTCCGAATCGTGATGCTGCTATGCTGCTAGCGCCATTCGTGAAGTCGACTTCATGTTGCTCCCGAAAGGTGTCACTTACAAGAAAGAATTTTTGCGCACAGCATCATGCTCGAACAGGCACTCAAGTTTTTCATCGTGTTCTTCGTGGTGGTCGAGCCGATCTCGCTGATCCCGGTGTTTTCAGGACTCACCGAAGGCGCGAGCGACAACTACAAACACAAGATGGCCCTGAAGTCAGTGTTAGTTGCAAGCGGAATACTGCTGCTTTTCGCGGTAGTTGGTGCCGGCTTCCTCTCCGCGATGGGCATCGCCATCGACTCGTTCAGGATCTTTGGCGGCCTGTTGCTTTTCCTCATCGCGCTCGAGATGGTGTTCGCGCGCGAGTCCGGAACGCGCACATCTGACGACGAGAAAGTCGAGAACAAGAAGCGCGCGGACATTTCGGTTTTCCCTCTTGCATTCCCCTTCATGGCTGGTCCTGGTGCGCTGACCACCTTGCTGCTCTGGTTTGGACCGATACCGCTGACCGAGCACCCTCTGCAGTTCGTGGTGATGTTCGCGTGCGCGCTGGTTGTCCTCGCGCTGTGCCTGCTCGCCATGTGGGTGGCGGGGCCGTTGATGCGTGTGATTGGTGTCACAGGCACCAACGTGGCGAATCGTTTGTTCGGCGTGATACTCGGCGCACTGGCCGTTCAGTTTGTCGTCGATGGCCTACGCGCCAGCTTCGCGAGCCTGTGAAGCCAGGCGCAAGCTCGCGCAGTTGGACGACTGCCTTCCAGCGGCGATAGAGGCAACAGCAGCGAGGCGCGAGTTGCTAGCGGTGACATTGTCTTCACGCAACGGAATCTGACTCCGCGTGAGAACGAACCGACAACAAATCCTTGCGATTGCCGGAAGCCGGCGCCAATCCCACGGCTTCTAATGGACTCAACGCAAAGCGAGGTGAGCCATGGCCAAGTCACGAATCAAAGTTCCGAAGCGCCTCGCCGGCGTGAAGATTCCGAAGGCCGTGCGCAAAGGGCCGGTCATGGATTTCGTGAACTCGAAATCCGGACGCATCCTCATTGCCCAGGCGCTCACCGCGGCCATCGGCGTATTGGCCTACCAACAGGCGAGTCCGGAAACGCGCGAACGCGTCCGGGGCAAGATCAAAAACGGTGCCGACGAAACGACTGACGTTCTCAAGCGCAACACGGCGCGGCTCTCGTTCGCGTTTGGTGAGGCCGTCACCGCTTTCCGCACCTCGTTGCAACAGCCGTCCACAGCCTCCGATGCGGATACAGCCGCGCAGGGGCTGGAGCAACAGTTGGAAGAAGTGAAAGAGCGCAGCGGAAAAAAAAAGAAATCACCGAGCTCGTCTCCATCGGAGCCTCCCAGCCATCACTGAGGCTGCCGCTTCCGGAAAGGATCGCCCGCAGTATGCGCAGCTGGGCGGCACGTCGCGTCGAGCAGCGATTGCGGGATGAATGGAAAAACTACGACCATCATCCCGAAGTGAAACTGAAAAGGTTTCAGCCGGGTGTCGCGCCCACCATCCAGGTGAACTTCTACCGACATCCCCGCGGGACTAAAGACGGATGAACGCGAGGTCCCACACCCCGTGACCCAGCCGCGCGCCGCGCTTCTCGAATCGCGTGGGCGCGCGTTCTTCGGGGCGCGGCATCCAGTCGCCGGTGGGTGAGAGGTTGATGAACAGAGTCTCCGCGGCGCTCAACACTTCGAGCATCTGCAGCGCGTACTCCTTCCAGTCGGTAGCCAGCCTGAGTACGCCCCCCTGTCGCAAACGAGAAGCGATCAGCTCGACGAACGGCGGCTGGATCAGCCTTCGTTTGTGATGGCGCTTCTTGTGCCAGGGATCGGGAAACAGCACCAGTACCTCATCGAGCGAGCCTTCGGCGATCTGCTCACGAAGAACCTCGACGGCGTCGTGCGAGCTCGCCCGCACGTTGGTCAAGTTGTTAAGCGACGCGAGCAGCAGCAGGTGGCCGACGCCGGGACGATGCACCTCGATGCCGAAGTAATCACGTTCCGGGTGCGCAGCCGCCAGAGCTGCGAGATGTTCGCCGTTGCCGAAGCCGATCTCGAGCGTGCACGGCGCGGCGCGACCGAACAGCGAATCCAGCGACAATGGCTCTGCTGAGAATTCCACGCCGTACTTCGGCCAAAGTTCCTCGAGCGCGCGCGTCTGGCCGACCGTCATGCGGCCGGTGCGCATCACGAAGCTTCGAATGGGACGATTGCGGAGTTCGTTCATTCGACGTTGTCGAGAGATTCGAAGACAGTGAGGAAGGTGCGCGCCGCATTATCCAGAGCCGTTTCCCAATGCGTGGCGGAATCGCTGTCGGCGCCGTCGGTGATGTATTTCACGCAAGCGAATCGCGCGTTCTCCGCCAGGCACGCGCGCGCGAGCGCGAACGCTTCCATGTCGACTACGTCGCCCGCGATCTCGTGCCGATGCGTGGCGAACGAGTCCGCCGTCGAACACAACACCTGCGGTAATTGCGTGAACACATTCGGGAACTCGATGATTGGCGGCGTCGCGTCGAAGGGAGTTACGCCGGGCGTCAATCCCATTCCGCTCACATCCATGTCTCGTTGCGCAAATCGATTGGCGGCCACCAGCGTGTGCGCGGCGATGCTGCGGCTGCCGGCGGTACCCATATTCACCACGAGGGGCTGCGCGGCGCCGGTGCAACGCATCTCGGCCAGCCTGCGCGCCAGCGCCGCCGCGGCATTCACCTTGCCCACGCCCGTATAAAGGAGATGCGCGCCGGCGGCTTCGAGCAGCCCGCGCGATTCCTGCGGCAATGCCATGACGATCAAGTGCTTGGTGTGAGGCATGAGATTTGGTTGAGAACGCAGATCGCGGTCGGCTATTCTGCCTCACCCGAGCGCGGGTGTAGTTCAATGGTAGAACTGTAGCTTCCCAAGCTACTAACGTGGGTTCGATTCCCATCACCCGCTCCACTTCAAAAGCTTGCGGTGGTCGGAGGTTCGCGGCATGCAGGAGACGATGCAGTCAGCGCTCGTGCCGTACACAGTGGAACAGATGTTTTCGCTCGTCGAAGATTTCGAGCGTTATCCTGAATTCGTGCCTTGGGTGACGTCGACTCGCCTCCTGGAACGCGGCCTTCACGAGGTGGTAGGCCAACTCGAAATGCATCGCGGTCTCGTGCGCGAGACGTTCACAACGCGAACCGTATTCGCACCTCCCCGGGAGATCACGCTGTCGCTGATCGAGGGACCCTTCAGGAGGTTTGACGGCCGATGGACGTTCGAGCCGATTGGTGACAGCGGCAGCAGGGTCAGTCTGTTGGTGCGCTTCGAATTCACGAACCCCGTGCTCGACGTGGTGCTGTCACGCACCTTCAAGAAAAGCTGCCGCGACCTCGTCGACGCATTCGTCGCACGCGCGCATTCGTTGCACGGCTCTGTGCGCTGAAAACGGCTCAGCTCGAGACGAATCTGGTGACGAGCGCTGCGATGACGAGCAGGAAACATCCGCTCAAGTGCAGCTTCAAGGTAGTTTCGATGGAGCGCGTAAGTCTTGCGCGGTCCTCGCTCACGTCGCAGATCGAGCGCGCGGCGCCGATCGCCTGCGGCAGCAACAACAACGAGGGCAGGGCTATCCACCAGTGGATGAACCCGAACGCACCACACAAAAGGAAAGTCGCGATCGCAGCGAGCTGGATGCCCGCGTAAATGCGCCGGGTCGCTGCAACTCCAAGACGGACGACGAGGGTGCGCTTTCCGGCAGCGGCGTCGGCGCGGATGTCGGGGACCTCGTTGATGAGAAGGATCGCGGCGACCCACAGTGCGACCGGAATCGAGATTGCGAAACTGCCGGTGCTGATTACGCCACTCTGCAACCACGCGGCGCCGACTACCGGCAACACGCCAAACGCCAATGCAACCGCCGTCTCGCCGAGGCCGTGCGCCGATAACTGCACCTTCGGAACGGAATAGAGCACCCCAAGCGCGATCCCGACAGCGCCGAAGATGAGTACTTGCGGGCCATGTAGCCACAGGAGCCCAGCGCCTGGAGCAAGCGCGAGCAGGAGCAATGTGACACCCCAGGACTTCATTTCCCTGGCGCTCATGACACCGTTCTGGATGAAGCGGGAGCCACCGGTGTAAGGAAAAATGCGCTCCTCATTGGCATTGTCCGTGCCGCCGATGTCATCACCGACGTCGTTCAGCACATTGCTGGCCGCGTGGACCAGGACAGTTGCGAGAAGTGCGAGCGTGAAGCTCAGCGCATGCAATTCGCCTGCGATTAGATAGCCCCAGGCTGTGCCAACGAGCACGGGCAGGACGGAAGCCGTGAGGAACGCGGGTCGCGTGGCGAGCCACAGGCGACGCGCGCGAGTTCCGAACGAATCTCCGCGCAGCAACGCGGCGCTCGGCTCGGGCGGACTTACAGCTGATCTGGTATTCATCTTGGTTTACGTCGCCGGTGCGGGCGCAGGCGCTGTCTCGCCAGCGGGTTCTGCGGCGGGTTCGGCAGGTTCCTCGGGCAAATTATGCGCGATGCCCTGATGACAATCGATGCACGTCTTGCCTTCCGTCAACGCCTTCGCGTGCTGTCGTTGCGCCATCTTCCCCTGTTTTTCGGGATCCATCGCGTTGCGATCGTGGCAAAAGCGGCACTCGCGGGAATCGCTTTCCTTCATGTACGCCCAGACTGTCTCCGCCATCTCCCTGCGATGTGCCTCGAATTTCTCCGGTGTGGAGATCACGCCCGAGATCTTTCCCACCACGTCGGTCCATCCAGCTTGCGTCTTGCGGATGACCTTGGCAGTCATCGAGGCCTGAGGGATATGGCATTGGGAGCAGGTGGCGGTGACGCCGGTGGCGTTGTGCGCGTGCGCGGACGTCTGATACTCGGCAAACGAGATGTTCATCTCGTGACACGCATTGGCGCAGAACGCATTCGTGCTGGTCTCGTGGATGACGAACACGAAGCTTCCCCACCCGATCAACGCAGCCACCGCACCGATGATCAGGACGGCTCCGAGCGACATCCGCACCGGGGGACGCTTCAACGCCTCCCACATTCTTCGAATTCGCCCGGCCATAAGGAGTGACCTCGGTTTTTGCGTTCTTGTGAGTTCTTATAAAACGGTACGCCAAAGGCGTAAGTACTGCCATGGTCCCATAGGCCGGACTCCTCTAAATGGTCGAGGATCCACCGCATGCGGGAAACACTACCTCGTTGGCGTGGGCGTGGCTTCATGGTTGGGTTGGCGCTTGCGGCTGTCCTCGTCCCCGCGACTGGCCACGCACACCCCGGGCATGAATCGGTGTCGGGGATCATGGCGGGCCTGATGCACCCGTGGACCGGCCTGGATCATGTGGCAGCGATGCTGGCAGTCGGTCTCTGGGCGACGCGCATGCACAATCCATCAAGGATGGCGCTGCTTGGTGCGACCGTCGCTGGCATCGCGACCGGCGCATTTCTGGGTTCGTATCCCGACATACTCGCCTATGGCGAAACGATTTCTGTCGTGTCAGTAATAGTCCTTGGACTCTTCGCAGCCATGGCCCGGGACGTGCGGAAACCATTGGCGACGATCCTGGTCGCACTATTCAGTCTGATTCATGGCTACGTACATACGGCCGAGACACCCCATCAGGCCTCGCAATTCGCATTTTCGAGTGGATTCCTGATTTCGATGCTGGCGCTGCAGCTGCTGGGAGTGGCAATTGGAACCGCTCTCGAGGCGAAGCGCTGGCGCCTGGTCTGGCCTTGCTTACCACTAAAATTTTCCGGGAGTCACCCATGTTGAAGTTCGCAGGTTTTCTCGCAATCTCGGTGGCGATGTGCGGTACCGCATTCGCAGGCGATGCCGCGGCGGGCAAGGCTAAAGTGGACGAGGTTTGTTCCGAGTGCCATGAGAAGGCTGACTGGGCCGGCAAGGACGCGGCGGGTCTCGAAGCGCAGATCAAGGGCGTCGTGTCCGGCGCGACCAAGCACAAGAAGAAGATCACGTTGACGGACAAGGAAATCGCCGACGTCGCGGCATTCTGGACCAGCAAATAACGGTCGGACCTGCGCGGGCTAGAGAATCTTGACCTGACAGAGTTCTTCTCCGTCTGGATCCACGACGTGCACGGCGCACGCCAGGCACGGATCGAAGCTGTGGATCGTGCGCAAGATCTCCAACGGCTGTTTTGGATCGTGCATCGGCATGCCGGCGAGCGCGGCCTCATACGGACCGGGCTTCCCTTTGTCGTCTCGCGGCCCTGAATTCCACGTGCTCGGTACCACGGCCTGGTAATTGGAGATCTTCTGATTTTCGATCACGATCCAGTGACCGAGGCCGCCGCGCGGGGCTTCCATGAAGCCGGCGCCGCGAGCTGATTTCGGCCACGATGCCGGGTCCCACAGCTTGTCGTTATGAGTCTTGAGGTCGCCCGCGCGGATATTGTCGATCAGCTGGTCGTACCAGCCCTGCATCGCGTCGCCGATGACCTTGCTCTCGAGTGCACGCGCGGCGGTACGGCCGAGCGTGGAATACAACGCCGTGACAGGCACGTCGAGCTTCTTGAGCGTGCTATCTACCAGTTCCTTGGTCTGAGGGTGACCAGATGCGTAAAGCATGAGCACGCGTGCCAGCGGGCCGACCTCGACCACGTTGCCTTTCCAGCGCGGCGACTTCACCCAGGAATAGCTTTGTGACACGTCGAGTTGCTTGAACGGCGGTTTGGGACCGGTGTAGTTGAGCGTGGTCTCGCCGTCATAAGGATGCAGTCCCGAATTCTTTCCGGTGCTGTAGTCGTAGTACGAGTGCGCAACGAACTCTTCGATCTCTTCGTGATCGTGCAGGTGCACTTCGTGAATCTGCGACAGATCACGATTGAGTATTGCGCCGCGCGGGATCATCAATCCGCCGAGGTCCGACATGCCGTTGCGGCCGGGGAAGTCGCCGTAGGTGAGGAAGTTGCCGACACCTTCGCCCCACTGCGCCCAGTCCTTGTAGAAGCTGGCGATGGTGAGCACGTCGGGGAGGTACACCTGGTCGATGAACTCTCTCGCGCGCGTGATGATTTCCTGCACCTGCCCCAGCCGCTTGGTGTTCACGGCGGAATCCGAGTTGAGGTCAATCGGATTCGGTACGCCGCCCACCAGGAAATGCGGGTGCGGATTCTTGCCGCCGAAGATGGCGTGCAGGACGGCGATGTCGCGCTGCCAGGTGAGCGCCTCGAGGTAGTGCGCGACCGCCATGAGATTCGCTTCCGGCGGTAGTTTGTAGCCCGGATGACCCCAGTAACCTTTGGCGAATATGCCAAGTTGCCCGCTCTCGACGAAGCGCTTGATCTTGGCCTGGGTGTCGGCGAAGTAGCCGGGCGAGGAGCGTGGCCAACCGGAAATGCTTTGCGCCAGCGTCGAAGTGGCGGCCGGATCCGCCGACAGCGCCGACACTACGTCCACCCAGTCAAGCGCGTGCAGATGATAGAAATGCATCACGTGGTCGTGCACGTACTGCGAAGCCACCATGAGGTTCCGCACCAGGTTCGCGTTATACGGCACGGGGTACTTGAGAGCGTCTTCGACGGCGCGCACTGAAGTCAGTCCATGCACCAGCGTGCAAACGCCGCAGATGCGCTGCGCAAAGGCCCAGGCATCGCGCGGGTCGCGGTCGCGCAGGATGATCTCGATGCCCCGCACCATCGTCCCGGAGGAATACGCCTCCGCAATTGTGTTTCCGTCCATTCGCGCTTCGATGCGCAGGTGGCCTTCGATGCGCGTGATCGGGTCGACGACGATGCGGTCGCCGGCGACCGCGGTTCCCGTGACAGATATTTCAGCGGCCATGGTCTTCTCTCACTTCAATCGGCCAGATTCGCCGCAACGAGTTCGGCCAGACTTTCGACGGGCAGACTCCAGTTGACCTGCTTCGCTCCGCGCTCGAATGTCATGCGGCACGTGTCGCAGGAGGTAACCACCGAGTCGGCGTGAGTGCCTTCTACCTGCCGCATCTTGATATCGAAGGTGCGCCGGCGCAGCTCTTCAGAGCCGGACAACATCAATACGCCGCCGCCACCTCCGCAGCAGTACTGGGTCTTGCCGTGAGATTCCATCTCGTGCAGTTCGACGCCGAGCGCAGCGAGCGCATCGCGGGGTTCCTCGAACACGCCGCCGTGCCGGCCGAGCTTGCACGGATCGTGATAGGTCACCTGCTTGCCGCCGGCGATCTTCTTCACCTTGAGACGTCCGGCCTTGATCTCTCGACCGATGAATTCGGAAATCGCCATGACTTCGAAAGGCAAGGGCGTGTTCAGTTGTTCGGGCGCATCGAAACGCAACGCCGGATACGCATGTCCGCATTCCGGCACGATCACCAGTTTCGCCCCGCAAGCACGAGCCGCATCGGTGACCCGTTTGGCCGCGAGCATCTGGCCGTCTTCGCTACCCGACAGGACGCCAAAGTTGGACGCCTCGAACGCATCACTGCGGATAGTCCATGAGAGATCTAACTTGTCGAGAATCCTCGCGATGGCCGCGAATGATTGCCGGTACAGCAGCAGGTCCGACACCGTGGTGAGCAGCAGTACGTCGGCCTGTGGCCGGTCGAGCGGAACGACAATGCCTTGCGTGGCGAGCTCGCTCACGGCGTCCTGCAACTCGTCGATCCCGACGCCGAGCAGCGTGTTGCTGCGAGTCTGCTCGTCGTTCAATGCGCGCAGTTCCGGTGGCATGAGGTCCGCGGCGGCCAGCGCCTGGCGCCCGATGCGAATACCGCTCGTGATCTGTATGCCCATCGGGCACATGAGGTCGCACCGCCCGCACTCCGTGCAGGAGTTGAACAACAGTTCCTGCCAGTCGCTCAGGTCCTGCGCGGTGATCTCGCGCGTGAACAGGCGATTGAACCACCGTAGCGGGGATAGCTCGCGGCGGTACACACTGCGGACCAGGTGGACTTTGTGGATTGGCGTGTACTTCGCTTCATGGGTCGCTTCGTAGAAATGACAGGCCTCGGAGCACATGCCGCAGTGAATGCAGGTCTCGAGTTCCATGGCCGTGCGCGAATCGAGATTCGAGAGGATCACTTCCTTGGCGCGCGCCACCTGCTCCTCGGGGGACAACGAAGACGTCCCCGTATGGGGAAGTTCGTTGGCCCGCTTCTCGAAGGCGTCGACGGGAATGGATGCGCTGATCGAGCTCATGCGCGCACTCCCCGGCGGCTGAAGGCTGCGCCAGTGCGGAACCGCACGATCAGACTGGTGACCACGTGGAAGATCTTGCCGAAGGGCATCCAGATCATGAGTAGTTCGACACTCAGGATGTGGACGGCCAGAATTCCCTCGTACCGCATGCCGAAAGGCGACCAGTGCCCAAAGGCCGCGATGCCCGTGATGAGCGGCGCGATTACCAGGAACACGCTCAGGTGATCGTCGAAGTTGGAAATGAGGCGCAGCACGGGATTGTAGAAGCGCCGGATCCACAGCGTGATCAGAATGCCGAGCGTCATCGCCGCCAGCACCAGGACGACACTGTTTGGCAGCGCCGGCCAGACGAAACCCAGAACCGACTTGAACAGCGGCAGATGCGCGCCGAAAAACAGGAACGTCGCGAACCAGCCGATATGCCAGGCGTAACCGGTCAAGTGCTGAAACGTGATGTTCTTTTCAAGCTCGTGCGGCGGGACCGAACGCAGTGCCACGGTGCGCAGGCCCGCCACGACCGGATCGTCACACTTGGGTTTCGCGGCGCGGCTCTTGATCCGGAAGTAAATCAGTCCCGACAGGCGCCACAGGATCCCGGCAATCATGATCATGAGAGCCCAGTAAAACAGCGGGCCGCGGACCAGGTCTAAAAATGTCGCCGTGTTCACGGCTTGGTCTCCGGAGTCGCCTTCGCATCGTTCTGATGCTTGCGCGCCAGTGCTCCGGCCACGGCTCCGAGCGCAATGCCTGCGCCGCCTGCAATCGCGACGTCGGCAGGTGTGCCCCACTCAGTGGCGGACAGTGCGTTGTAGAAACCGCCCTTGTCCCAGAAATCCGGCTCCGCGCAACCGATGCACCCGTGACCGGCCTCGATCGGGAAGCTGGTCCCGTTGTTCCATTTCACGGTGGCGCAGGCGTTGTAGGTAGTTGGGCCCTTGCAGCCGAGCTTGTACAGACACCAGCCCTTCTTGGCGCCTTCGTCGTCGAAACTCTCGGCGAACTGGCCACGCTCGTAAAAGGGACGGCGATAACAACGATCGTGAATGCTCTGGCCATAAAAGACTTTGGGGCGTCCCAGGTGATCGAGCTCCAGGCCCGCGAGGCCGAAGGTCAGGATTTGCGCCAACACCCCGGTGATGACGATCGGAATCGGCGGGCAGCCGGAAATGTTGACGATCGGTTTGTCTTTGATGATGTCCGATACAGAGACGGCGCCCGTGGGGTTCGGATTTGCCTTGGGGATGCCACCGAATGCGGCGCAACTGCCAATCGCGACGATCGCCATTGCACCGGCGGCTGCTTCCTGAAGCATGTCGATATTGCTCATGCCGCTGATGGTCGAGTAGCCGGGATTGCCAAGCGGAATGGAACCGTCCACCGCGAGCAGATACTTGCCGTGGTTCAGCTTCATCGCCTCGTGCAGCGCGTCATCGCTTTGTTCACCCGCGGCTGCCATCAGGGTGTGCTGGTAGTCGAGTGAGATCGCCTCGAAGATCAACTGTTCGATCGTCGAGCCGTGCGCTCGCGTAATCGATTCGGTGCAGCCCGTGCACTCCTGAAATGGCAGCCAGAT
>Ga0207691_10006390_pt1 | contig 11383 bp, 9 predicted proteins | sample KBSM13metaG_FD_184327 | JGI IMG/M metagenome (GOLD analysis project Ga0207691, IMG submission 184327) | Miscanthus rhizosphere microbial communities from Kellogg Biological Station, Michigan, USA - KBS M1-3 metaG (SPAdes) (version 2) | ecosystem: Host-associated > Plants > Roots > Rhizosphere >...
AACAAAATGAACGAAACGCGAACATCGCGAAAACAAATCCAACCAGACAAAGCCAAATGGACCGATATTTTGCCAGAGGAGCATCATCTTCAGTTGCGACGAGAGATCCTTCCGAAGATGGAGGCATCAGGAAAAAAACAGCAATAGCCCCGGTGGCTCCGATGATGAGCGAAAGAAATGAAATACTCCAGTTTAGCCCGCCAGCGGTTTCTCCGAGCAGCAGTGCTGCCACTGTGGAAACTGCGACATAGATGAGACCGGCCGACAACAGGCGCATCGCGGAAGCGTTATTTATTTTCCGGTCCGATGGAATTCGGCAATTTTCCAGGCAAAAAGCCTTGGAAGGGAGGAGTGCGGATTTTCAGCTTTTCCATGTTCTTCACCAGCCTGGCGCGGAAATATAGCTTCGAGGGATCTTGATAGGGTCGGACGGTTAACGGTTCGGTAAAGTAACTGTCCCGCAGTTTGGCTTCGACCTCGGGAATTTTGCTTTCTTCCACGAGAAGGAAGTCGGCGTCGAGGTCAGGCGGATTATTGTCGTGTTCGTAATAGCCGATGCGGGGGAAGTCGCCCAAAATCCAGGGCAACGGATATGGACTGGGGCGGAGGATATGGCCGACGAGGTGGTAAAATTGCGGATCCCTACGAGCTAGTTCCAGCAGTGGCCTGGTTAACTTGTAAATATCGTTGTAGGTCTGGACGTAGACGTATGGTTCGGAGCGAAAAAATTCGCGCAGATTGGTGGTGAGTGGTCGGTTCGAATCCCAGTTTGCTTCGATGAAACTGGAGCAGTGGAAATAGTTGAGTGAGATGGCGTAGCCGAACGATACCAGGAGCAGAACCGAGGCAATTATCGACGAAAGAAAGAGACGTGCTCTTGGGACGATGAGGATAAAAGCCCCGAAAGTGAAGAACAAGGGCCAAATGATGCTAATAATGCACCACGGCGTTTTATAGGCGATGATACTGTAGGCCGCGAACGTGCCAACCCCAAGGATGGCAAGAAAACGCAGAGAAAGATTTTGGAAAAGCAAGGAAAGCGCGCACAGGATTAATCCCGCGCAGATCGGCCACTCGTAGCGCGCAATCAACTCCAGCCAGTAATACCACGGTTTTTCATGACCATGGCCGCTCCTGCCGGTTTCGAACCAGGCGTGAAAAGTCCTAAACAGGTCTTTGAGCCCATTCCAGTGAAAAAAAGTGCCGGAGTAGAAGAAAACGATCACCCCAATTCCTGTTAGGCAGACAACGGCGAGATCGATCAAATTCCATTTCTGCGACGCGGGGTTGGAATCTTCCGCCGGGATGATCAAGGTAGATATATAGGCCAGCGGCAGCGCAACGAGCGCACAACCAATGTGAATAATGTAGGTCTCCTTGGTCAAAATCATTCCAGTGACACCGATTCCGGTAAACCAAAGATAGTTTAGTGTTCCTTCCCGCCACAGACCGAGCAGTCCGAATATGAACATCATGGAAAAGAGAAGTAACCAGGCCTCATGAATGGAATAGCGACCATAAAAAATGAAACCGGGCGACACGGCCATGGCCAGCGCCGCTATCCGTGCGACCGGCCGCGGGATAACACGATCGTATTTCAATGCCAGCCAAACCGCCCCGAGGCTGGCAAGAACCACCGGGACCCGGAGGGCATAAAAATTCCGGCCAAATAACGTCTGCGATAAAAATATGATGTAGAAATGAAGTGGGCCGTGATAGTTGGTAGGGTCGTATCGATAGAACCCTTCCTTGGCCATTTGATCGACGAACCAGCCGTTGATTCCTTCGTCGAAATGCGGCGGTTTTATTCCGAGGAAAAGAATGCGTAATGCTGCGGCCAGGGCGAGGATCAGCCAGAACATCCAGTTGCTTTCCAGCGCATTGAGGATGGCCTGAGCGGCGTCCGGCAGGCCCGCGGAAAAATCCGCTCGCGCCCCTTTGAGACCGCTGCTAGTACGCGGGGCGATGCGCATTTTAGTGACGGGCGGCTGCGGTTTCATTGGCAGCAACTTTATTCGCTACATTCTGAAACATTACAAGCCGGCTTACGTCACGAATGTTGATGTCCTGACCTACGCTGGCAACCTTGCCAATCTCGACGGTCTGGCCGAGGCGCACGGCGATCGCTACGAATTCTTCAAGGCTGACATTGCCAATGCCGACCAGATGGATGAGCTCATGACCGAGCATCAATTTTACGCCATTATCAATTTCGCGGCCGAGTCCCATGTCGATCGCAGCATCAATTCACCGCAAAACTTCGTTCATACCAATGTAGTCGGGACCAGTGTGCTGCTGGACGCGGCGCGGCGCCACGGAATCCAGCGTTTTGTGCAAATTTCCACTGACGAAGTTTATGGATCGCTCGGGCCGAGCGGGAAATTTACCGAACAATCGCCGCTCCATCCCAGTTCGCCCTATTCCGCCAGCAAAGCCGGTGCCGATCTCATCGCCCTCGCCTTCTTCAAGACATTCGAGCAGGACGTGATCGTGACCCGCTGCTCGAACAATTACGGTCCCTATCAATTTCCGGAGAAGCTGATTCCGCTGATGATCATCAAGGCACTGCGAAACGAACCGCTGCCGGTTTATGGCGACGGCATGAATGTGCGCGACTGGATTCATGTGGAAGATCATTGCTCTGGTATCGTGGCTGCGTTATTTGAAGGTAAAGCTGGAACTGCCTACAACTTCGGGGGCGATGGCGAGCTGACAAACCTCGAAGTAGTTAAGCTGATTCTGGAGAAGCTTGGGAAACCGGAGAGTTTGATCTCGTTTGTTACCGACCGGCTCGGTCACGACCGCCGATACGCGATTGATTCGAGCTTCGCGCATCGAGAGTTAAACTGGAAACTGCGTCACACGCCGCGGGAAGGAATCGCCGGCACAGTCGACTGGTATCTGCAAAATCAATCGTGGTGGGAGGAGTTACTCGAGCGGGCGGGGAGGTATTAGCTATCGGTTGTCCGCCGAATCCAGATCAATTGTAGCGTGCCTGCTCAGATCGATTCTTGTCAATACAAATATTCTGGCCTTTGCTAGTTCTTTCGAAGGTTGTGCACCACATTACACCCGGCCTTTGCGTAACGATTTTGGCCGGCTTTGCCTGTCACGGCGCGGCGGGGTGAAACCGCAGTATTTCGATGGGCGGTCGCCCTATAATCTCCGGATCGCTCCCAGCGTCGTGCCTTAATCTCCTGAGGCGTTTCGCTTGAATTCTAGCGGCGATCGGTGCTTGTGCTGAACGCAGTCGAATGGAACCGTCGTTCGGATTAATTGAACGCGTTTTGAGTCGTGCTACGGAAGATGAAAATTGCTATCATTGGCGCAAATGGGCGGCTCGGTGCGGCTCTCGCGCGTGAGTATGCCCGAGATTTCGAGTTGACGAGCTTCGAGCGCAGGCAGCTCGACCTCGGCCAGCTTGATCGCGTCCGATCGGCCCTTGCCGCGACCAAGTTTGAGTTACTGATCAATTGCGCAGCGATAACCAACGTTGATTACTGCGAATCACACCGTGAGGAAGCTTTTGTAGTTAATGCGGAGGCGCCGCGGTTGCTTGCCGAAATAGCTAACGAGAAATCGGCCAGACTAGTTCACTTCAGTACCGACTATGTTTTTGATGGCAAAAAAACGGATCCCTATGTTGAGGAAGATAAAGCGGTTCCATTGAGCGTTTATGGCGAATCCAAATTGGAAGGGGAACAGCGCGTCCTGGAGGCCTCTTCGCAACATCTGGTAGTTCGTCTTTCCTGGGTCTTTGGGCCGGCTAAACCGAGCTTCATCGATCAAATCATTCAGCGTGCTCGCGAGAACGATGTGGTCACAGCCGTAGCCGACAAATTCTCTGCGCCTACCTTCACCATCGATGTGGCGGGTTGGTTGCGGCTGGTCGTCGAAAAAAACGCGAACGGCATTCTGCATCTGACCAACAATGGCGGATGCAGCTGGCAGGAATGGGCCCAATATGCGATCGATGTTTGCCGTAGCCGCGGACTTCCCTTGAAGGCTGAACGAGTCGAAGCTGTCTCGCTCGGGGATATGAAAAATTTCGTCGCGCAGCGCCCAGTGCATACGGTGTTATCGACCGCGAAATTCACCGCTCTAACCGGGGTCCAACCACGCCATTGGCGCGAAGCGGTTGCTGAATATATTAGCGCTCACGTTTCTAAAAAATGAATACGAACTTTTCGAGGTTGATTGGAGTTTTCGCCTTAGCGGCGCTAGTCCAGAGCGCGCACGCGGAGCTGAAGTGGGAACAGACGTCGGTCGATCTGCGCCCGGGCTTTAACGACAAGCAAGCGGTCGCGCATTTCAAATATGAAAATGTCGGAAACACGCCGGTCCATTTTAAGTCCGTCCACGCCTCGTGCGGTTGTACCACAGCGCAGACGCAAAACGAGCAGGTTGGTCCGGGTCAGAAGGGCGAGATTACTGCGACCTTTAACATTGGCGGCCGCACCGGCACGCAAGTTAAGACTGTTACAGTTCAAACCGACGATCCCGAGCGCTCCACTATTGTGCTTACGCTTAAGGCGGTCATTACGCCGTTACTCGAGTTCCAACCAGCACTTGTTTATTGGCAGAATGGTGAGGAGCCCAAGCCGAAGATTATCACCGCAAAAGCAAACAAAGACGCCGCGATCAAGAAACTGGATGTTGCGTCGTCCACTCCCGATTTCGCTGCCAAAGTCGACGCTGGCTCTGCTCCGAACGAATTCCGGATCAGTGTCCAACCTCGCGATACCACCAAGGCTGTCTACGCAACTTTGACGATCAAACCCGATTCGCCGGCGAATACGGGAAACATGTTCGCGGCGGCGGCGCGCGTGATGCCTCCTGCGCCAGCGAATAAATCTACGCTTTCCACTATCGGGCACGATCTAGTCACGCCAACGCCGACGGCAGGATCACCCAGGCAATAACACCGTGAAGGTAAGCGCTGTCCGGCAAGCGCTATTGCTCATTGCGCTCGCTCTCGTGCCAGCGATCGGTGAGGCAATTTACTTTCGCGACAAGGTTTCCTGGCAATCGCCTGATCGCTCTTCCGAGATGGTCAATCTCGATCAAGCGAAGTCGTGGGGCACGAACGCGATCTGGGTAGACGCGCGGCCAGACAATGAATTCGAACAGGATCATGTCCCGGGCGCGATCCCGTTGAATGAAGATCGCTGGAACGAATTGCTGCCAACGCTTCTCGCGCAATGGTCGCTCGAGAAAAAAATTGTCGTCTACTGCAGTAGTCAAAGTTGCAACGCCAGTCGCGAAGTAGCGCGCCGTTTGCGGGATGAAGCCGGCTTAACGGACGTCTTTGTTCTGCGGGGAGGGTGGGAAGAATGGCTAAAGAACAGGAGATGAAGAAAACGTCCAACACTCAACGCCCAACCCCCAACGCCGAATGCAGCAATCTGATTCTACGATTGAGCGTTGGGTGTTGGACGTTGGACCGTCGGCGTTCGTTCCTCTTGTAAGAAATGGACTTGCCCTCGCGCCGTATCCTTTGGCGCATCGTCGCCCTCATCGTTGGCGGAATGTTCATTTACGCAGGTGTGATCAAGGCCGTCGACCCACTTCGATTCGCCATCGATATCGACAATTACAAAATGTTGCCGTGGGCGATCGGCGTTCGACTGGCCTTTTACTTGCCGTGGCTGGAATTAGTCTGCGGCTTTGCTCTTATCCTGCGGTTCTTCTACCGCGGGGGATTGTTTATTTTAACGGCGCTCACCGTCATCTTCATCGCCGCAAGTATCATCGCAAAGGTGCGGGGGCTCGACATTACCTGCGGTTGTTTCGGTCACGCGAGCAAGAACTGGAACTTCACTACCCATCTCGGGCTCGATTTCGCGATTCTCATTGCTCTGGTCGCGCTTTGGGTTTCAAGCCGCGCGCAACAACGAGAATTGTAGGGCGGCGTTCCCGCCTGCCGCATTGTTTGGATGGCAACCGGGAACGGTTGCCCTACAACGCGATCGTTCCATCAAATCCGCCGGAATACGCTGTAGCGTATGTAAGAAGAGAGGACGCATTTATTCATGATCAGAAAACTTAAATCTGGTGGTTACCGCTTATATTCGCGGAAGAAGAATCCGAAGACAGGCAAGCGTAGGAATCTCGGCGCGTTTACGACGCGCGCGGCTGCGAAGAAACACGAAAGGGCGGTGCAGTATTTCAAGCGTCGCTGAATTGCTATCGGAACACAGGCCACCGGCCTGTGTTCCTGCAGCGAGATTCGCCATCTATCTGCGGTGGCTGATAGTTCCAAACTCGCCCTGTTGCTGAATTAGTTTGGCCACCAGCGCGGTCCAGCCGGTTTGGTGGGCGGCGCCGAGGCCACCACCGTCGTCGCCATTAAAGTACTCGTGGAACCAGTAGAGATCGGAATCGGTTTCGGGGTTGAATGCGCCGGCGGAAGCCCGCAGAAAAGGCCGCTCTCCTTTCTCATTACGCAGCCAGAGCTTGATCAGACGGTTTGATAGTTCATTGGCGACTTCCTTCAAAGTCAAATAGGTGCCGGACCTAGTTGGGCATTCCACTTTGAATTCATCACCGTAGTAATGGTGGAACTGCTGGAGCGATTCGATCAGAAGGTAATTGATAGGAAACCAAACGGGGCCACGCCAGTTTGAGTTACCGCCGAAGATTCCGGTTTGTGACTCCGCTGGTTCGTAGTTCACGAATTTCTCTTCGCCTTGGACAGTCAATCGATAGGGATGATCCCGTTGATACTTGCTTACCGAACGAATGCCGTAGTCGCTTAGAAATTCCTCCGGATCGAGCATGCGTCGAAGCAGACGTTTCATGCGATGGCCGCGGGTAATGGCGAGAAGCCGGGTCTCGTGCATGCCACGCTCCTGCCAGCGCGAGACCAGACTGGCGAGGTCGGGCCGATACGCCAGATACCATTCAAGCCGCTCCTTGAATCCGGGTAGTGCGTCGATCAACTGCCATTGGATCGTTTCGACCGCGAGCAATGGCATCAAGCCGACGATCGATCGAACTTTCAATGGCAAAAAACGCCCGCCCGGCGTGTGCAGGACGTCGTAGTAGAATTCATCTTCTTCGTCCCAGAGACCAACCCCACCTAGATTGTTCATGGCCGCGGCGATGCCGAGGAAATGTTCGAAAAATTTGGTCGCGATATTTTCGTAAACGTGATTTTCGCGGGCGAGTTCAATCGCAATCCGCATTAGGTTCAGCGAAAGCATTCCCATCCAACTCGTGCCATCGCTTTGTTCAAGGTGGCTGCCGTCGGGAAAGGAGGCGCTACGATCGAATACGCCGATGTTATCGAGACCGAGGAATCCCCCCTGAAAGATATTGTTACCCTCGGAATCTTTCCGATTTACCCACCAGGTAAAGGCAAGCAGCAGTTTGTGGAAGATCGTTTCCAAAAATGCGCGGTCGCCTTTACCGGTTTGTTTGCGCTCGATTTGGAAAACGCGCCAGGCCGCCCACGCCAGTACGGGCGGATTTACATCGCTAATGTTCCATTCGTAAGCGGGGATTTGGCCGTTGGGATGCTGATACCATTCGCGAACAATGATATCGAGCTGGCCTTTGGCAAAGTGCGGATCGATCAGGGCAAGGGGAATACAATGAAAAGCCAGGTCCCAAGAGGCATACCAGGGAAATTCCCAGCTATCGGGCATTGACATGACGCGCTCGTTGTAAAGATGTCGCCAATCGGAATTACGACCACTCCAGCGCGATGCTGGTGGAGGGGGACTTGCCGGATCACCGGCCAGCCATTCTTCCACGATGTAGAAGTAGAACTGCTTGGTCCAGAGCAGGCCCGCCAGGGCCTGGCGTTGAATTGTCTTATCTTCGGAAGTTAGATTAACTGGTGCGATAGAATCATAAAATTCGTCGGCTTCGTTTTGGCGCCTCCCAAAGATTTCATCGAAGTCATCGAAAAGTTGTTTTGCCCTCACCCCAACCCCCTTCCCTAGAAAGACGGAGACGACGGAGTCGCCGGGTGAGGGATGATCGTCGATCTTGCGCAAGCGCAAGCGAATCGTCCGCGATTCGTTAGGCGAAATTAAAAAGCGATAATGGGCGGCCGCTTTTGTCCCAAGCCTCTCCGGGTTGATAAGTTCGATCTTATTCTGAGTTACCGCGTCGTTGATAGAGTCCTTCACGAACGGACTGCGATTTGGGACGCCCCACAAACGTTCGAGGTTAGATTCGTTTTCGGTGAAGAGAAGCGCGTCGGCGTTCTCGCAATCGAGTTCGTAGCGGCCAAGCACATCATGGCTGGCTTCGACCATCGCAGGCGCGCCTTCACGCAAAATTGGTTTGCGAGCGTCGCGGCCCCAGCTCCAGGCATTGCGAAACCAAATCGTCGGCAAAAAATGCAAGATCGCTCGCTCTGGTCCGCGGTTGGTCGCGGTTGCGCGAATTAAAATATCTTCTGGCGTTCTTTTGGCATAAGTAATCTCGATATCGAAGTAGCGGTGCTCTGCCAGAGCATTGGTGTGCCAAAGCTCAAATTCGGGCTCCATTCGTGATCGGCCAGCATTTCGGGTAACTAACTCCTGGTACGGAAAGCGAGTCTGCGGGTAGCGATACAACATCCGCATGTAGGAATGGGATGGTGTGTTATCGAGATGCCAGTAGAGTTCTTTGACATCTTCGCCGTGATTACCTTGCGGTCCGCTTAAGCCGAATAAGCGTTCTTTTAGAATCGGGTCCTGACCATTCCAAAAGGCCCAAGCGAGACAAAGCCGTTGTTTGTAGTCGCAAATTCCGGCAAGGCCGTCTTCGCCCCAGCGATAAGCACGCGAACGCGCTTGCTCATGCGGCAAGTAGTTCCACGCATCACCATTCGCACTGTAATCCTCGCGCACCGTTCCCCATTGCCGATCGCTAAGGTATGGCCCCCACAGGTGCCAACGCTGCTGCTGTAAGTTGTTTTCTTCTATGCGCCTTTGTTCGGCGTTCATGGCGGATGTTTTCGATCACTTCCAGTTAAAAGCAAATCCGGCACCTCCGGCCTGCGTTTGAGGTCTGAGTTGATTCATAATTCCGATGACTGGTTGTCGGGGGAACGAAGAGGGCTCCGTGGGGGATGTAGTCTGACACGAGTGCATGGATCTAAGCTTGATTTGAGAGCGATTTTTACTTTAATGGCCTAGTGTCTGCGGCTGATCAGGTGCCTTCACTGACTGGGGTTGTTCCGGCAGATGCCGGAGGGGGTGGAGCTATTGCTTTCACTACGACGCAATGGAGTGTGGTTTTAACCGCCCAAGGCCAATCGCCGGCGGCAGACGAAGCATTGGAAAAGCTGTGCCGCCTTTATTGGTGGCCGCTTTACGGTTTCGTGAGGCGGCAGGGCCATGCTCCTGAGGAAGCACAAGATCTTACTCAGGGGTTTTTCGCGATGCTGTTGGGGAGAAGAGATCTGGATGCGGTGCGCCGGGAAAAGGGTCGATTACGTTCCTATCTTCTGGCTTCACTCAAAAATTTCCTCGCTAAGGCGCATCGGCGCGAGATGGCCGTCAAACGTGGTGAAGGAAGACCGCTTGTAGCGTTGGAAGAGCTGCTCGCGCGCGAGCGCGCCGATCTTGAACCAGCGGATACGCTGACCGCCGATCGAATTTATGAGCGGCGGTGGGCGTTAACTCTCCTGGACCAAGTGTTCGCACGGCTGGGTGAAGAATATCGCAAGGCAGGCAATGCCGCATTGTTCGATCAGCTAAAGCAATTACTTACCGGCGAACCTGAGGAACGTTCTCAGGCAGAGATCGCGCAGGAATTAAGGATGACCGAAAATGCGGTAACGCAGGCATTCCATCGCCTGCGACAGCGTTATCGGCAGTTGGTGCGCGAGGAAATCGCGCATACCGTAGCCGTGCCTGGCGACGTGGATGACGAGCTGCGGCATTTTATTGCCGTATTGCAGACGTAACTTCTAACGAGATTTGGGATAGGACGTATACCGGTGACTAATCGACCGAGTAGCATTGTAACAACTGGAAACCGAATTTGCGACGAATGTGGGAGTAAGATCTTCGCAGACGCGCCACAAGGGCTTTGCAGCGTGTGCTTGTTCAAAACTGTTCTAGGGCCGCTCGGGGACGAAGATGATGCAACTACCGTGTCGAGTCGGCGCCAAATGCAACTCGAATTTGGCGACTATGAGTTACTCGAGGAACTTGGCCGTGGCGGCCAGGGTGCCGTTTACCGTGCGCGGCAGAAAAGTCTAAATCGAACCGTCGCGCTAAAAATAATCGGTCTCGGTCAATGGGCGAGCACACCTCACCTGAATCGTTTTCGTCGCGAGGCAGAAGCGGCGGCGAGTTTGGAGCATCCACGGATTGTTCCGATTTACGAAATCGGCGAGCGCGAGGGCTCCTGCTACTTCAGCATGAAATTTGTCGACGGCGGTCAGTTGGACGCAGCCCTTGGAGGAAAGCCGATGTCGACTCGACGCGCCGCTGAGTTGTTCGTAAAGATCGCCCGTACTGTCCAGTTTGCGCATGAGCGCGGAATTCTGCATCGCGACATCAAACCGGGAAACATTTTGTTGGATAAACATGGAGAACCCTACCTGACTGACTTCGGCTTGGCGCGTTTGATCGAGCAGAAAAGCACGGTGACCAATTCGTTCGATGTTCTTGGAACACCGAGCTATATGCCGCCAGAACAAGCGGCCGGCCAGGCCAAGGAGCTGACACCGGCTGCGGATGTTTACTCATTGGGCGCCGTTTTTTATCAGTTGTTGACGGGCCGGGCGCCGTTCGCCGGCGGAACCCCCTACGAGACGATTCGGCTGGTCGTGGAAACCGAGCCACGAAACCCGCAGCTATGGAATTCCAAGGTAGACGTCCATCTTGCCACGATCTGTCTCAAGTGCCTGGCGAAGGATCCCCAGCGCCGTTATCCTTCCGCTCGCGAGCTGGCCGAAGATGTTGAACGCCGGCTTCGGCGGGAGCCAATCCGCGCGCGACGCAGCGCTATCTTCACTCGCGGCAAGAAACGGTTACACCGCAACAATTTGCCTGCGCAATTGTCGAGCTTCATCGGACGCGAAGCGGAAATAATCGAAATTAAACAACTTCTCGCCGAGACCAGGTTGTTGACGCTTACTGGCGCGGGTGGTTCCGGCAAGACACGGCTTGCGCTGCAGGTTGCGGCCGATTTACTGGCCGAATATCCAGACGGTGTCTGGCTGGTGGAGTTGGCGCCCGCGTCCGATGCTGACTTGGTTACCCAACTTACCGCCAAAGCCCTCGGCATTCGCGAACAGCCAAGGCGTGCCTTGCTGGAAACCCTTGTCGATCGCCTCCGCTCCAAACATCTTCTCCTCGTTCTCGACAATTGTGAGCATCTGCTCGATGCCTGCGCCACGCTTGCCGGCGCGCTGCTGAAATCCTGTTTCAAT
>Ga0207691_10006391_pt1 | contig 11381 bp, 9 predicted proteins | sample KBSM13metaG_FD_184327 | JGI IMG/M metagenome (GOLD analysis project Ga0207691, IMG submission 184327) | Miscanthus rhizosphere microbial communities from Kellogg Biological Station, Michigan, USA - KBS M1-3 metaG (SPAdes) (version 2) | ecosystem: Host-associated > Plants > Roots > Rhizosphere >...
CTCGGCGGAGATGTACTGGTCCATGAAGCGCTCGGCGTCGGGCGCGGTCATGGTCGTCGTGTACATCTGCATGTCGCACCAGAACTTGCCGTAGGTGTCCGGGTTGGCGACGTCCGACGAGAAGAACACCGACGCGACCACCGACTTCAGCTCGATGTCGATGCCCGCCTTCTGCGCCGCCTGCTTGACGATCGCCTGTTCCTTCTGCCGCGTCCCGTTGACCGACGTCTGGTAGACGAACTTCATCTTCTTGCCGTTCTTCTCGCGGATGCCGTCTGCCCCTTTCTTCCAGCCTGCCGCATCGAGGATCTGGTTCGCCTTGTCGACGTTGAACTCCCACTTCGTGTTCTTCGAGCGGAAGCGCTCCGGGTTGTTCATGAAGTTGGCGGTGGCGAAGCCGGTGCGGCCGTAGATGAAGTCCTGCATGCTCTTCTTGTCGCAGAGCAGCGACATCGCCTGGCGGACCTGCGGCTCGCTGAACGCGAAGTGCTTGCTCTTCGCGCTGGCGCGCTCGCCGTCGACCTCGTTCCACGGGTCGGTGATGTTGAGCTGGATGAACTCGATGTCGCCGCCGGGAACGATGTGGACCTTGCCCTTGCCGCCCTGCTCCATGCGCTTGAGCACCTCGTCCTCGACCTGCAGGTTCCAGGCGTAGTCGTACTCGCCGGTCTGCAGCACCGCGCGCGCGGCGGACGTCGCGTCGCCGCCGCCCTTCATCTCGATCGTGTCGAAGTAGGGGCGGTTGGGCATGTGGTAGCTCTTGTTGAGCGCTCCCGAGACGATGTCGCCCGGCTTGAAGTCGACGAACGTGTAGGGGCCGGTGCCGACCGGCTTCAGGTTGTTCGGCGCCTCGCGCGACTTCGCGCCGACGTACGGACCGAACAGGTGCTTCGGGATGATCATCCCCTCGGCGGCGACGAACGCCGTCGCCCAGAACGGCGTCGGCTGCTTGAAGGAGACGAGCACCGTGTAGTCGTCGACCTTGGTGACGGTGATGTCCTTGTAGACGGCGATCGTGACCGCGGCGGTCGCCGGGTCGCGCGCGTACTCCCACGTGAAGACGACGTCGTCGGCAGTGAACGGCTTGCCGTCGTGCCAGGTGACGCCCTTCTTCAGGCGCCAGCGGACGACCTTGCCGCCTTCGAGGACGCCGCCGTTCTGCGGGGTCGGGATCTCGGCGGCGAGGATGGGGACGAGGTTGCCGTCGTTGTCCCAGATCGCGAGCGGCTCGTAGAAGATGCGCGAGCCCTCCTGGTCCTTGGTGCCGTTGGCGAAGTGCGGCTGCAGCAGCGTCGCGCCCTGCCACCACAGCACCTTGAGCGGGCCGCCGCCGCCGCGCTTGGTCGGCTTGTACGCCGGCATCGGCTGCGAATTGGCGACGCCGGCGTGCATCAGCAGCATCGACGCCATCGGAGCCGTCAGGCCGAGGCCGACCATCCTCTCGATGAAGCTGCGCCGCGGCAGCTTCTCCGCGCGCACGTCCTCGATCAGCGCACGCAGCTCGACTTCTTCCATGACGACCTCCTGAGCACCCGCGCACCAGCGGCGGAGCGTGCGCCGATGCTATGCGCCGCCGGGCGAACGCCTATCCGGGTCCGCCCGGGCTCGGCCGTCCGCGCGGCGAATCGGACGGCGGGGAAGCGGGCCGCCGACGTGCAAATCTCCCGCCACCGGTCGAGTTGCCGCGAGATCGGCGCCAGCGCTGTGCCAGAGTGCGCGCTGCACCGAACAAGAACGAGGAGATTGCAACGTGGTCCGTACGCTGACCCCCCGCACCACCCTGCTCGCCATGCTCGCGCTGGGTGCCGCCCTGGTCGCCGTCACCGCCGAGCGCGGCGCCCCGGGAAGCCTCCTTCCGCACGGCTACTGCTTCACCTGGAATCCGTCGCTGCTGTGGACGCACGTCCTCAGCGACACGATGATCGGCCTGTCGTACGTGTCGATTCCGCTGACGCTGCTGTACCTGGTGCGCAGGCGCACGGACCTGCCGTTCAACTGGATCGTCGTCCTCTTCGCGATCTTCATCGTCAGCTGCGGCGCGACCCACTGGATCGAGGTCTGGACGGTCTGGCATCCCGACTACTGGCTGTCGGCGACCGTGAAGCTGGTCACCGCGTTCGCCTCGGTGCTGACGTCGATCGCGCTGGTCGGGCTGGTGCCGCGGATCCTCGCGATCCCGACGGTGGCGCAGCTCACCGCGGCGCGCGACGCGCTCGCCGCCGAGGTCGCGACGCGGCGCCAGGTCGAGGAAGAGCTGCGCCGCGAACGCGCGGCGCTGGAAGAGCGCGTCCGCGAGCGCACCGACGCGCTGGCCGGCGCGACCGCGACGGCCGAGGCCGCGCACGCCGCCGCCGACGCGGCGAACAAGCTCAAGGACCACTTCCTCGCCAAGGTCTCGCACGAGCTGCGCACGCCGCTGCAATCGACGCTCAGCTGGGCACAGGTCATCAAGGTGGCCGGCGCGAACGATCCCGAACGCGTCACGCAGGCCACCTCGCACATCGTCCACAACGTGCGCTCGCAGGCGCGGCTGCTCGAGGATCTGCTCGACATCTCGCGCATCCTGAGCGGCAAGCTCCGCCTCGAGCTGCAGCTCGCCGATGCGGCGCAGACGATCGAGAAGGCGGTCGACGTCGTCCGGCCGACCGCGACCGCCGCGGGCGTGACGCTCGATGCGGCCGGCAGCGGCAAGAGCGCGGTGATCCGGACCGACCCCGTCCGGCTCGAGCAGGTCGTCTGGAACCTGATCAACAACGCGGTGCAGGCATCGCCGGGCGGCGGTAAGGTGCAGGTGCGCTGGCGCATCGAGACGGACCGGCTCCGCGTCGAGGTGCGCGACTGGGGACGCGGGATCGATCCGCGCGAGCTGCCGCACCTGTTCGAGCCGTTCCGCCAGGGCACCGGCAGCTCGCAGCGCGGCCTCGGCCTCGGCCTCGCGATCACGCGCAGCATCGTCGATCTCTTCGGCGGCTCGCTGCAGGCGACGAGCGACGGGCCGGAGCGCGGCGCGACGTTCACGCTCGAGCTGCCGCTCGCTGCGGTCGGCGCGGGCCACGAGGAGGCCGACGGCGACGGCGGCCTCGACTCCGCCGAGCGCACCGCGCTGCAGGACCTGCGCGTCGTCTATGTCGAGGACGAAGCCGAGATCGGCGACGCCGGCCAGATCATGCTGGCGTCGTTCGGGATGCGCGTCGAGCTCTGCCGCACGTACGCCGCCGCGGCGGCGCGGATCGCGCGCGGCGAATTCGACGTCCTTCTGTCCGACCTCGCGCTCGACGGCGGGCACCGCGCCGACGAGCTGCTCGACGTGCTGCGCCGGAGCACTGCTGCCGCCGCGCCGGCACTGGTGCTGTCGGCGCACGGCAGCCACGGCGACCGCGCGGCGTCGGCACGCAGCGGCTTCGCGCGCCACCTCGTCAAGCCGGCCGACTGGCACGAGGTCGCGCGCGCGATCGCCACGCTCGCGAAGCGCACGCCGGTCGCCTGACGGGCGCGCGCGGCCAAACGACGTCTCGCTAGATGCAGCGGCCGCCGTCGACTTCCATCGCGACGCCGGTGATCATCGACGCTTCGTCGCTGCACAGGAAGCAGGCGGCGTTGCCGAGGTCCTCGGGGGTCGAGAAGCGGCCGATCGGGATCGTCGCGAGGAACTTGGCGCGCATCTCCGGCGTGTCCTCGCCCATGAACGTCTTCAGCATCGGCGTCTCGCCGGCGACCGGGTTGAGCGCGCAGACCCGGATTCCGAACGGCGCGAGCTCGACCGCCATCGACCGCGTCGCCGTGATGACCCAGCCCTTGCTCGCGTTGTACCAGGTGAGGCGCGGCCGCGGGCTCACTCCGGCGGTGCTCGCGATGTTGAGGATGACGCCCTTCTTCTGCGCCTTGAAGCGCGGGACGACTTCCTTCGCGGCGAGGTAGATCGCCTTGACGTTGACCGCGAGGATGCGGTCGAAGTCGTCCTCGCCGAGGTTCTCGAGCGGCTGCGGCAGGTGGCCCATGCCGGCGTTGTTGACGAGGATGTCGAGGCCGCCGAAGCGCTCGCTCGCCGCGGCGACCATCGCGGCGACGTCGCGCGCGTCGGTGACGTCGGCGCGGATCGCGAAGGCGCTGCGGCCGAGCAGCGTCGCCGCGCGCTCGGCGCCGTCGCCGTCGCGATCGGCAACGACGACGTTGGCGCCCTCGGTGACGAACTTCATCGCGATCCCTTCGCCGAACCCCGACGCTGCGCCGGTGACGACGGCGACCTTTCCTGCGAGCCGCATGGCGTTTCTCCTGTGTTCCCGCGAGCGAGCGATTCAGCCGTGCTGGATCGCGATCGTCTTCAGCGTCGAGAAGCCGTACAGCGCCTCGAAGCCCTTCTCGCGTCCGTGTCCCGAATGCTTGACGCCGCCGAACGGCAGCTCGATGCCGCCGCCGGCGCCGTAGTTGTTGACGAAGACCTGGCCGCAGCGCAGCGCGCGCGCCATCCTGAGAGCGCGGCTGCCGTCCTTCGTCCAGACGCCGGCGACGAGGCCGTACTTGGTGCCGTTGGCGATGCGGATCGCGTCGGCCTCGTCGTCGAACGCGATCAGCACCTGCACGGGACCGAAGATCTCTTCCTGCGCGAGCGTGTGGTCGGGCGGCACGTCGTCGACGAGCGTCGGCCGCACGTAGTGACCGCCCTTCGGCGCACCGGCGGCGAGCCTGCCTTCGGCGGCGAACGCGAGGCCGCCGTCGCGCGCGATGCTGAGGTAGTGGTCGACGCCCTGCTTCTGCCGCCCCGAGATCAATGGGCCGACGTCGAGGTCGTCGGCCGCCGGGCCGACCGCGAGCGCCCGATAGCGTTCGGCCATCCTGCTGCGGACGCGCTCGAACGCCGAGCGCTCGACTAGGATCCGCGACGCCGCCGAGCAGGTCTGGCCGGCGTTCTGGATCCCGGCGTTGACGAGGAACGGCAGCGCGGCGTCGAGGTCGGCGTCGGCGAAGACGACCTGCGGGCTCTTGCCGCCGAGCTCGAGCGTCACCGGCACCGCGTTCTTCGCCGCCGCCGACTGCACCAGCGCACCGGTCGCGACCGAGCCGGTGAACGAGACGTGGTCGATCCCGGGATGCGCGGCCAGCGCGGCGCCCGCTTCCTCGCCGAGGCCGGGGACGACGTTGAGCGCGCCCGGCGGCAGCCCGCACTCGATCGCGATGCGCGCGAACGCGAGCACCGTCAGGCACGCCTCCTCGGCGGGCTTGAGCACGCAGGCGTTGCCCATCGCGAGCGCGGCACCGACGCTGCGGCCGACGATCTGCATCGGGTAGTTCCAGGGAACGATGTGGCCGGTGACGCCGTGCGGCTCGCGCAGCGTGAGCGCGGTGTAGCCGTTCGCGAACGGCAGCGTCTGGCCGTGCACCTTGTCGGCGGCGCCGCCGTAGAACTCGCAGTAGCGCGCCAGCGCGACCGCGTCGGCACGTGCCTGCTTGAGCGGCTTGCCGACATCGTGCGCCTCGAGCGCGGCGAGCAGCTCGACGTTCTCGAGCACCTTCTGGCCGATGCGGGCGAGGATGCGCCCGCGGTCGACCGCCGCCAGGCGCCCCCAGGCACCGGCGTCGCGGCCGTCGAGCGCGACGCGCGCCGCGGCGACGGCGGCGTCGATCTCGGCAGCGCCGCCGCGCGCGATGCGCGCGAGCTCGCTGCCGTCCGAAGGATCCTCGAGCGCGAGCGTCGCGCCGGCGGCGCGCCACTCGCCGCCGACCAGGACGCGGTCGGTCGTGAACGGAACGGTGTAGGTGGAAGCGGCCATCGCGATCTCCCGCCGCAAGCGCGGCTTTGCGCCATCATAAGAAGTCGATCGAGACGACGCGCGGAGCCGCGGCCATCAGCCTCTTCCTGTTCAAGCGCTTCGCGAGCCTGCTGCTGACGCTCCTGGCGGCATCGGTCGTCGTCTTCACGGTCCTCGACATCCTGCCGGGCAACGCCGCCGAGGTGATGCTCGGCGAGAGCGCGACGCCGCAGTCGATCGCGGCGCTGTCCGCGAAGCTCGGTCTCGACCGCCCGCCGGTCGTCCGCTACGTCGACTGGATGAAGGGCCTCGCGACCGGCGAACTCGGCCAGAGCATCGCCTACGACACGCCGATCGCGCAGCTCGTCGGCGAGCGCCTCGTCGTCACCGTGCCGCTGGCGCTGCTCGCGATGCTGCTCACGACCGCGTTCGCGTTCGCGCTCGGCCTCTTCGCCGCGGCGCGCCACGGCCGCGCCGGCGACGTCGGCGTGATGAGCGCGAGCCAGGTCGGCATCGCGCTGCCGAACTTCTGGTTCGCGATCCTGCTGATCTGGCTGTTCGCGGTGAAGCTGCGCTGGTTCTCGGCGGGCGGCTTTCCCGGCTGGAGCGAAGCCGAAGGCGGTGGCGCCGCGCCGGCCCTGCGCGCGCTCGTGTTGCCGGCGCTCGCGCTCGCCGTCGTCCAGGCGGCGATCCTCGCCCGCATCGTCCGCTCGGCGGTTCTCGACGTGCTGCGCGAAGACTTCGTCCGCACCGCGCGCGCCAAGGGCCAGTCGCCGCGCGGCGTCCTCTGGGGCCACGTGCTGCGAAACGCCATGGTCCCGGTGCTCACCGTCATGGGCCTGCAGTTCGCCAACCTGCTCACCGGCACCGTCGTCATCGAGCAGGTGTTCTCGCTGCCCGGGCTCGGCCGGCTCGTCTTCCAGGCGATCGCCAACCGCGACCTGCCGGTCGTCCGCAACGTCGTCATGCTGCTCGCGGCGATGGTCGTCGTCATCAACTTCGTCGTCGACGTGCTCTACGTCGTCATCGATCCGCGGCTGCGCTCGCGGGCGCGAACGACATGAACGGGCCGGCGCGGCGGCAGCCGTGGCGACATGCCAACCTGCGCGTCGGCGCGGTCCTCGTCGCGCTCGTCGTCGGCCTCGCGCTCCTCTCGTACGTCTGGACGCCGCATCCGCCGACCGAGCTCGACATCCCGCACAAGCTGCAGCCGCCGAGCGCGTCGCACTGGCTCGGCACCGACAGCCTCGGCCGCGACATCGCGACGCTGATCATCGTCGGCAGCCGCGTCTCGATCGCCGTCGGGCTGATCGCGGTCGGCATCGGCATCGCCTTCGGCGTCGCGCTCGGCTTGCTCGCGGCGGTCCAGCGCGGCTGGGTCGAGGAGGTCGTGATGCGGCTCGCCGACTTCACCTTCGCGTTCCCGGCATTGCTCTCGGCGATCATGCTGACCGCGATCTACGGGCCCGGGCTCGTGACGTCGATCGTCGCGATCGGCATCTTCAACATCCCGGTCTTCGCGCGCATCACGCGCGCGAGCGCGCTCGTCGTCCGCTCGCGCGAGTTCGTCACCGCGGCGCGCGCGCTCGGCAAGGGCGAGTGGCGGATCACGCTCGAGCACGTGCTCCCGAACATCGCCGCGATCCTGATCGTGCAGGCGACGATCCAGTTCGCGCTCGCGATCCTCGCCGAGGCGGCGCTCAGCTACCTCGGCCTCGGCACGCAGCCGCCGACGCCGTCGTGGGGCCGCATGCTCAACGAGGCGCAGCAGCTGCTCTTCCAGGCGCCGCAGCTCGCGATCTATCCGGGCGTCGCGATCGCGGTCACCGTGCTCGGCCTCAACCTGCTCGGCGACGGCCTGCGCGACATCTTCGATCCGCGCCTTGTGCGCACGCGTCGCTGACCGCGACCCCTCGCGTCGCCGCTACAAGGCCAGGCCGCCGATCTCGGCGAGGCCCTGCGAGATGTTCGCCTTCGCCGCGCCCTCGACGGCCATGCGAAGCCGGGTCGCCCCAGCGAATGCCGCGTTCGCCGACACCGTGTGGGTCGAAGTGATCGCCTTGCGCCAGACCTGCCGGCCGTCGCTGACGCGCGTCAGCGTCCAGCCTGCCTCCATCTCGACGGTGAAGCTGAATCCGAACATCGGCTTGGACAGCTGGGTCACGCTGACGGTGAGCTCGTAGTCGCCGCTGCGTCCCTGAACGACTTCGCGAAAGGCGCGGGTCTCCGTGATCGAGGCCTCGAGCGCCGCCTTCAGGTCGGCGTCCGAGACGTTGGAGCCCGTCGTTGCGCTCGTCTCGGCGCCGCCGCGGACGGTCACGGCGACGCTCGCCGGATGCTGCCTGGCGACGGTCGCGGTCTTGTCGACCGTCATCGCCTTGCGGTCCGCAGGAGTGGCGCACCCGCCGAGCGCGAGAGCGAGGACGAGCGCGAATGCGGCACTGCGGCCGCGGCCCTGCCGTGCACGCTTCATTTCTTGACGTCCTTGAACAGATTGGTCGTCACTTCCTGGACCATCTCCTTGGGCGTCAGCCGCGTCAGCGACGTGTGCAGGGAATTGGCCTTGGCGAGCGGGAAGTCGGACTGGTCGCGCAAGACGACGGTCAGCTCGACCATGTACATCGTGAGGTCCCACATCCAGCGATCGACGTAGGTCATGTTGGCGTCGACGTCCTTGCGCTTGTCGGCGCTCGTCGTCGCGACGAATCCCATCTGCGTCAATTGCTGAGTGATCAGCTCGTTGATGTTCCTGCCGTCCTCCGTCGCGTGGACGACGTGCACGGTCTTGATCGCGGTCAGGTTGGCGTCCGGCTCGGCGCCTCCGCTGGCGCGATTGATCGCGCAGGCGGATGCGAACAGCGTGCTCGCGGCGAGCACGACGGCGCCCAGCAGTCGTTGCAACCTCATTCCCTCTCCCGGTGGTTGTTGGCGCGGCGATCCTGGCCGGGCGCACGCCGTGGCCACCCGCGACGGCCGCGCAATCCGCCACGAAAAGAACGAGCCCGTGTCGCGCTGTCAATGAAAGCAATGCCCGGGATGGGGGTGCTCCGCCAGCTTGGCAAGCCGCGTCGCAACCGCTACAACGACCTCCCCCACGCGCCGCCGCGATCGCGCAGCGATTCGACCGACGCGCGACAAGAAGGCGACAAGAAGCGGAGGTCCGGGGCATGGATTTCATCGAGCAGCTGTTCGGCATCGCTCCCGACGGCGGCACCGGCTGGTTCGAGTTCCTGCTCTTCGCGGTCCCGCTCGCGGGCATCGCCTGGCTCTGGCAGCGACGGCGCGCCGCGCGCCGCAAGGACGACGATCGCGACCGGCGTCGCTGAACGTCACCCGCACGTCCCGCAACGCCGCGCCCGATGGCCGATTTCACGCGCCTGCCGCTGAACGAGCGGCTGCTCGCGGGCAACCTGCGCATCATCGACCCGGGGCTGTTCAAGCTCGAGCCGCTGCCCGCAGGGCGGGCGTCGGCCGAGGTCACCTTCGCCGCCGACAAGCTGAGCGCCCTCGTTCGCACGGCGGCGCTCGCCGTCGCCGGCTTCGACGACGACGACGCCGACGTCGACCGCGCACCGACGCTGCTCTGGCGCTGCGGGGCGAGCGACCTGCTCGTCCTGCCAGGTGGCGTGCAGACGCGGCTCGCCCAGGGCGTCGTCGCGATCAGCATTCCGGTGCGCTGCGACCAGAGCGGCGACGCCTTCGTCCACGTCTCGTTCTTCGTCGGCGAGCCGGCGCGGCCTGCGGGGCTCGTCGCTGCGACCGAGCCGCGGCCGCGCGGCCCCGCCGCCGTCGTCGACGTCTGGGGCGAGCGGCTCGTCGCGTTCGGCTGGCAGATCGTCGTCGCGCTCGTCACGCAGATCGCCGCCGAATCGGGTCGCGACGAGGACGGCGCGCCGCTCCTGCCGGCGGCCATGTCGGCGACTCCGCAAGGCCTCACGGTGCTGCCGATGGCGCGCCACGCGATGGACCGCGGCAAGTGAGCGTCCCCGCACGGCCGCTCCGAAGGGGACGCTGCGTCCCCTTTGGCGGCGCCGACTGCAGGCCGAGGGTGCCGCAGTGACGACCGCCGACGATCTCGGCGTCCTCGGCAACCTCGCCGAGGCGATCGGCCTGACCAACGACGGCTCGTTCGAGCCCGGCTGGCTCGGCGATCCCGGCGAGCACCTCGGCGCGATGCTCGCCAACGAGCGCCAGCGCAACGCCCTCGTCGCGTTCATCGACGAAGTGCTCGGCGGTGCCGAGCGGACGACCGGGCCCGACGGCTCGACGTGGTTGCCGATCGCGCAGGCGAGCGCGCCTCAGGTCACCGTCTTCGTCGTCGTCGACGACCGGGCCGCCGACTCGGTCACGATCGGCCTCGGCGTGCGCGTCGCTTCGACGACGCCGCCGGCGCAGCTGTCCGCGCACGCGCCGCTCTTTCGCGCCGCGAAGGAGGGCCACAGCGTCGCCTCGCCGATCGTCATCGGCACCGCGAACGCACGCGCGACGCTGGCGTTCGACATCACGACCGAAGCTGCTCCTGCCGTGCCCGGCCAGGCGCGGCTCGGCGGCGTCGCGCTCGCGCTCGCGGTGCCGACCGGCCTCGGCGGCGCGCCGCCCGAGTTCGCGCTGACGCTGCGCGGGCTGCAGATGCCCGGCGCGCCGTCGCCGCGCGACCTGACGCTCGCCATCTCCGAGCTCGCCGACCTCGAGTCGTCGGTGCTCGACCTCGTCCTCGGTCTCGCGCGCGCGCAGGCGGCCGCGCTGCCGGGTGGTCCGCTGGCGGCGCTCGCCGGTCTCGTCGGCCTCCGCGACGGCGCCGGCGTGCCGCCGCTGCCGCTGCAGCAGCTCGCGAGCGACGGCGTCGTCGCGCTCGCGCACTGGCTCGGCCAGCTGCTGCAGCAGGCGGCGTCGCGCGACGCCTGGCTCGCGCAGCTCGCGGCGCTGCTCGGTGGCGCCGCCGCCGCCGGCCGCGTCACGTTCGCGCTCGGGCCGCTGCAGCTCTCGATCGCGGTGCCGGCGACGCCGGGTGCCGCCGGGCTCGTCCGCATCGCGCCGACGATCGCGATCGACTGTCCCGCGCACGCCGGCGTCGTGCTGCGCGGCGAAGCGGTGCTGTGCACGATCGACCTCGGCAACGGCAACGCGACGGCGCTGCCTTCGCTGCAGCTCGCGCTCGTCGTCGGCGAGGGCGCCGGCGGCGCGGCGCTGGTCGACGTCGCCGCGCCGACCGCGCTGCACGTCGCCACGCTGCGCGCCGGCTTCGCCCTCGACGCGGCGCGCAAGCCCACGCTGCTGCTCGCCGCCGACGGGGTGACGATCGCCGGCCACGACCACGCGACGCTCGACCTGTCGAGTCCCGACGCGATCGCCGAGGTCGGCGCGACGGTCTTCGCCGACGTCGCCGACGAGGTGCTGAACCGGCTCGGTCCGGCGGCCACGGCGCTGCGCGTGCTGCTCGGCGTGACGCCGCCGGCCGGAGTGACGCCGATCGCGCTCGGCGCGCTGCTGCAGGATCCGCTCGCCGCGGTGCGCACGTACTGGCTCGGTCTCGTCCGCGACCACGCCGACCAGCTCCCGGCGCTGCTGACGCAGCTGCGCGACCTGCTCGCCGACCGTGCCGCGTCGGCGCTCGACGTCACCGGCGACGGCACT
>Ga0207691_10006392_pt1 | contig 11381 bp, 13 predicted proteins | sample KBSM13metaG_FD_184327 | JGI IMG/M metagenome (GOLD analysis project Ga0207691, IMG submission 184327) | Miscanthus rhizosphere microbial communities from Kellogg Biological Station, Michigan, USA - KBS M1-3 metaG (SPAdes) (version 2) | ecosystem: Host-associated > Plants > Roots > Rhizosphere >...
ATCGACGTCGAGGCCGGCGGCGGCGACGACGACGTCCGCATCGACCAGAGCGGCGGCACGTTCACGGACGAGAGCGTGACGATGAACGGCGGTGCGGGCGACGACACGCTGATCGGCGGGGCCGGGGCCGAGACGTTCATCGGCGGCGCCGGCGAGGACTTCGCCGACGGCAACATCGGCGCGGACAGGGCCTCCCTGGGCGTCGGCGCCGATCGCTTCCAGTGGGATCCGGGCGACGGCAGCGACATCGTCGACGGCCAGGGTGGGAACGACCAGCTCGACTTCAACGGCTCCAACGCGGGCGAAGAGATCACGTTCTCCGCCGCTGCGGGCCGCGTCGTGCTGTTCCGGAACGTCGGCTCGATCACGATGGACCTGGACGGGATCGAGAGCGTCGGCCTGCGCTCGCTCGGCGGCAGCGACACGACGACCGTCAACCAGCTCGCCGGCACCGATCTCAAGCTCGTCGACGTCGACCTCGACGCGAGCGCGGGCGGCGGTGACGGGCAGGCGGACACGGTGATCGCCCGCGGCACCGACGAGGCCGACAAGGTCTTCTTCTCGAGCCCGGACGGTCGTCCGATCGTGAACGGCCTCGGAGCCCAGACCAGAGTCCGGGGTGGCGAGGCGGCGCTGGACAACCTCGTCGTCCAGTCCCTGGGCGGTGCCGACACGGCGACGATGACGGTCGGTGTGGCGAGCGCGATCCCGCTCCACGTCGACGGCGGTGACGGCGACGACACCGCCCGCTACAACGGCACCGACGCGGCCGACCAGATCGCCCTGCTCCGCAACGGAGCCGAGGTCGCAGTCGCCAGCCCCGCCAGCGCCCTCTTCGAGACCGCAAACGTCGAGAGCATGATCGTCTCCGGCCTCGACGGCGCAGACACAATCGCCGCGGGCAACGGCCTCGCCGCGCTCACCTCCCTCACCCTCGCCGGCGGCGACGGCAACGACGACCTCCGCGGCGGCGACGGCGCAGACAGCCTCGACGGCGGCAAGGGAGACGACAGCGTCGACGGCAACATCGGCGCCGACACGGCCACCCTCGGAGCCGGCGACGACCGCTTCCAGTGGGACCCCGGCGACGGCAGCGACACCGTCGAAGGCCAGGGCGGCGACGACAGGCTCGACTTCAACGGCTCCAACGCATCCGAGCAGATCGACGTGTCGGCGAACGGCGATCGCGCGCGGCTGACCCGCAACATCGGCTCGATCACGATGGACTTCGACGGGATCGAGCACGTCGCCATCCGCGCGCTCGGCAGCACCGACACGGTCACGGTCGACGACCTCGCCGGCACCGGCGTCGAGAACGTGGACGTCGATCTCAGCGCCAACGTCGGCGGGGGCGACGGCGTGCCCGACAGCGTCGTCGTCAACGGCACCGACAGGCGTGACGTGATCCAGGTGACGAGGTCGGGCGACCAGATCGCGGTCGCGGGGCTTGCGGCCGAGATCCGGATCACCGGCAGCGAGAGCCTCAACGACACGCTGCGGATCCAGACGCTCGACGGCGACGACGAGGTCTCGATCGATCCGAACGTGGAGCTGTTGATCTCGCCCGTCGTGAACCTCGGGCCCGGCGAGTAGCCGCGTCCTCCCCGGTCAGGCGCGCGTTTCGAGCTCGAGCTCGGACGCGCGCCTGGCCGCTTCGCGCCGCGTCGTGGCGCCGAGCTTGTGCAGCACCGCCGCGACGTGGTGCTCGGCCGTCCGCGGCGACACGACCAACCGGTCTGCGATCTCTGCGTTCGTGAGGCCCTCGGCGAGCAGCGCGAGCACCTCCAGCTGACGCGCGGTCAGGCCGGCAGGATTCTCCCGCGTCGACCCGCGGGGCCCCTGCGGCACGCGGATCCCGAGCTCGCGCATGCGCTCGGCGACGCGGTGGGTGAGCGGGTCGGCCCCGAGCCCGCGGGCGATCCCGATCGCCTCGTGGAGCGCCTCCTCGTCGTCGAGGAGCGAGAGCATCAGCGCGCGGTCGTAGCTCCAGCCCACCTCGCCGAACGCGTCCGCCGCACCGAGCCAGTCCCGCCGGAGGATCGCGGCGTGAGGTGCCGAGTTCGGCGGGTCGAGCTCGACCGGAAACCCGGCGACGGCCGCGCATGCGGCCACACGGACCGCGCCCCAGCCGATCAGAGCTCCAGGCGGCCGCTCCTCGTCCAGCAGCGTCTCGAGCAGCTCGAGCGGCAGCGGCGCACCGGTCGTCAGCGCCCACTCGGTCTCCAGCTCGACGAGCGGCGCCAGCCGCTGCGGCTCGCTTGCGCGGACGGCCTGCGCCGACAGATCGGCGAGCCGCTCGGAAGCATCGGGATCGCCGCGCCTGACGGCGAGCTCGGCGAGCACGGTCTTGGCGACGAGCTGAGCCACGCTGACGCTCTTCTCCAGCTCCGCGCGCGTGACCCGCTCCGCCTCATCCCACTGGCCGGCGCCCTGGGCAGCTTGCTTCGGCTTGTCGCCGCCGCCGCGAACGAATACCGCAAGCAGGACAACGATCAGCAGGACGGCTGCGACAGCGCCCGCAATCATCAGCTGGCGCCGGCGGCGCGAGCCATCGACCACGACGAGCGCGTCGGAAGAGTGGAATGAAGTTTCCCTATTCATGCTGTCCATACCCGTTTCGAGTCTCGGTTGCCCCGTAGGCGAACTGTATTATAAGAATAAGTCACCGCGCGCAACAGAGGCGGTTGCGTTGCCTTCCGCCAGTAGGTTTCGACCAACGGTGGCAGCCAATTCGCCAAGCGTGCGTTGCACGGCTGAAAATGAAGTCTCGTTGAATGGCTGCTTAGAACAAAAGGGGAAAGTCGTCCATGGAACATTATGGAATTATCGGCTGGATTGTGATCGGCGGCATTGCCGGAGCTATCGCCAAGTTCTTGATGCCGGGCAAAGACCCGGGGGGATGCATCATCACCGTGTTGCTCGGCATCGCCGGCGCGCTGGTCGCCGGATGGCTCGGACGCATGGTCGGCTGGTATAGCGAGAACGAAGGGGCGGGCTTCGTTGCCGCGATCGTCGGCGCCTTCCTCCTGCTGCTTATCTACCGGGTGATCGCCGGCCGCCGCCGGGTCTGATACCCGTTCAGCAATCAGCCATGGCCGCCACGCGAGCGTTGGCGGCATGGGAACGATTGCCAGGGGAACAGGCATGAAGAAGATTTTGGCGGCGGCGCTGATGCTTGGTGCCGTCGAATTTCCGTCGGCGGCGCTCGCGCAGCAGGCGACGATAAACCAGACGATCACGGGAACCCGGCTCGACATCAGCGCGACGGGCGACGTTGCTCGCGTGCCCGACCTGGCGACGATCTCTGCCGGCGTCGTCTCGCGCGCTGCGACGGCGACTGCCGCGATGCAACAGACCGCGTCGCGCATGGCTCGAGTTCGCGAAGCCTTGCGCAAGGCCGGGATCGCGGACCGCGATATCCAGACGAGCAACGTCAGCCTCAATCCTGACTATGTCTACGCGCAAAACCAGCCGCCCAAGCTGAGCGGCTACAATGCGTCGAACCAGGTGACCGTGCGCTTCCACGATATTGCTGCCACGGGCAAGATCTTGGACGCGCTGGTGGCCGAGGGCGCCAACCAGATCAGCGGCCCGAACCTGTCGGTCGAACATCCCGAAGCGGCGCTTGACGAAGCGCGGTCAAAGGCGGTGGCCGCAGGGCGCGTCCGGGCAGAACTTTATGCTCGCTCGCTCGGAATGCGCGTCGCTCGGGTGGTGTCGGTTTCGGAAAGCGGTGGCTACGCGCCGCCCCCGCCAATGCCGCCAATGGTGATGATGGCGAAAGTCGAGAGAGATCAAACGGCGATCGACCCCGGCGAGCAGAAGCTCCAGGTCAATGTCTCGATGACCTTCGAGCTTCAGTAGCGCCATAACGAAGAAGGCCGCGCAGCAACTGCGCGGCCTTCGATACGCCGTCGATGAAGTGGTACTAGCGAACCGTGCCCCGACGGATCAGGTTGACGATCGCCAGCAGGATCACTGCGCCGACCAGCGAATAGAGAAACGTCTCGATCGTGATGCCGTTGTTCAGCGATGCGCCCCCGCCGAACAGCAACCCGGCGATCACTGCGCCGACAATTCCGACCACGATGTTGAGAATGACGCCCTGTTGAGCGTCCGTCCTCATGATCATGCTCGCAAGCCAACCGCAAATGCCGCCAACGACCAGCCAGATGATGATACCCATTACATCCCTCCTGTATTCGGCCGCCCGTCAGGCAATGGGCGCCGTTCCGGCATCACAGACGCGTGATGCCGCCCGGTTGTTCCGGATTCGGAAGGGTCTGTCTAGAATTTAGCGTAAATGCTTGATTCTTGGAGAGCCGTAATGACTCCCCAGGGCGGTCAGTAGCGCTGTTGGCGCTCGTATTGGTCGCGATACTGCTTGAGTCGCGTGACGCGAAGGCCCGGCATGCCGCTGCGGTCGACAGCGCGCTGCCAGCTGGTGAATTCCTCGAGGCTCAGCGTGTAGCGCTTGCAGGCTTCGTCAACGGAGAGCAGGCCGCCGGCGACGGCAGCAACGACTTCGGCCTTCCGGCGCACGACCCAGCGGGTGGTGCTCGGTGGCGGCAATGACTCGAGCGTCAGCGGCTCCCCAAGAGGGCCGATGACTTGCGCCGGACGGATCTTCTGGTTCTCGAGCATTGTTCAGTCACACCTGCTTAATCATTGGTACTGGCCTCTGTTTAATGTGCGGCCGTTGAAAACATTCTGAAGCGTGCTGGTTAACGGGCCGGTTAGTCCGGCTGACGCTCCCTTAACCTTGCTTCTCCTTCCGCGAATGTCCCACCCAGCAGTTTGACGGCCTCGCGCCAGCCGTCAGCGCCTGAGAGATAACAAGCGATCGCATCCTCCCTCGAGCGCCCCTCGCGCTCGGCAGCGTCGCCGAGCAGCGCGAGTAACTCGCTGAGGCTGAGCGGCTCCTGCCCGTTCGCACGAACATCGCCCTCGTGACGCGCCAAACTTTGCCCCCTCGTCAATCTCTCAGGCATCCCTCTCTAGCGGCGAGGAGTGAAATTCGGGTAAAGACCTCTGAAAGCACGTTTCTGATGCAGATAGATTTCCAGCTCGGCCGTCCCGCGGGGCAGGCCCGCATAGTCGTTGCCATGTCGGGCGGCGTCGACAGCTCGGTCACGGCCGCGCTCGCCGCGCAGAGCGGCGCGGAGGTCGTCGGGGTGACGCTGCAACTCTATGACCACGGCGAGGCGGTGCGGCGCTCGGGCGCCTGCTGCGCCGGCCAGGACATCTACGACGCGAGCCAGGTCGCCGAACGCCTCGGCATTCCCCATTATGTGCTCGACTACGAAAGCCGCTTTCGAGGCGGCGTCATCGACCGCTTCGTCGATGAATATGCGCGCGGGCGCACGCCCGTGCCCTGCGCGAGCTGTAACCAGGGCGTGAAGTTCGTCGACCTTGTCGCGTTCGCGCGGGAGCTCGGCGCCGACTGCCTGGCGACGGGCCATTATGTCCGGCGCGTCGTCGACGATGGCCGCGTCGAGCTGCACAAGGGCGCCGACCCTCGGCGCGACCAGAGCTACTTCCTCTATGGAACGACGCGCGACCAGCTCGACTTCCTGCGTTTCCCGCTGGGCGACCTGCCCAAGGACGAAGTGCGCCGGATCGCCGCAAGCCTCGGCCTCGAAGTGGCGGCGAAGCCCGACAGCCAGGATATCTGCTTCGTTCCCGACGGCGATTATGCCGGGCTGGTCAAGCGGCTACGGCCGGAGACCGAAGCATCCGGCGACATCGTCGATTTGTCTGGACGCGTGCTCGGGCGCCATCGTGGCGTCGTCCACTTTACCGTGGGCCAGCGGCGCGGGATCGAGGTGGGGGGGCAGAAGGCGCCGCTCTATGTCGTCCGCATCGAGCCCGAGAGTGCGCGCATCGTCGTCGGCCCGCGCGAGGCGCTTGCCGTGAGCGAGATGCGTGTCGCCGACTGGAACTGGCTTGCCGAGGACCAACGCGACGTCAGTGTGAAGGTGCGATCGCTGGCACCGCCGGTTGTCGCTGTCCGAAATGGCGACAGCATCCGCTTAGCCCAGGCCGAATATGGCGTTGCCCCGGGTCAGGCTGCCGTTGTGTACGATGGCAGTCGCCTGCTTGGCGGCGGATGGATTGCCGAGACCACATCAGCATACGCCGAGGTCGATGCCGCCGCCGCATAGCGCGGGTATCCTGCTGTATCGTCAGCGGGGTAGTGCAACCGAGGTCCTGCTGATCAAGCCCGGCGGGCCGTTCTGGCGCAACAAGGACGCGGGCGCCTGGATGATCCCCAAGGGCATGGTCGAACCGGGTGAGAGGCCCGCGGAGGCCGCGCTGCGGGAATTCGAGGAAGAGACTGGAACTCGCCTCGCGGCGGTGCCCTTCAATCTCGCGACGGTGAAGCAGGCCGGAGGCAAGATCGTCGAGGCCTTCGCTGTCGAAGGCGATCTCGACCCGGCTGGCATCAAATCGATCGAGTTCGAGATGGAATGGCCGCCACGAAGCGGACGGATGCAGCGCTACCCGGAGGCTATCGAAGCGCGGTGGATGCCGCTGGACCTCGCGCGCTCGATGATGCTCCCCAGCCAGCTGCCGCTGCTGGATGCGCTGGAAGCGAAGCTGGCCGGCTAAAGCTGGAACTGGCCGACAATCACCGTGTGGCAGCGGCCCCCGAGCACCGCGCGTTCGCCATCCAACCGGCATTGCAGCACACCAGTGCGGGCGCTGGCTTGGAGAGCGGTGAACTCGCTGCGGCCAAGCCGCTCCGCCCAATAAGGCACCAGCGCCGCGTGCGCCGAGCCGGTCACAGGGTCCTCGTCGATTCCGAGATAAGGGACGAATACGCGACTGGCGACGTCGTGCTGCTGGCCACGCGCAGTGATCACGGCCATCCGATGGATTTGCTTCAGTGCCGCGAAGTCGGGCGCGACGGCCCGGACCGCGGCTTCGTCGGCGACTTCGATGATCGCGGCATCATTATAGCCGTCTGCCAGCCACGCCGGACTGTCCGGAAGGCCAAGCGCGGCGCACAGCTCCGGCTCGTTGACCTCGGTCAGCCTCGCCGCGCGCATGTCGAGCTCGAGCAGCTCGCCGCGGCGCGTCACGGCCATCAGTCCAGACCGGGTCGAGAAACGCACCGACTGCCCCGTCATCAAGACATTCCCGGACGCGATCGTCGCGTGGCCGCACATGTCGACCTCGGCGGTCGGCGTGAACCAACGCAGGTCGAAGTCGTACTCCTCAGCGTCGCTCGGGACCGTGAACGCTGTTTCGCTTAGATTATTCTCGGCGGCGATCGCCTGCATCACGTCGTCGCGCAGCCACTTGTCGAGCGGCATCACCGCGGCTGGATTGCCGGTCAGCGGGGTCTCGGCGAACGCGTCGACCTGGAAGAAAGGAATGCTGGTCACTTCGCCTGCTCCGTAAGGGCCTGGGGAAGGAGCGTCTCTCGGTCGGTCTGCCCCTCGGGATCGACGTGGATCAGGATCTCGGTGCCCGGAAAGCGCTGCTGTAGCTCCTCCTCGACCGCATCGAGCCGGTCGTGCGCTTCCTGCACGGTCCAGTCAGCCGGGACCCACACGTGGAACTGGACGAAGCGTAGAGTTCCGCTCTTGCGGGTGCGCAAGTCATGCAGCCCTTGCAGCTCGGGATAGGTGCCTGCGGCGGTAAGGAACGCCTGCCGTTCCTCGTCGGGCCATTCCTCATCCATCAGTTGGGCAATTGCCTCTCGCGAGGCGCGATGGGCTCCCCAGACGAGCCACAGCGCGATGCCGATGCCGAACAGCGCGTCGGCGCCGGTTAGATGAAGCGCCTGGTCTAGCACCAAAGCGACGATCACCGACCCGTTGAGCAGCAGGTCCGACTGGTAATGGACGTTGTCGGTCTTGATCGCGACCGATCCGGTGTGCGCTATCACCCGGCGCTGGTACCACAGCAGGGCGAAGGTCAGCGCGATCGCGAGCAGCGACACCGCAATGCCGTCGACCATCGCTTGGGTTGCGGCGCCGTTGATGAGCCGGTCAAGTGCGCGCCAGGCGATCCCGAACGCCGACACCGTGATCAGGGCGACCTGCGCCAGCGCGACCAAGGCTTCCGCCTTGCCGTGCCCGAAGCGGTGGTCGCTGTCGGCGGGGATGGCCGCGATCCGCACGCCGACCAAGGTCGTCAGGCTGGCGATGACGTCGAGCGCGGTGTCGGCAAGGGAGCCGAGCATGGCCGTCGATCCGGTCTGATAAGCGGCCCAGGCCTTGGCGACGAGCAGCGCCAGGGCCACGCAAACGCTGGCCAGCGCGGCACGGGTAGACAGCGCCGAGTGCTGCGCGGCGATCTTGGCGGTGGTCATGGGTACAACAACCCTTCGCTCCAGCCGTCGCCCTCACGCACAAACAGCCGACGCTCATGCAGCCGGTGGGGCCGGTCGGTCCAGAATTCGATGCGCTCAGGCGCCACGCGATAGCCGCCCCAGTGCGGTGGGCGCGGCACGTCTCGTCCTTCGAATTTCGCCCGCATCGCTTCGTACCTCGTCTCGAAAGCGGCGCGGTTGGCCAGCGGCCGGGACTGGTCAGATGCCCATGCGCCAAGCTGGGAATCGCGGCTTCGGGTCGCGAAATAGGCGTCGGATTCTGCGTCGGGCACGTGGCTCACGGGGCCCTCGATCCTGATTTGCCGGCGCAGGGACTTCCAGTGGAACAGCAAGGCGGCATTAGGATCTGCCCCCAGCTCCTCGGCCTTCCGGCTCTGCTGGTTTGTATAGAAGACAAAGCCCTCAGGACCGTGGCCCTTGAGCAGGACGATCCTGACCGACGGTTTTCCTTCTGTATCGGCGGTTGCCAACGACATCGCCTCCGGGTCGTTGGGCTCGTTTGCGCGCGCCTCGGCCAGCCATTCGTCGAACAGGGCGAAGGGATCTGTCATCTCTTCGGCGCCTTAGGCTTGGCCTCGCGATTGCCGCAACCCATCTGGTCAGCGATGAATGACTGCGGCATGGAAGCGCAATGGCACTCGACCTCTACCAGCGCTTGGGATTGAAGCGGGGCGCTAGCGAAGCCGAGATCAAGAAGGCCTACCGCAGCCTCGCCAAGCAGCTTCATCCCGACCGCAACAAAGACAATCCCAAGGCTGCCGAGCGCTTTGCGCAGGTGACGCAGGCCTATGACCTCTTGTCCGACAAGGACAAACGCGCCCGCTACGACCGCGGCGAGATCGACGAGGAAGGCAATCCGAAGATGCCGTTCGGGGGCGGCTTCGGAGGCTATTCGCCGGGCGCGGGAAGCAGCGGCGCACATCCCGGCGCCGGATTTGAGAACTTCAATTTCGGCGGTGGGGGCGGAGCCGACGCGGCCGACCTCAGCGACCTGTTCGAGGGTCTGTTCGGGGCGGCATCGGGTGCGCGCGGCGGCGGTGGCGGGCCGTTCAGCGGTTTCCGACAGCGCTCACGCGCCGCGCAGAAGGGCGCAGACGTTGCTTATCGGCTCAAGATTTCCTTTGAGGATGCCGTGGCGCTGAAGCCGCAGCGGATTACGCTGGCCGACGGCAAGACGATCGACCTCAAGCTCCCGCAGGGGCTCGAGGACGGCACGCGAATCCGCCTTGCCGGCAAAGGCGAGGAAGGGCCGGGCGGCCGCGGCGACGCCATCGTCACCATCGAGATTGCGCCGCACCGCTTCTACACCCGCGAGGGCACCAACATCCGGCTCGAGCTGCCGGTAACGCTCAAGGAGGCCGTCCTCGGCGCCAAGGTGAAAGTGCCGACGCCGGATGGCGCGGTGATGCTGACGATCCCGAAAGGGACCACGTCGGGTAAGGTCCTGCGCCTCAAGGGGCGGGGTTTTGCCGCCAAGGATGGAAGGCGCGGCGACCAGCTTGTCGCTGTCGAGATCGACGTCCCCGGCGACGATTCCGAGCTTCAGAAGTTCGTCGAGAGTTGGACAGCGCCCGGCAACCCACGGGCTGGCCTGGGCGTCTAGGCTCTTCGAGGCATGAGGGACCATTCACCGCTATCGCCCGAGGAACGGCGCAAGCGGCTGGCGACGATGCGCGCGGCCTTCGGCACGGAGGTTGAGGAGAAGCTCAAGCCCGAGCTTACCCCGTGGGAGGTGGTCAAGCGCGTCGCCATCGGCGTTTATAACGACGGCTTCATCCACGCCGGCAATCTCGCCTATCTTTCGATCGTCGCCTTGTTTCCCTTCTTTATCGTGGCGGCCGCGGTTGCTCACCTGCTTGGCCAGAGCCAGGACGCGGTTCTGACGGTTACCAACATCCTGCGCCGGCTGCCGCCGGACGTTGCCGCAACCCTTCGCGAGCCGGTTATGGAGGTGCTGACGATCCGCACCGGCAACCTGCTGTGGTTCGGAGCGATCGTCGGCCTGTGGACGGCCACCAGCTTCATCGAGACGATCCGCGACATCCTGCGCCGCGCCTATGGCGTGAAGTTTTGCGCGCCCTTCTGGGAATATCGCCTCGGCTCGATCCTGATGATCCTCGGCGCAGTGCTGCTCCTCATGCTCGCCTTCGCCGTGAGTGCGGCAATGACACTCGCCCATCACTTCATCATGCAATGGTTCCCGCTCGCCCAAAACATCGGTCACGACCTCGGGCTCTACCGGTTGGTGCCTGCAGCAACCCTGTTCGCCACCTTCTACGGCCTGTTCTTCGCGCTGACGCCTGCCCGCTATCGCGGACGCGGCTGCAAGAAATGGCCGGGCGCCATTTTCATTACCGCCTGGTGGCTCGGCACGGTCGAGCTGATCGCCCCCGCGCTCAGCCTGTTCGGCGGCTATACAAGGACTTACGGCAGCCTCGCCGGCGTGATGGTTGCCTTGATCTTCTTCTTCGTCGTCGGCCTTGGCGTCGTCATTGGCGCGGAACTCAACGCGGCGCTGGCAGAAAGCGGCGCCACCGCGCTAAAGGGCGAGATCTACACCGGGCCCTACACCGACGAGCTTGAAGTCGCGGAGCCGGAGCCCGGGGAGGACGTCGAACCCGTGTTGCAGAGAGAGGGGCCGCAACTTTGAGTGGATTGATGAAGGGCAAGCGCGGGCTGATCATGGGCCTTGCCAACGACCGTTCGCTGGCCTGGGGCATCGCCAAGTCGCTGGGCGACCAGGGCGCGGAGCTCGCCTTCTCCTACCAGGGCGAGGCGCTCGAGAAGCGCGTTCGTCCGCTGGCGGCCGAGCTTGGATCGGAGCTGTTGGTCGACTGCGACGTCTCGGACATGAAGGCGCTCGACAAGACATTCGATGGGCTCAAGGAGCAGTGGAAGGCCCTCGACTTCGTAGTCCACGCCATCGGTTTTTCCGACAAGAATGAGCTCAGGGGCAAGTTCGTCGACACGTCGATGGACAACTTCCTGATGACCATGAACATCTCGGTCTACAGCTTCGTCGCGGTGGCCCAGCGCG
>Ga0207691_10006395_pt1 | contig 11378 bp, 7 predicted proteins | sample KBSM13metaG_FD_184327 | JGI IMG/M metagenome (GOLD analysis project Ga0207691, IMG submission 184327) | Miscanthus rhizosphere microbial communities from Kellogg Biological Station, Michigan, USA - KBS M1-3 metaG (SPAdes) (version 2) | ecosystem: Host-associated > Plants > Roots > Rhizosphere >...
TCATGACCCTCAAGGATGTGGATGTAGAGAAACTTGACCACTGGAACCGCGCTACCCTCGCAGAAGTTTACCTGCTGCTAAATGATGTGAAGAACGCGAGGAAATGGTACGGCAAAGCGGTTGGCTATGAGCCAGAGATGCATCAGGATATTGCAGTCATGCGTGGACAGGCGCGCCGCATTCTGGTGAGGCTCGGGCACGCTCGTGACGCCTTCGATGAGATACTTTATATCCCGCGCGTGGCTGCGTTCGCGGGCCACATGGTGGATGCGCCGAGCCGCACAACACCGCGCTTTCCGGAGGACAAGGTTGGCACCGTTCGCAAGGCGATTGTCGAGCGCCTGAACAAGTACGGCATCGGCTATGGCTTTAGTTCCGGTGCGCGAGGATCCGACCTGTTGTTCGTAGAAGAACTTAAGAAGCGAGGAGCGTGCGCCTGCATATATCTCCCGTTTCCTCGATCTGACTTTAAAAAGACATCGGTGGACTACGGGTGGGATACACGATTCGATCAGGCGCTGCTAGGCGACAACGTGGACGTGGTAGAGCTGTCTCCGGAGGTGCCTGCCGAGCCCGAGCAAGCCGCCGCTTACGGCGCGTGCGTTGAAAAGATCTTGGAGGCGGCGGTCAAGAAGGCGCAACTGCTCGATCAGGAACCGATCCTCATTACCGTATGGGACGGCGATCCTGGAGACGGCGCCGGAGGTACTGAGAATGCAGTGCGTGCGTGGAAGCTGGAAGGTTACGAGTTGGACACGATAGACATCTCCACGCTTTGACGCAGGCGGTGCTCCGTACTCTCGAGCCACAGGCGAACCGTTGCACGCCGTATGAACCTACGCCGTAGAGCCGCCACGCACTTCGGCGTCTGCATGGAACCGGAACCATCTTCAAGTAGTCACGAGTGCAGTTATGCCAGTCGAGAAAACGATTCGCAAACGCTAGGAACCGGCGCAACTGTTGCCGCTATGTAAACCGCGCATCGAAGATATGGCAGGAAGCTGCGGTACATCCACGCAAGAGTTTTCGCGATCGCGTCAATTGGGATGGATGACGATCGAGCATCCTGCGGGTCTTTCCGCGCACCACTAAAACCTGCGCCCGCAAATGAGATCTGCCTAACTTCACCCTCCTGGAACCCCAACCGGAATCGTAGACCACGCCGAGCGAGTTACTTCTAGGTACCCGAGATCCGGCTGCGAATCGCATGTCTTCGATAGCAGCCAACATGATGTCCGGTGCCGCCACGAGTCCCAGTCGACTTTTAGGCCCCGGAAAAGTTTTCGACACTCGTGCGCAGGCGAGTTATGTCATGCTTAACAGCATCGACGCGATTTGAGCTGACCGCAACTGTGCGATGTCGCGGCCAGAAGCGGTCACTCAAGTAGCCGTCGCCGACCAGACGTTCGGATCCTTTGAGCGTACGCTCGTCCATCGCAACGCGGCATAGCTGCTGTCGGTCGAAGCCATACAGTCGCGATGGAACCGATGCCAAGTGTAACAGGCCACGCCCAGCGCCACGGTTGCAGAGCAGTTCGATCTGCATATGTCAAAATAAGGTAGTGCGAAAACGACATGCATTAAGCAACTTTCGGTGACTACGAGGCAATGGCACTACCAAAGCAAGGCACACGGCGAATCACGGTCGATAACGCGAACTATCGATGGGGAGTGTACGGAAAGAAGCCTCTGGTTGCCGTGCGCATCGAATTATTCGACAGCCCTGGCCAGCAGCTCGTCGCAAAACTGTCGAACACCGTCCGGAATTCTCTGGGCCCAGGCGGCAACCAGCATGGAGTCCGTGCCGTTACGCCCGAACTCGTTAAGCGCATCATATTGATCGGCCTTGATCGCGGCTGGCAACCGGATCATGACAATCTCCCACAATTCCATGTAGACGACGCAGATGCATTGTTTCCGGTAAGTCTCAGCTCTGAACGAAAACTTCTCCGAGCGGTGGTAATCACCCCGTTCGATCCTGCTGGTCGAAGAGTTCTCGATACTGTTAACGGCGCTCTCCGAGAAATTGGCGTCAAGACGTATGACTTCCGAGATCTTCCGCCCGGAGCATCACTAGCTAATGCAATTACTGCTGCGATTCGTGAGGCTGATTTCTTAGTCGCGGATGTGACCCGCCAGAGCCCGAATATTCTGTTCGAGGTCGGCTTTGCCGCCGCACTTGCGAAACCCACGATTCTTTTGGTTGACGGTACTGTTGCAGACAAGATGCCGTCGGACCTGGCGGGACTTAGCTACCTCACATACGACCCGAAGAATTTCCGACCACTTCACGATTACCTTGGCCGCGCTGTACGACGATTGACTGATCGGGAGGGCGAGCGATGATGCCGGCCAATCCGCTGTGTTTTGTGGCGATGCCGTTCCTCCCGGAGTTCAACTACTTCTACCTCTTCCTGCAGAAGTATCTCGGCGAACATCATCAGCTTCAAGTCGAGAGGGGCGATCACCGGATCCTGACAAAGCCCTTAATCGACAAAGTGCGCGAGCAAATTAGGGGGGCGCACATACTCATCGCAGATATTTCAGGCGCTAATCCAAACGTCTTATACGAGGTGGGCCTTGCGCACGCCTATGGAAAGCCCGTGCTCTTCCTAACGCAAGACCCGCCCGAGCAAGCGCCAGTCGATGTTCGACAATTTGAGTTCATTCCGTACAATCTTGCTAACCACAAGGAATTCCTGGAAAAGCTCGATAACGCAATTCACAATCTCTTCAGGGATGAGTATGCGGGCCTGTTTGAATTAGCAGGTCAACTTCTCCGCGAATTCAACGCGTCTAGCGGCTCAAACTGCGCAGCGACCTCTGAGGCGGAGTTTCATAGCCGCGTTGCGCGAGGTGCCCGCACAGAAGGCCTTCCCGATAAGAAGGACGATTTGTATATGGCCGAGTTTCTGCTGCCGAAGGTGGTTCAAGACTCTACAGACATTAGAACCATGAAGCGACTGACCGAGTGGTTGGGAGAGAAGCTTAAGTCGTCCGCTACCATGTCAGCGCTTGCAAACTCTCCCGAGCAGACGAGCCGAAGAACGGCGCGCCGTTGATCTCACGCGGTTAAGGAGACGGGCCTTTCTTAAACTAGCGGCAGGTTACCGTCGGTACTTAGCTTAGGCGGCCGACAAAGACACTTAATCGCAATAGGTGTCTGCTATGACTCGCGCGAGTCATACATGATTATCAATTTACAAGGCACCTACTATCACCGCCAGAGAGCGTAATGGTCGCGCGCTGCGCATCGGCATGGACCACGCGAACGATTAGCGCGTGACTTCCGCCATTGAGATAGAAATCGCGGACCGCAAAGCTCATCGGACTTTCAAGATCGAGTGCGCCGAACCGCCGCTGGTAATCCGGGAAGCTTGTGATCAGCACCGGTTCATCCGTCGGGCCGCTGATCGCCTGCCGATGAACGCTGTTATGGAGGTGGGGACACCGGCTATGGTGCGGACTCCACCCGGTGCCTCCTCGATGTATACGCCGGGATAAGACGGGGCAACGGCCATCGCTTTAGACTCCTAGCTAAAGAATCATCATATGGATAAGCGGCGACGGCGTCGTCGCATCTCATTGCGCAAAGTTTGTTTATCTGATGCGCTGGTTGATCGAAGGGTTAACGCGAGTCGTGGATGTGCGCATTGCGGGTCGATAGCTTACGGCTCGGCTCTTAGCTTCACGGATATGAGCGACAGCAAGTAGCCACATCCCCTCTTCCGTTCCTACCGACGTGTCCAGATGCGACCGTAGTGGGAAGGGATGCTCAGCCAAACTTCCTGCAATGCTGTGACACCGGTCAAGTCAAGGGCGCCTCCGTGAAGCGCCTCAGCATAGTCTCCTCCGCCAGGAAACCAAAACGGAGCTGATTGATCGTTGTCGCTCGTATTTACCGCCACAAGCGTGTATTGGTCAGCCATATAACGGGCGAATAAAAGCAGGCCTTTGCTGAGATATCGGTCCCAGTCATTAAAGAAAAAGTAGGCACCGCGCCGCACTTCGGGTCGATTACGACGAACACGCAGAAGTGCCCTTACGAGTTTGACAATTTGCTGCCCAGGCGTGTCATAGAAGTAATCCCACCGCAGCGGACGCAGCAGCGATACACGTCCGGCGCCAAAGTCGGGCAAGAAGTAGTTCTCGCAGAATTCCTGTCCCTGCCAAAGCATCGGAATGCCTTTGCTCATCAACAATGCGATGAGATACGGCTGCAACATATACCAACGGGAGCGATCGCCCTCCAGAAAAAGGGGGTTATCAGCTTCATCCGGGTTTGATAACCCGAAGTTACAAATGAAGCGCTCGTGGTCGTGGTTTTCAATGTACTGTAGAGCGGATTTCGGCATAACTTCACCGTTACTGTCGACCTGATCCGGGTAACCGAAAAGTCCGAGCGAAAGGCCCCAATCCGTCATGCGCCCACGATCTCCGCGGGCAACCGCACGGGCCGCGTCGAATGTACTGTTCTGCCACGTGCTATTCGAATACGTCGAGCTCAACACTTCCTGCGGTGCCTCGAGCTGCTCGGCACACTGAATGAGGCGAAGCGGCTCCTGCGAGCCTGCGTCGAATCTCGACCAGTAGGGTGCGCTTGCGGCGATCCGCTGCTTGGCGAGTTCGTGCGTTTCGTAGACCAAGTTTGCGTAGCCGACGCCGAGTGGCCCGTCCCAGTAATTCGGCACGCAGTCATAGCGGAATCCGTCGACGTGGTAAACGTCCAGCCAATGATTATTGACACTAAAAAAGTAATCGCGGGTGAATGCTCTCTTAAAATCGGTGCTCTTACCAAAATTGCTAAAATAATCTTCGGCGAAAGCGCCCATGAACGGGTTGTCGCCATATTGCAGCCGTGTATAGACGTCAAAATACGGGAACGCCACGCCAGTATGTCCGTACACTACGTCGACTATGACGGCTATGCCAGCCTCATGTGCACTGTCGACGAACGCTTGGAAGTTTGAGCGTCTGCCGAACCGCTCATCTACACCAAAATAGCCAATGGGCAAGTAGCCCCAGTCTACAGACGCAGCGACATTCGAAAGCGGCATGATTTCAACCGCGTTCACTCCGAGGTCGCGAAGATAGGCCAGCACCTCTTGTGCTCGCGCTAGATCGCCAGCGATCTCTGCAATGTTAAGTTCGTACAAGACGAGCTCATCGAGCGCCGGCGTCTTCCAAGCTGCTTCGGATGCACTCCACTCGTAAGGCTGATAGCCGAGTGTAAACGCAGACTGCTTGCCGACGCCAAACTCACGAGTGCACGGATCCGTGATCCAGTCGACGATCCCGACTTTCGGGTTCGTGATTTGATAGCGGAACAAGTAACGACCGGGTGTGCCCCATGCGGACCCTGGATGGGATGGCGGCATTCCCGCTATAGGTATCGTCGTAGACCAGAAGTCCCCGTATGGCGGACGATTGGTATGCGACAAAGGAAACACGCTCGCAGGTATGTCCTGAAGAAATTGATCGCGCTCGTGTATTACTTTGACGACGACGGCATTTCCGTCGATTGACGACACCCACGGCAGCCACAATCCGAATGTGACCTGCCCATTCCTTTCAACGGCGCCAAGGCTATCCAACGGAAGAAGACTGGGTCGCATATGCAGTGCGTCGGTGAACGATCGAGATATTTCAGAGTGCCTTGATTTGAATTGCGCGAAACGCGACTCGCCCCGTGTGTATTTGCAAACCGATAAATCGGGGCGCTGTGGTAGTGCCCGGTAGACCACGATCAGGATGCGCAGGATCGGAGCCTGAGGCAAAAGTGAAGTCGGTCACATCAACACCGTTCAGACGCACCTTGTACTGTTGTCCTTGCACACTTATCTCGTACGCGTTCCATTCTCCCAGCGGCTTCACGGGGCTACTGCTTGGGCCGGCAAAAGAGTAGATCGCTCCCGTCTTGTGCACGGGCAGACCGTCGGGTCGGCCAAGCTGGTCGATCTGAACTTCAAAGCCGAAATCAACAGCGACGAATGCCGTGTTGTTGTATGCCTTAGTATTCGGGTGCGGAAAACGTAAAAAAACGCCTGAATTGTCGTTGGCGGTCCAGGTGCGCCATTGAAGCTTCAGCACAAAGTTCATGGGCGTCGGTACAGTATGCCAAAGCAGCCCGAGATCAGTGCCTGTCATCGCTTCCAAGGCACCGCCCACGAGCATGAAACGTCCTGGATTGTCGCGTCCAGGCTGATTGGTAATTGTCGACATCTGCCAACCCGCCATTGATGTGCCATCGAACAGCATCGTGAAACCGGGATCCGGCGCTTGTGGCGCGAACGCCGAAATCTTGTCGGCCAGTCTTCGGGCGAGCGCCGTGCCCGTCAGCATGGGATTGGGAGAACCCACCGTCCGAAAGACTGCGGGTCCGACAGCGTACAAATTGAGTACTTCATGAAATCGCAGGTCCGCATTGGTGACGGACTGTCCCGGATCATCACCGCAGGCAAGGGTGCCCGCTTCGTGATGTGTAGTCCCCAGCCCGTCCCGACGAGACGAATTCAGAAACGGCAATACCGTTACGGGTCGTTGCCCGGCAGCGACGGGCACGAACGAATTGCCCACCAACACTTCATAGGCCTGGTTATTTGCGAACACCATTGCGGCGTCGTCAGATGCCGTATCCATGGCGGACCAGAGATCGTTGTCATCAATTGATGGCTGAATGCTCACAAATGCGCGGGGCATACCAAATTCGTCGAGTTCACCTGCAAGCATTACCCGCGTGTTTGCATTGCTGGGACGCAGTTCACCGATTCCACGCACTGTGATAACGACCTGTTCGTCGGTGATGTGCTTGAAGCGCTCGAACGTATCGACGTCGGGGATCTTCTTAAAGAGCTCAGCTTCTGAGTCTGCACTAGGTATATTTAGTCCCGCCGCGGTGATTTGCAGGTGAAAGTGGCCGAACTTGTTATCGCTATGTGCATGGCGGCCTTTGACGAATAAAGCCGACGCTTGGAGCTCCTGCACCGAACCAGCCAATCCACTAATCGATGAGCGCGGGATTCGGATTGTGACGTTCGAGCGAAGGTGCGCCATGAGATTAGCGCCCATTCTGCTGGCGCTCGGCAGCCCCGGGAGCGAGGTCAGTGCGAGACGGGCGCTTTCGATAGTACCTGATGCCAGGATTACGACTCCGCCGTCGGGTACAGCGATTGTTCCTTTTGACGTCTCAACAGAGACGACCCTGCGTGGATTGCCGCCGCTATCGGTCACCAACAATTTTACATGGCAATCGGGAACCAGCATGATCCGCTTCTTAACATCATCCGCGCCGGACTCGTTGGCGGCGAGACGCGCGGTTTCGATCAGAATCGGGATGCTGCTGAATTTATTGAAGGGAAAAAACCCGGAGCGCGGTGCACTCGCTTGAACCGCCAGAGGCGCTTCGAGCTTGAATAGATTCTCTTGGCCGACCGGAACCTGCTCAAGATGTATTGGCAGCAGCGCCAATTGGATCGCATCAGTTACTGCATTGCCATCAATGCCCTGTTTCAACTGGGCACGCATCGCTTCGTGCAGCGGCCCGGAAATGAAATCGTTTGTTAAGCTGGTGCCTATTTGATCCGCTGCTTGATCAAAATACACGGCGTTCAATTCGGAAACAACGGCGCCCGGCCACGGTGGACTCGCCAATTCTGAGGCGAGTAGGCGCGGCGACCAGCCGCCGAAAAATAAAGAGCGGCCCCCAAGGCAGTAAGCGAGCCCGGGAAAGCCTTTCGGAACATCAGTCCTCCAAGGGAGTCCCCAGACTTCGGCGCGTAGCACTCCAGGGTCGACCGTGACCGGGCCGGGCGCGCCGAGTCCCATTACTGGCAGGTTCTGCACATGCTCGGGCAGCGCCAGGCGGCCTGCCTCGAGCACTAGGATTCGGTGTTCGTGCGCTACATCCTGGACGAAGAGATGCTGAGCGAGAACGCCGGCAAAAGAGCCGCCGCCCACAATGATCACATCGAAGGGCCGTGCGTCCGGACGATCGATTCCGTCCGGACGGTTGGTCCTCTGAGTGCTGAGCATTGCTTCATCAAAACCGTTGCAGCTATAGCGGCCCAAAATGTCGAGGGAGAAATCAGTTTTTTGAGGAATGGGACTTGTCATGGTCATCTCCAAATTCGTCGATCCAATGTCGTTTATGGTGGCGTCGCCGGCGCTTTGAGTTTGAGATTAGGTTAGCAGCCATGTGGCCAACAGCACCATCAGGCATTAGGCATAAATCGAACGTGGTAGATACCAAACAGCAGGGTGAATCCAAGCAGATAACTAACACACCAAGTTAAGCAGCCGCGTCGCCAGCGCAATTGTGTGGTGCCAGTTGTACTTGTGCCATTCCTTTAACTCGCTCGATTAGTTTTTTTTCACGCAACGTCGCGGCCAGCGCCTGCCCGTGCTAACCGTAGTGGCGGTTAGCTCGTAGACCTAGCGACTCAGGTGGTCAACTGTTCAGGCGGTCCCGCGCGCGGTCGTGGTTGCAGCCCCATCGATACGAGCGAAGTCTTCGCGCAATTAGGATTCGTAGGCTCGTTCAATATGGAAATGTTGAGCTATCACGACGGCTAGTGGAGTGAGCGCGGAAACTACTATGCCTTATATTTAAAAAGCAGTTCAAATCGTAATTTGACTGCTTGTTCGGCAAATGTGCGCGAGCCCTAATCTTGCGAGTAGAAGGAATTGGCCCATCAAAGACGAGTCCGCGAGTGCAAGCGTCATCCGGGTAGACGCAAATGTTCCCGCGCTGGCCTGATGGCGTCATGGCCGCCGAAGCAGGCGTTCGAAGTGTGGGCGCGCCGATTATGATAAAACACCTCTTATCGACGTCAATAATGTTTCATCACTATCGTGCGAGCTAAATTGGAACCGCTTCTCCGCTTACACGCGCGCTTCCTCGTCCATTGTATGCGGTGATAAAGAACATGAAGAGACGTAGAGCACTCCCTAGCGATTGGCGTTCCGTAGTTAGATCAGGAGACTAGTAATGACGCTCACCTTGGATGATTTCGGTCACGGCACGCTCACCATGGACGGCGTTGCGGCGTCGGGACGTCGACCGTTGCTGACAATACTCGTGCGCTACTTTAACGGCACGGTCGACCTTCCTAACCCAATCCAATTTTATAAAGACCTGTTATGGGCAAATCCGTTCGGCTCGACGCCGGATGGACCCATTACCTACGTCCCCAATGTAGAGCACTACTACAGCGCGATGTCATGCGGCAGGTTTACTTGGATCGATGCCGGGACAGTGGGGCCGGTTGACCTCTCTGCAGACGACGGCATGGACGACGACGGGCGTCGAACACGCATTGTCCAGATCGTCAAAGCTCGCGGATTGTTTGATTTTACTAATTACAACGTCCCGGGCGAGCCGCGCGATTCGCAAAAGCGAGATATCAACGTCATCATCTTTGACAATACGTCTGGAGGCGGTGGGCAAAGCAGTCAATGGATTAGTGGCAATCCCGGAACTCCCAGTCTAACCCTTGCCGCACATGAACTGATGCATGAGATAGGAACCCCCGGAAGATCTATACGGTTACGACTACGGTTTCAACTCTCGATTTAGCCTGATGGCCGCGACCGCCGGCGGCAACGGCGACCGTAGCGCTTGGCATGCAGATCCTTGGCACAAAATGCGGTTCGGCTGGATAGAGCCGTAGATTGAGGAATTAAAGCCACTGGCGATGCCAATTCGCCTTGTGGCTCCAGGCGTCCCCGACGCGACCGGCGCCCGCATTCTCTATTCGCCGTCGCGCGGGTCAAGCGAATATTTCATCCTCGAGTTCCGAAATCCCAGCCAGGCCGCCAGTCTGCAGGACTTAGCGAGTTACGACACCGGCGTTGGCGGCGCAGGGCTGGCGATTTGGCACATCATCCTCCAGAGCGACGGCCGGCCAAGTCATTTCCCCGGGCCGTACCCGAACGATCCCGGCCGCGATTGGATTGGTGTGTATCTTGATTCAGACCCGGCTGGCAAATTCACCAGCAGGCCAGGGCAAAACTATACGGACTTTCAAGCTGGGGGGACGACGCTGTGGGCAGGGTCGACTGTCACACCCGCACTCCGATGGTTTGACGGATCTTCGACCGGCGTGCGTATCGCTGTTGCCGATTTCGCGCCAGATGCCGATGTGCTAGATATCCGCATCTTTGACGCATCGGACGACATCAATGCAACACGGTTTTGGTACTCAGCGTCCAGCAGCCAGAATCTGACCGTCTCCTCATACGGAGTGGCTGGTAATTTGGAATTGTTGCTATCGGTAGATGGCCAGCTACAGCACTACTGGCGTGAAAGCGAACCCGAACTCGGAGGCACAGGAACCATCACAGTCCGGTCAGCCGCGACCCCGCCGAGACGGCGGTGGCACGGACCGATCTTGGCCGCGCCTCCGGCGTTGTCCGGTGCGGGCGATCATTCCCGTGGAATCGTTGGCACCAAACCATTAGCCGCTTCGCTCATTCAGAGCCGCTTTGGAAAGCCAGGTAATCTTGAAGCGATAGTCAGGATGTCGGGTACCCTTGCAGGCGATTGGCTTGCACACACTGTCCGAGGCCCTGGTGGATGGAGTTCGCCCGCGCCAATATTAGTGAACGGAAGTCGGATTCAGGGCGTGACGGGCGATCCTGCCCTCTTGCAATCAGCTTTTGGCACCACAGGAAACTTCGAGATCGTTGTCCCGGCTGGAAAGCGTCTCCTTCACTTCTTCCGTGACAACGACACACCGGGCTATCCTTGGCACGGGCCGTTCGTCATCGATGATTATTCATTAGCAGCGCCAAGTGGACTTGGACCACAACGAGCACCGGTTACGCCAGTCGCAGTTTCATTGGTGCAAACTAGCACGGGCGAGCTCGAGGTCATCGTCCTACTTGACCTTGACCTCGGCGGCAATCGATTGTCGATGTTTAAGAGGGGCCAGATGGGCTGGGCAGAAACCAACATCGCGACAGACAAGGGAGTCATCAGAGACCTCACGGGAAATCCAGCGCTGTTGCAATCGAACTTCGGTCAGATAGGGAATTTGGAATTGATTATTCCCGGAGCTCCCGGCCTGTTGCATTACTGGCGCGACAACGATGCGCTCGGCAGACCTTGGTACGGGCCGGTCGTCGTTCTAGATAACTCCAGAACCGGACCTCAAGGCACATTTCGACATGTCGCTGTGGTTCAGAACGGCGTGCGCCGTACGGGTGATCTCGAAGTGGTCGCTCAGATCACGCCGCCGTCTGGCGAAAGCTTCCTTGTTGCGCTGATACGGACCGGCTCAAAATGGAAGGCGAGCTGGCCACTAGCGGCGGACGGAGCGCGAATCAAAGTCAATGCCATTGAGTGATTCGCGTGGTCTTAGTATTGCGATCTTTGTCTA
>Ga0207691_10006396_pt1 | contig 11377 bp, 9 predicted proteins | sample KBSM13metaG_FD_184327 | JGI IMG/M metagenome (GOLD analysis project Ga0207691, IMG submission 184327) | Miscanthus rhizosphere microbial communities from Kellogg Biological Station, Michigan, USA - KBS M1-3 metaG (SPAdes) (version 2) | ecosystem: Host-associated > Plants > Roots > Rhizosphere >...
GAAGCGGCGCTGCTGGCCGTCCGTCGCGAGCACGACAAGCTCTACATGATCGACCTCGAGGACGCCAAGGACAAAGTCATGCTTGGCGCCGAGCGGAAGTCGATGGTCATGAAGGAGGAAGAGCGCCGTCTCACCGCGTATCACGAAGCCGGTCACGCGCTGTGCGCGATGAAGGTGGCCGGCAACGATCCGCTGCACAAAGTCACGATCGTACCGCGCGGCCGCGCGCTCGGCCTGGCCTTCACGTTGCCCGAGGACGACCGGGTGTCGATCACACGCCAGCAGCTCGAGGCGATGCTCGTGATGACGTACGGTGGCCGCACGGCCGAGGAGCTCGTGTTCGGCTACGACCGCGTCACGACGGGTGCGTCGAGCGACATCCAGAAGGCGACGAGCATCGCACGCCGCTACGTCACGCAGTGGGGACTGTCCGACGCGATCGGTCCGATCCTCGTCGGCGACAACGAGCAGGAGCTCTTCCTCGGCCGCGAGATCCAGCATCGGCGCGAGGTCTCGGAGCAGACAGCGCAGCTCGTGGACGCCGAGGTGAAGCGCGTGATCACCAACGCGTACGAGCGGGCGAAGGACGTGCTCTCGGAGAACATCGACCTGCTGCACACGATCGCGCAGGCGCTGCTCGAACGAGAGACGTTGACGGCGGAGGACATCCGGATGATGGCACGTGGCGAGAAGCTGCCGCCGCTGCCGCGCGGACCGAGCTCGCTCACGCCGCCGACGCCGACGCCGGTGCAGAACCCGGTGCACGAGCCGCGACGCAACCCGCCGCTGCTTGGCGGTCCGGAGCCGTCGCCGGCTTGATGCGGTGAGTTGGTGAGTTGGTGAGTTGGTGAGTTGGTGAGCTGGTTCATCGGCCGGCGTGCATCGCGATGCACGCCGGCCGATTCGCATTATCTTCCCGGCATGACGACCTCCTGGCGCGTGCGCGGACGCACGCTCTCGACCGAGCGCCCGCTCGTGATGGGCATCGTCAACGTCACGCCCGACAGCTTCAGCGATGGCGGCCAGCTTCCAACGGTCGACGCGGCGATCGTGCGCGCCGAGACGCTGGTGCACGAAGGAGCCGACATTCTCGACGTGGGGGGCGAGTCGACGCGGCCACGAGCGGAATCGGTGGACGCGGACGAAGAGCTGCGACGCGTGATCCCGTTCATGCAGGAGCTGTCGCGTCGATTTCCGGAGGTGCCGCTCTCGATCGACACGGTGAAGAGTCGTGTGGCGCGGGAAGCCATCGACGCCGGCGCGCACATCGTGAACGATGTGTCGGCGTTCCGGCTCGACCCGGAGATGGCAAGCACCTGCTCGAAGTTGCAGGTCGGCGTCGTGCTCATGCATTCGCGCGGCGTGGTCGACGACATGGCGACGTACGCGCATGCGGAATACGACGGCGATCCGATGGACGCCGTGCTCACCGAGCTCAAAGCGAGCGTGGACGACGCGATCTCGAAAGGGATCGCGCGCGAGCGCATCGCCGTGGATCCGGGGCTCGGCTTCTCGAAGATGCCTGTGCATTCGCTGCGCGTGCTCGGGACGCTGCCGCGGCTCGTGGAGTGGGGATTCCCCGTGATCGTCGGTGCGTCGCGCAAGCGATTCGTCGGAGAGCTGACAGGAGTCCGCGAGCCGGCCGCACGCGTGTTCGGCAGTGTCGGCGCGGCGGTGGCGGCGTACGAGCTCGGTGCGCGCATCCTGCGCGTGCACGACGTCGCGGCGACGCGGCAGGCAATCGACGTCGCGGACGCCGTTCGACGCGCGGGGGAGGAATGAACGAGATCGATCAGCTGCGACTCGTGCATCCCGGCTGGCGCGACCTGGTCGAGGTGCTGGTCGTGGCGTGGGCCCTGTATCGCGTCCTGCGACTCTTCCACGGCACGCGCACGCTGCAGATCGTGACCGGGATGGCGATGCTGCTGCTGGTATACGCGGCGGCGTGGCTGCTGAAGCTCGAGATGATCACGTACCTGCTCGGCTTCGTGTTCCAGTATGGCGCGATCGCGCTGCTCGTCGTGTTCGCACCGGAGCTGCGCGCTGCGCTGGCGCACCTCGGGCAGGCGCGGTTCGCGGGATTGTTCCGACAGATGGAGCAGCGCGAAGTCGCCGAGGAGATCTGCGACGCGGTGGAGCGGTTGAGCCGCTCAGGGATCGGCGCGATCGTCGCGATCGAGCGCGAGGTTCCGCTCGATGGGTATGCCGAGTCCGGGTCGCCGATGGAAGCACGCGTGTCGGCCGATCTGTTGACGACGATCTTCACGCCATACTCGCCGCTGCACGATGGCGCAGTGCTGATCCGCGGCGACACGATCGTCGCGGCGGGATGCATCCTCCCACTCTCGCAGAAGTCGATCGGCGACCGCACGCTCGGAACGCGACACCGTGCCGCACTGGGCCTTTCCGATGAGTCGGACGCGCTCGTGATCGTCGTGAGCGAGGAGCGCTCGACGATGTCCGTCGCCGATCGTGGGCAGCTCTGGGTGGATCTCACCCCGGTAGAAGTGCGCGAGATGATGGCCGGCCGAGCGCCCGAGCGCGGCGGCGTTCAACCGGCAGGAGTTCCTGTCTGACGCCACGCCGCGCGGCGTGGCTCGCGGGCGTCGTGCTGCTCGCCGTCTACGTCGCGACACTCGCGCCCGGCGTCACCTTCTGGGACGCGGGGGAGTTCATCGCGGCAGCGCACGTGCTCGGGATCCCGCATCCACCGGGCACGCCGCTGTACGTCGCACTCGCACACGTGTGGTCGCAGGCGCTCGGCGGAGTGATGGGCGTCGCACGAGCGATCAACTTGCTCTCGGCGGCGTGCACCGCCGCGGCCGGCGCGAGCATGGCCTGGTTGATTGCGCGGCGAACTCGGAGTGCGGCGGGTGCGTGGGCTGGTGTCGCCGGCGCGATCGCAGCGGGGCTGATGACGTCCGTGTGGTCGAATGCGACGGAGACCGAGGTGTACTCGCTCGCGCTGCTGCACTCGGTCGCGCTGCTCGCGACCGCGGCGATGGCGGGGGAGGGTGGGCAGCGCGACGAGCGATGGTTGCTGCTGACGGCGTACCTCATCGCGCTCGCACCCGCTGTGCATCTCAGTGCGCTGGTGGCGGTGCCGGCGGCGATCGTATTGGCTGCGCGACGACCCGCGCCGGCGAATCAACGCACGCGTTGGGAAGTCGATCGAGTGTTGCTGCTCGGCGGCGCCTTGTTCGCCTCCGCCGGCGTCGGACGAATGGACTGGAGGATCGTGATGGCGGGATTCGCCGTCGCATCGGTCGCGGCACTGCGAACGCGCTCGATGCGACAGCTCTCGGCGATGACGATGCTGGCGGTGATCGCATCATCCGCTCTGCTGATCATGGTCGTGCGCGCGCGGCACGATCCCGCGATCAACCAGGGTAATCCGAACACGCTCGCGGCGCTGGTGGATGTCGTGGCGCGTCGCCAGTACGACGTCGCTCCGCTGCTTCCACGTTCGGCGCCGGTGTGGCTGCAGCTCGCCAACGTGTTCCAGTACGTCGACTGGCAGGCGGCGATGTCGTGGGGCGCGGGGATCATGACGTCGCCGGCGCGCGTCGTCGCGACGATCGTTTGGATCGTACTCGCAGGGGTAGGACTGCGCGCGATGCGTCGCGAGTCGCACGAGATGGCCGATGCGCTGATCGTGCTCGCGGTGTGCGGCACACTCGGCGTGGCGGCGTATCTCAACCTGAAGGCGGGATCGTCGCTCGGGTGGGGAATCCTTCCGGACGGAACACCCCACGAAGCTCGCGAGCGCGACTACTTCTTCATCCTCGGCTTCTGGAGCTGGGGATGCTTCGCAGGGGCAGGTGCCGTCGCTCTCGCGCGGCGCTGGCGGCTGCCGGCCGCTGCGGGACTGGCGGCGGTGCTGCTTCCGCTCGTGGGCAACTGGCGCAGCGTGGATCGATCGCGCGAGCCGGACGCGTCCGCCGCGAACCAGTTCGGCCGTGCACTGCTCGAGTCGGCTCCCGCGCATGCCGTCCTCTTCCTCGAAGGGGACAACGACAGCTATCCGATCTGGTATCTGCAGCAGGTCGAGGGAGTTCGGCGGGACGTGCTCACGGTGACGGTGCCGCTGCTTCCGACGGAGTGGTATCCCGTCGAGTTGGCGCGACGGTCCGGGCTGCGTTGGGACGATGGGGAGCGCGTCGCGGGCGCTCGTACCCTGTCGGCGCACCGAGCGGCGCTCATAGCGGCGGCAGCTTCACGCGCAAACCGCCCCGTGGTCGCGTCGCCGGCGGTGGAAGCGGCGGAGCGGTCGCTGCTCGGCTCAGACTGGGTGTTGAGCGGCCCGGTATTCGTCGCGAAGGCGGCCGCGGCTGAAGCGGGGCTGGGGACGCCGACGACGGTTGATACCGCTGCTGCGCAGGGCTGGGTCCAAAGGCGGGGAGCGGGAAGTGCGCTCCCCCAGTCATTGTCGGGGGACGACGTCGTGCGCGTCATGCTTGCCCTACTCGATTGTCCACGTCTCCTGGCCCGTCCAGCGACGTCCCAAGCGCGACGGGACTCGCTTGAAGTGAACTGCAACCTTCGGTAAATTCGCGTGTTATGCCTTTTCGGGACCTGCCGGACCGCCTCGCCGAAGTACGCGCAAAACTCGACGATGCGATCAGCCGCGGAGGCCACGGACAGGCGGTCACGATCGTCGCCGTGACGAAGACGTACGGGCCGGAGGCTCCTCAGGCAGCGTGGGACGCAGGGTTGCGGGATGTGGGCGAGAACAAGGTGCAGGAGGCACTCACCAAGATCCCCATGGTCGATGCGCCGCTCCGGTGGCACCTGATCGGCCACCTGCAGCGCAACAAGGTCAAGCAGGTCGATCCCTTTCATCTCGTGCACTCGATGGACAGCCCGCGACTCGCGGATGCGCTCGCCAGGCATGGCGAGGCACGCGGTCGTCCGGTCGAGGTGCTGCTGCAGGTGAACGTGTCCGGAGAGGAAACGAAGGGTGGCTATCAACCGTCGATGATCGAGCAAGAAGCCGGACGGTTGGCTGGAGTGGAGGGGTTGCTGGTACGCGGCGTCATGACGATGGCGCCGTTCGATGCGGACCCGGCCACGCTGCGCACCGTTTTCGGAGGGGCGCGCCGGTGTGCGGAGATGCTTCGGTCCGCCGGCCATCCGGCTACGGAGCTCTCGATGGGGATGTCCGGCGATTACGAGGTAGCAGTCGAGGAGGGTGCCACCATGGTGCGTCTGGGAACGGTGCTGTTCGGAGCGAGATCAGCCTAATGGACGAGACCTTTCATCTCACGCCGCTCGACGTGCGGCGCTACGACTTCGGCAAGGCGCTGCGCGGCTACGATCCGGAGCGCGTCGAGCAGTTCCGCACACAGGTGGCGGAAGAGCTCGAGCGCCTGACGCGGCAGACGCAGGAGCTGGAGGCCAAGGCCAAGGGCTTTCACGAGCAGCTGCGCGCTTTCCGCGAGCGCGACAAGGCGTTGAACGACGCGCTCGTGAGTGCGCAGCAGCTTCGCGGCGAGATTCGCGAACAGTCCGAGCGCGAGGCGCAGCTCATCCTGCGCGAGGCGCGCGGCGAAGCGGAGCGCTATCTGGAGGGAAGCCGGAGCGAGATCCGGCATCTCCAGACGCACATCGTCGAGCTGGAGCGCGCGCGTCGGAACTATCTCGCGCAGCTGCGGGTGATGGTCGAGCGGCAGCTCGCCGACTTGATCGCCGCCGAACAGGCGCCGGGAGCTTCCATGCCGGCCACGCCTCCGGGCGTTCAGCCGCCCGACGAGACGGCGGGCACGGCACCGGCGCGCGTGGCGCAGGGATGACCGATCTCGCGGCCGTCGCCGTAGTGGAGGAGCGGAGCGCGCATCGATTGGAGATCGTGCACGAGGCCGCGGAGGTGGTGCGCGCGCGATTCTCGTCGACGCCGGCCGCGGGGATCATCCTCGGCACAGGGCTCGGCGGGCTGGCGCGCGAGATCGACGTCACCGCGACGGTGGAGTACGGCGACATCCCCGGCTTTCCGCTCTCTACAGTCGAGAGCCACGCGGGGCGGCTGCTGTGCGGCACGTTGGGTGGGAAGTCCGTCATCGCGATGCAGGGGCGGTTCCATCGATACGAGGGATACTCGCTGCAGCAGGTCACCTTCCCGGTGCGCGTGCTGCGCGCGCTCGGCGCCGAGACGCTGATCGTCTCGAACGCGTGCGGCGGAATGCGCGAGGAGTGGGCGCCGGGCGATCTGATGCTCATCTCCGACCACATCAACCTGCTCGGCGACAACCCGCTGGTAGGGCCGAACGACGAGCGCCTCGGCGTGCGGTTCCCGGACATGTCGGCGCCGTACGACGCCGAGCTGCGCAGCCTCGCGCGCGCGGTCGCGGCGGAGCAGGGAACCGTCCTGCGCGAAGGTGTCTACGTCGCGGTGACGGGACCCAACCTGGAGACACGCGCCGAGTACCGCATGCTGCGGGGCATCGGCGCGGACGTGGTGGGGATGAGCACGGTGCCCGAGGTGATCGTGGCTGTGCACGCGGGCATGCGCGTGCTCGGCGTCTCGATCATCACCGACCAGTGCATCCCCGAAACGCTGGAACCCGCGGAGCTCGCGACGATCATCGCGACCGCGGCCCGCGCGGAGCCTCGATTTGCCGCACTCGTGCGCGGCGTGATGGAACGGCTATGACGGTCAGCGACGTGACGCAACGGTACACCCCGGTGCCGGCAGATCTGCCGGCGGATGAGCTGGAGAAGGCGCTTCTCGAGCGTTGGCGCGAGGAGGATCTCTTCGCGCGCACGCTCGCGGCGCGCGCGGGCGGGGATCCGTTCGTGTTCTTCGAAGGACCGCCCACGGCGAATGGAAAGCCGGGGATCCATCACGTGTTCGCGCGCACGATCAAGGACCTCTTCTGCCGCCACCGCGCGATGAAGGGGCATCTCGTGCACCGCAAGGCGGGATGGGACACGCACGGGCTGCCGGTCGAGATCGAAGTCGAGAAGCGGCTCGGCATCAGCGGCAAGCAGGACATCGAGAAGCTCGGCGTGGCCGAGTTCAATCGCCTGTGCCGTGAGAGCGTGTTCACGTATCGCGGCGACTGGGAGCGTCTGAGCGAGCGGATCGGCTACTGGCTCGACTACGACGATCCGTACGTCACGTACAGCTCCGATTACGTCGAGAGCGTGTGGTGGGCGCTGGCGACGCTGTTCCGAAAGGGGCTGCTGTATCGCGGGCACAAGATCCTTCCGTACTGCGCGCGGTGCGGCACGGCGCTGTCGAGCCACGAGGTGGCGCAGGGCTACGAGGACGTCGACGATCCGAGCGTGTATGTCGCGCTCGATCTCGTTGCTGTCGGGGAGAATGCAGTGCCCGAGGCCGAGACCGTCTCTGGCCGTACGGCGCGCCGCATCCTCGTCTGGACGACGACGCCATGGACGCTCGTCTCCAACACGGCGCTCGCGGTGCATCCGGAGCTCACGTACGTCGAGCTGCGGAAGACGGACAGCGCCGACACGCGCACGATCATCATGGCCGAGGCGCGCGCAGGTGCGGTGCTCGGCGAAGACTATGCGACGCGCTGGACCCGCGTGGGGACGCTGACCGGGGCGGAGCTCGTCGGTGCGCGCTATCGCCGGCCATTCGATTGGCTTCCGTATCCCGCGGGCACGAATCACGAGATCATCGTCGGCGAGAGCTTCGTGAGCGCCGACGACGGTTCCGGTGTCGTGCACATGGCGCCGGCGTTCGGCGCGGACGACTACGCGGCGGGACGGCGGCACAACCTCGCCTTCCTGCAGCCGGTGACGGCGCGCGGCGAATTCTCGGACGACGTGCCCGTTGTTGGCGGCCAGTTCGTGAAGCACGCCGACCCGGCACTGATCGAGGAGCTGCAGCAGCGGGGCGTGCTGTGGAAGGCGGGGACGATGACGCACTCGTACCCGCACTGCTGGCGGTGCGGCACGCCGCTGCTGTACTACGCGCGCACGTCGTGGTTCGTGCGCACCTCGTCGTACAAGGACGAGATGCTCTCGCGCAACGGGCGTGTCGGCTGGCATCCGCCCGCCGTCGGCTCGGGGCGGTTCGGCGAGTGGCTGGAGAACAACGTCGACTGGGCGATCTCGCGCGATCGGTACTGGGGCACGCCGCTGCCGGTGTGGGTGTGCTCGGCGAGCGCGGAGCATCTCGACGTGTTGGGGAGCTACGCCGAGCTGGCGGAGCGCACCGGCCGGACACTCGGCAGCGACTTCGATCCACACAAGCCGTCGGTGGACGAGCATAGCTGGGCGTGCCGCGAAGCGGGTTGCTCGGGCACGATGCGCCGCACGCCGGAGGTCATCGACACCTGGTTCGACTCGGGATCGATGCCGTTCGCGCAGTGGCACTATCCGTTCGAGCATCGCGACGCGCTGGGGACGCGCTACCCAGGCGACTTCATCGCCGAGGGCCTCGACCAGACGCGCGGATGGTTCTATTCGCTTCTCGCGATCGCGACGGGGCTTGGCGACGCGCTGCCGAACAACGCGAGCGACACGGCGGCGCCGTATCGCTCGGTGGTGGTGAACGACCTCGTGCTCGACGCCGAAGGACGCAAGATGTCGAAGAGCCGCGGCAACGTCGTGGATCCGTGGGCGGTGTTCTCGCGGCACGGCGTGGACGCGGTGCGGCTCTTCCTCGTGAGCAGCACGAAGGTGTGGGAGCCGCGCTCGTTCGACGAGAATCTGATCCGGCAGGGCGCAGGACGATTCCTGCTGACGCTGAAGAACATCTACAGCGGAATGTTCGCGCAGTATGCGAACTTCGGCTGGGCGCCGTCGTCGGCGGATCCTGCGCCGGCGGATCGGCCACTGCTCGACCGATGGATCCTCTCGCGCCTGGCGACAGTGGAGCGTGCGGCGGACGAAGCGCTCATGGACTACGACGCGACCGCGGCGGTTCGCACGATCCTCGAGTTCGTGGACGACGACGTCGCCAACTGGTACGTGCGCCAGTCGCGGAAGCGCTTCTACGACGTGGACACGCTGGACAACCGCGCGGCGTTCGCGACGCTGCACGAAGTGCTGACGGTCGTGTGCCGACTGCTGGCGCCATTCGCACCCTTCGTCACCGACTGGTTACATCGGGAACTGACGGGCGAGTCGGTGCATCTGGCGTCGTACGTGCGTACCAGCGGCGCAAGCTCCGATGCGGCGCTCGAGTCAACGATGGCGAGCGTCCGGACGCTGGCGACGCTCGGCCGTGCGGCGCGCGAACAGGCGGGTATCAACGTGCGCCAGCCGCTCGCGCGGATGGTGTGTGTCGCGCCGAACGCGAGTGCTGCGTCGCTCGCACCGCTGCTGCCAGTGCTGGCCTCGGAGCTCAACGTGAAGAAGGTCGAAGTGGCGACGAGCGCCGATGCGCTGGTCACTCTCGAAGCGAAACCGAACTTCCGCGCGCTCGGCAAGAAGTTCGGCAAGCGGACGCCGCTTGCGGCGGATGCCGTCTCGCAGTTCACGAGCGAGCACCTGCGTCGGTTCGAGCAGGGTGAGGAGCTGGTGGTGACGGTAGATGGCGATTCGCACGAGATCACGGCAGACGATCTCACGATCGTGCGACGTGCGTCGGGTGCGCTGGTGGTGCAGGAAGAGCACGGATACTTCGCGGCGATCGATCCCGTGGTGACATCCGAGCTCAGGCAAGAAGGGATGGCACGAGAGCTCATCAGTCGGGTACAGCGTATGCGAAGAGACGCCGGCCTGGCAGTGAGCGATCGCATCCGTCTCGGCATCGACGGTGACGCCGCGGTGCTCGAGGCAGCGACGATCCATCGAGAGTGGATCGCCGGAGAAGTGCTCGCCACGGACGTGGTGCTCGGCGGCGAGCCGGAGGGGAACATCTTGGCGAGACTGCGCGTGGACCTCGATGAGGTTCGTGCCACTCTGGCCCTAACCAAGGACGAGTAGCGATGCCCACGTCAGAGAACACTGCCAAGAAGTCGAAGGCGATGTCGAAGAAGCTGCTCCAGCACTTCGAGAAGCGGCTGATGGAGGAGCGTCGCCGCGCCGTGAAGGAGCTGGGCAACTACGGCGAGGCGTTCGGCGCGACGTCACAGGAATCGGACGGCGATCTGAGCAGCTATTCCTTCCACATGGCCGACCAGGGCACGGACGCGATGGAGCGGGAGAAGGCGTTCCTGTTCGCGAGCCAGGAAGGACGTTTCCTCTGGCACATCGACGAGGCGCTGCGCCGGCTGTACCGGTCGCCCGAGACGTTCGGCAAGTGCCACAATTGCGGGAACGACATCGCGTTCGAGCGGCTGGATGCGTTGCCGCACGCGCGGTACTGCATCCAGTGCAAGCAGCGCGAGGAAGATGCAAAGTCGAAGTAACGCGTCGCTGTTCTGGCCGATCCTCTTCGTGGTCGCGATCGTCGACGTGATCACGAAGGCGGCTGCAGAGCGCCTCTTGTTGCCGCGGGGTATTCCGCACGAGGTGCTGGGGAACGGCCTGCGCTTCACCCTGGTCTACAACCCGGGTGCAGCGTTCGGGCTGAACCTCGGGCCGCAGTCGCGGTGGATCTTCGCCGGACTGACGCTCGTTGCGCTGGTGATCCTCGGCCGGCTGTACCGCACCACGCGGGCCGGGCACGTCGCACGGTCGGTGGCGCTCGCGCTCGTCTGCGCGGGAGCCGTCGGCAACCTGCTCGACCGGATGCGCTCGTTCTTCGGCGTGGTCGACTTCATCGACGTGGGCGTGGGTGATGCACGTTGGCCCACGTTCAATGTCGCCGACATGGCCGTGAGCGTCGGCGCGGCACTGCTGGCGTGGGTGCTCTGGCAGGAGGACCGCGAGGCACGTGCCGACGAGGTGCCGGCGCTGACCGCACCATCCGTCTCCACGGCGGCGGTGGCGTCGGTCTCTTCCTCGGCGGGCGAACCGGTGGACGTAGCATGACGGACGAACCGAAGGTCCAGCGCGGAAGCGCGCTCCTCTTCTGGGGCACGGCGGCGACGGTGATCGCGATCGATCAGATCACCAAGCTCCTCGCCGAGCGAAATCTCATTCGCTACGTGCCGAAGGAGATCTTCGGCGAGTACGTGCGCTTCACGCTGGCGTACAATCCCGGCGCGGCGTTCAGCATGTCGCTGGGGGAGAACTCGCGATACATCTTCGGCGCGTTCGCGCTGATCGCGCTGTTCGTGCTGTGGCGGCTGTATCGACTGTCGGGGCCGGCCAAGCGGACGGGCGACCGGATGCGCATCCTGGCGCTGGGGCTCGCGTGGGGCGGTGCGGCGGGGAACCTCCTGGACCGGATCCGCTCGACGCACGGCGTGGTCGACTTCATCGACGTCGGCGTGAGCAGCTGGCGCTTCTGGACGTTCAACGTCGCGGATTCCGCGGTGACGATCGGCGCGCTCGTGCTGGCCTGGTCGCTGTCCCG
>Ga0207691_10006398_pt1 | contig 11377 bp, 10 predicted proteins | sample KBSM13metaG_FD_184327 | JGI IMG/M metagenome (GOLD analysis project Ga0207691, IMG submission 184327) | Miscanthus rhizosphere microbial communities from Kellogg Biological Station, Michigan, USA - KBS M1-3 metaG (SPAdes) (version 2) | ecosystem: Host-associated > Plants > Roots > Rhizosphere >...
GTCGGTGCCGGCTTCCTCAAGGCGATGGGTATCGCGATCGACTCGTTCAGGATTTTCGGCGGGCTGTTGCTTTTTCTCATCGCGCTCGAGATGGTGTTCGCGCGCGAATCGGGAACACGCACCTCGAGTGATGAGAAGGTGGAGAGCAGGAAGCGCGCGGATATTTCGGTTTTCCCTCTTGCTTTCCCTTTCATGGCTGGCCCCGGGGCACTGACCACAATCCTGCTCTGGTTTGGACCGATTCCCGTGACCCAGCAACCACTGCAGTTCCTGCTCATGTTCGCCTGCGCCCTGCTAGTGCTCGCATGTTGTTTGTTCGCCATGTGGGTGGCCGGACCGCTCATGAACATCATGGGCGTCACTGGCACGAACGTCGCCAACCGGCTGTTCGGCGTGGTGCTCGGCGCCCTGGCGGTGCAGTTCATAGTCGATGGCGTCCGCGCCAGCTTCAGTCTCTGAGACATGAACCAGGCGAGCGAACCTGACCGCACGCGGCCGGCGTTGATCACCATGGTGGTGATGTTCCTCGGCACCTCCGTGGCCCTGGTCGGCAACTACTACATCTATGACTCGATCGGCCCGGTGGCGGAGCAGCTATCGCGCGAGCTGGGTTTCTCGGACACCCAGATTGGCACCCTGAATGCCATCTACAGTCTGCCGAACATCGTCATGGTGCTCATCGGTGGAGTGCTGGTCGATCGCTTCACCGCGCGCAGCGTCACGCTGGTGACAACGTTGATATGCCTGCTAGGCGCGGTGCTGACCGCGCTGGGTGACCACTTTGCTGTCATGGCGGCCGGGCGGCTGCTGTTCGGGATCGGCGCCGAGACCATGATCGTCGCGACGATAGTTGCCCTGGCGCAGTGGTTTGCCGGCCGCTACCTCGCGTTGCTGATGGCGCTCAGCATCACTTTCGCGCGGCTTGGCTCTTACCTCGCCGACCGTTCGCCCTCGTTTGCGGCCGACCTGTACTCGCAGGGATGGCAGCCGCCGCTGTGGCTGGCGGCGGGATTCGGTCTGCTGGCGGTGGCCGGCGCCGCGGCGTACTGGCTGGTTGACCGGCGCGAAGCCGGGCGCGGTGCCCTCGCCATCGCGCCGCCTGGCGATCGATTCGACTGGAAGCACCTGCTGAGTTTCCGCGCCGGGTACTGGCTGATCGTCGCGGTCTGCGTGGCGTTCTACTCGGTGATCTTTCCATTCCGGAGCACCTTTTCGATCAAGTTCTTCCAGGAGGCGCATGGCCTCACGCTGGAAGCCGCCAGCACGCTCAACAGCCACGTATTCCTCGCCGCCATGTTCGCCACGCCGGTCTTTGGCTTCATGGTCGACCGCTGGGGCAGGCATGGAATGCTGCTGGCCATCGGAGCATTGGCGCTGCCGCTGTCCTTCGTTCTGCTCGGCGGTCAAGGCACGCAGGGCCTGGGCATCTCGACCGCGTTGCTGGGCGTGAGCTTCTCGTTGGTACCGGCAGTGTTGTGGCCGGCCGTGACCCGACATGTGCCTGCCGCGCAGCTCGGCACCGCATACGGCCTGATGACGGCCCTCCAGCAGGCTGGGGTTTTCGCGGCAAATGTTCTGGCCGGCTACATCAATGATCGCAGCGGTGCGAGCGCCACGAACCCCACTGGTTACGATGCCATGCTGTGGTACTTCGGCATCCTGAGTGTCGCCGCCTCACTGTGCGCCGCGCTGTTATGGGCGCGTGACGTGCGTGTTGCGCGACCAAGAGCCGACGTCGCGTAGTCATTGCCCGGCAAGAAGATTCTGGCAAGCCCGACGGTGTGGTGCCGACAGGGGTTGGCAGTCGTTCCCGAACGCGCACTCGCTGGGAATACATTTTAATGACCCCCCAGTCATGGAAGGCATTCGGGTGAGTCATGGCCAAGTCATCCAAATCGAAGATCAAGGTTCCCAAGCGTGTCGCGGGCATGAAGATTCCCAAGACTGTGCGCAAGGGCCCCGTCATGGATTTCGTGAATTCCTCCGCCGGCCGCCTGCTGATTGCTGAGGCGCTCGGCGCGGCGCTCGCCGTGTTCGCCTACAAGAACGTGGATTCCGATACCGGTCGTCGCATCAAGGACGGAACACGAGACGCCGAGGCGGCGCTCAGGCGCAATACCGCGCGCCTGTCGTTTGCGTTCAGCGAGGCAGTGCGGGTGTTTCGCGAGTCATTGTCGCGCAGTGACGTGCCAGGCAATGGCGCGTCCGGCGACGTGATCGACTCCGAGCCCGACACGGCGCTGGAGGGGGCAAAAAAAAAGGGATCGCGCTCGTCACTGAGCCGCGGGATGCCCGAAGCGTTGTAGCCCGCGGCTACCCCGTGCGTGCTTCGGCGAGCGCGCGCGAACGGGCGTTGCGCGCGATCCAGCGCTGGGCGTCGCGCCAGATCGAACGGCGGCTCATGGCAGAGTGGAACGAGTCGCGAGGGCCGCCCGAGGTACGTGCCCGTTGGTTCCGGCGCTCCAAGGCGGCCGATGGGACGCAGGTCTCGCGCAATTTCATCCAGATCAACTTTCTGCGCGGCGGCCGGCCGGACTAACTACAGCGCAGGGCTTTGTGGCCGACGCTCGAACGCGAGGTCCCAGACGCCGTGACCCAGCCGCGTCCCGCGCTTCTCAAAGCGCGTCGGGGCGCGTTCATCCGGGCGCGGTACCCAGTCGCCGGTCGGCGAGAGATTGGTGAACAGCGCGTGCGCGCCTCGGAGCACCTCGAGCATCTGCAGCGCGTACGGCTCCCAGTCGGTCGCGAGCTTGAGGATGCCGCCGGGAGCCAGGCGCGAGGCCACCAGTTCCACGAACGGTGGCTGGATGAGCCGGCGCTTGTGATGGCGCTTCTTGTGCCAGGGATCCGGAAACAGCACCAGCACTTCATTGAGCGCGGCCGGCGGGATCTGATCGCGCAGCACTTCAACCGCGTCGTGCGCACTGGCGCGCAGATTGGTGAGGTTGTGGTTCGCCGCCAGCATCAGCAGATGGCCGACGCCGGGCCGATGCACTTCGATTCCAAGATAGTCGCGCTCGGGATGCGAGGCGGCGAGCGCCGCGAGATGCTCGCCGTTGCCGAAGCCGATCTCGAGCGTGCGCGACGCGCGGCGGCCGAAGAGCACATCGAGCGACAACGGTGCAGGCGAATATTCCACGCCATAGCGTGGCCACAAATCTTCGAGTGCACGGGCTTGTCCGGTCGTCATCCGCCCGGTGCGCATCACAAAGCTGCGAATCGGACGATATTCGCGTTCATTCATGGGACGCTCAGTGACGCATACAGCGCCGCGAAGCTGTTCGCCGCCGCGTCGAGCGCCGCTTCCCAGTGCGCCGCCGAGTCGCTGTCGGCGCCATCGGTGATGTATTTCACGCAGGCGAAGGCGACGCGTTCGCCCAGGCAGACTTTTGCGAAGGCGAAGGCTTCCATGTCGACCACGTCGGATTCGACCGCGTGCATATGCGTGGCGAAGGAATCGCCTGACGTACACAACTTCTGCGGCAGGTAAGGGAACACGATCGGAAACTCGATCAGCGCGGGCGTGTCATCGAAGGGCGTGACGCCGACCGGAAATCCCATGCCGCTGACGTCCATGTCGCGCTGACCGAAGCGATGGCAGGCGACCAGCGTGTGTGCGGCGATGGTGCGGCTGCCGGCCGTCCCCAGGTTGATGACCAGCGACACGGGCGTGCCCCCACAGCGCAACTCTGCGAGCCGGCGCGCCAATGCGGCGGCGGCGTTCACCTTGCCGACGCCGCTGTACAGCACCTGCGCGCCGGCGCGCTCCAGCAGGCCGCGGGATTCCTGCGGCAACGCCATGACTATCAACGGTTTCGACATCTGGGTGGTTGTGATGGGCTTTCGGGCTCGGCTATTCTCGCGCACTCCCGACCTCTGGCCGGGCGCGGGTGTAGTTCAATGGTAGAACTGTAGCTTCCCAAGCTACTAACGTGGGTTCGATTCCCATCACCCGCTCCAATCTCACTTCATTGACGCGCTGAAGAAGCACCGTCGTGGACGATGCTGTTTTATTTCTGCCCGGCATGATCCCTGTGCGCCCAAAACTCCGCTTGTCATATCAGGACATGGAGAAGCCTGTGTAGCGGGCGGCGGCCTTCTCCAGAATTTTCATCAGCCCTCATTTCTGGAGATAGATCATGTTCAAGACCAAACTCGACAACAAGCTCAGGGCTGCAATGCTGATCGCGGCCACGGGATTTACGGCTGCCTACTCGGCCAGCAGCAGTGCCGCCGACGTGTTCATGCGAACCACGACAGCTAGCACCAACCTTACCAACACGGGATCCCCTCTCACCATCCTCAGCGTTACCATCCCGGCCGGAACCTGGGTCGTGACCGCCAAAACCAATCCAGTGAACTTCGGTGCCGCCGACTATGTCCGCTGCCGCATCCTGGTTGGAACGACTCAGAAGGACGCTGGGGCGACACTGTTGGGCAATGCGCAGCCCGGTCCAACCGGCGAGATGGGTCCATCCGTGGCCCAGATTGCTTTGCAAACCGCGATCACAACGACGTCGTCGAAAGTCCTCAAGCTCGACTGCCAGCACGACTTCCCGACTCCCGGCATCTACGTCGATCCGGGTGCGAGGCTCATGGTCGTCAGAGCGCCGGGACCTCTGGGTTGACCGACAGGTGGCGGCTTCGCGCCGCCACCGCTCTTTTCAGGCGTCGGTGCGTGGGTTCGATTCCTATGACTCGCTCCAACTTCGCATCTGTAAGGGAAGTCTGTGGGTCAATGGGCTTATTGAGGCCCACGTCCCCGGCGCGTGAGCATGGCACGCATGAAGTCAGCATCTCGCATGCTGGTCGCAGCGTTCGCCTGCGCCGCTCCGTTCACCGTTCAAGCTGAAGATCCCGTCGCGGCAACCGCCACCACCGCGCCGCCGCCGACCTCGCTGTTCCGCGATCCCGACGACGGCAAATTCGATGTGTCGACATTCCTGGCAATGCCGCGCGCATTTCTGCCGGTACCCGTGATCATCACCGAGCCGGCAATTGGTTACGGCGGCGGCCTGATGGGCATGTTCATACGGCCGCGCAAGCAGGAAGGCGGCGAGGGATATTTGAAGCCCAATATCTCTGTGCTCGGCGGATTCGCCACAGAGAACGGAACCTGGGGCGCGCTTGCTGCGGACTCGAGTCGCTGGATGGATGATCGCGTGCAGACGCTCGCAGCGGCTGTTACCGGCGAGCTCCATCTCGACTTCTACGGACTCGGCCAGGCCAGCGAGTCACTCGATGAGCCGGTGAGTTACCAGCTCGATTTCACTCTGATGATGCTGCAGGGTGAATGGAAGCCCAACCCCAAGTCTCCGTGGTCGATCGGCCTGCGCTACGTGTACTCGCAGATCGAGCCCAAGCTCGAGGACGAGCCGCAGTTCCCCGGTCTCGCCGACCACATCAACATGAAGATCTCGGCGCCCGCCGGCGTGCTCGAATACGACAGTCGCAATAGTTTGTTCACCCCGACGCGCGGCATGTATGCCGAGTCGGTGTACCTGGCATCGCGCGAGGACCTTGGCGCCACCGAGGAATTCGAACGCTTCCAGCAGGTGGTCATGGGCTGGCTACCGCTCGGTGACAAGGTGACGCTGGGTTTGCGCGGTGACTACCAGTGGACGTCCGACGGCACTCCTTTCTTCATGCGGCCGTATATCAAGCTGCGCGGTGTCGAGGCGATGCGCTACCAGGGCGATGAAATGGCCTCGGCCGAAGTCGAAGCGCGCTGGCAGGTGCGCGATCGATGGAGCCTGGTGGGCGTAGCCGGTTATGGAACCGCGCAGACCGATCGCGAATCCTATTCCGCGTCGCGCGACGTGGTGAGTGGCGCGCTCGGCTTTCGTTATGCGCTGGCTCGCAAATTCGGCATGCACGCCGGGCTCGATGTGGGCTTCAGCGAAGGCACCACCGCGATCTACATCCAGGTCGGCAACGCCTGGTTCCGCCCCTGACTAACTACCGGGCGGGAATGGTGATCATCGATATGACCCCATCGCCGCCATCTCAAGGTGATCGAGAATGTCTGAAATAGGCACGTCGAAATCCGCGGTCAATGGCCCGACGGTCGCTTGTCCGTCGATTCCAATGCCGAGTCCGTAGAACACCAGGGTATGGGTCGGCTCCGCCTGAACGATGCCGGAGGCTAACAAGCCCAGCGGATTCGCGAAGTGAATCTCGCGCATGCCGGCGATCTCCTGACAATCGATAAGCGTGGAATCGCGCCGTAGTTGGCCGGGTCGATGGGGACGGTCCTGGCGCCGACACTGGCGCAGCCTGTGAGCGCTGGTGCGGTGGTCAGGAATTCGCCGTTCCGCGCATCGTGACGACCGGAATTCGACCGGCGCATGGGCCTTAGGTCTTACGTGCTAAGCGGTGTTGTGCGCCGGAGACTCGCCGCAGAACGGGGGAGTGGCCCAATTTGAATTCCAACGCGCCCATACCGTCGAGTTCAACGGATCGTCCCGACTTCTCACTGGTCCTCGGCGGGCCGCTGTTCCAGTTGTTCCGCCGCGCGCACCTGACCGGCGATGCGCTAGAAATGTCGAATCGCCGCGTAATCATCGCCGCCTCGATCACGTGGGTGCCGTTGCTGCTGTTGTCGCTGCTGTCGGGCCATGCATTCGGCGATTCGGTGGCGATTCCTTTCCTGCAGGATGTGGAAGCGCATGTTCGATTTCTGATCGCCCTGCCGATCCTGATCGCCGCCGAGCTGATCGTGCATCGCCGCCTGTCGCCGGCAGTGCGGCAGTTCGTGGAACGGCGCATCGTCATCCCCGAAGAGCTGCCGAAGTTTCAACAGGCAATCGATTCGACCATGCGCCTGCGCAACTCGGTGTGGATCGAGTTGGCGCTGATCGCGGTCGTCTATGGCGTGGGCATGTGGATGCGCGATCAGCTCGCCTTGGACAAAGCAAGCTGGTACGCGATTCCGGATGGCAAGGTCATGCGACTGACGCCAGCGGGCTATTGGCAGATGCTGGTGAGCGCGCCGATCTTCCAGTTCATCCTGCTGCGCTGGTACTTCCGGTTCTTTCTCTGGTTCTGGTTTCTGTTTCGCGTGTCGAGACTGAATCTGCACCTGATTCCCATCCACACCGACAGGACCGGAGGACTGGGATTTCTCGGTGCAAGTACCATGGCGTTCGCGCCGGTGCTGATTGCGCAGGGTGCGGTGTTGGCCGGGCTGATCGCCAGCCGGATCTTCTACGCTGGGCAGACATTGACGAACTTCAAAGTGCAGGTCGTCAGCTTCGTTGGATTCTTCGTCATTGCTACGCTGATTCCTCTGACGGTATTCGCGCCGCGACTGGCGGAGTCGAAACGCGCGGGGCGGGGCGATGCCGGTCGCCTGGCCAGCCGCTACGGCAGGTTGTTTGAGGAGAAATGGTTTCGTGGCGGTGCGTCAGACGATGAACTGCTCGGAAGCGGCGACATCCAGTCGCTTGCCGACCTCGGCAATAGCATGGCTGTGGTGCAGGAGATGCGCCTGGTGCCATTCGGTTGGCGGGACGTGACCCGGCTGGTGACTATCACGGCCGTACCATTCCTGCCGCTGCTGCTGACGATCTTCTCGCTGGAAGACGTCGCGACCTACCTCATCAAGGCGATCTTCTGATCCGGGTGTAGTTAGTCACGCCGAGCGCGTCGGATCGGTGAGAGGCTCGGCCAGGTCGGCGGTGCCGGACGGCTGATTCGTCGGCAGTGCGCCGGTCTGTCGCTCAACCATGCGCCGCACGACGGGCCGATCGGGCCCGCGATGCAGGGCGCGCAGTCGCTCCGGGATTACCGCGTCTTCGTGCGTCAGCCGGCTGTTGTGCCGCACGTAGTCGAGCCAGGTGGGCGTCGAATAGCGCTCGATCCAGATGTCCGGATGCGCAAGATCTCGCAGCAGCTTCCAGTCGTTGGCGCCGTCCCGGCGGCGAATGCGCCGCCGCTCGTCCATGGCCCCCAGGAACTCGATGATGTTTTCCTCGGCGATCACGTATTGAATGGTGATGACCACCGGGCCGGTGCGCGGCTCTACCGGCACTCCGGTATCGGGCTCCTGCCAGCGCCGCAGAGGTTCGAGATTGAGGTCGGCGGTCTCGGCGAGCGCGCGCCAGAAACCAAGCAGCGCTGAGAGGAACAACACAATGCCGGCGATCAACAGCGCGAAACGTACACCCTCGATGTGCGTCACCAAGCCCCACAGCCAGCTGCCAAGCGCGATGCCCGCGAACGTGCTCATCTGGTAGGACGACAACGCGCGCCCGACCACCCAGCGGGGCGCCGACATCTGCACGGCGACATTGAACGTGGACAGCGCCAGCACCCAGGCCGCGCCGGCGATTACCAGAGTCAGCAACGAGATCACCAGTAAATTGCTGGCGGCGACCACGCAGATCGCGGCGGCCAGCGCGATTGTGGAAGCACGCACGATGCCCTCGGTGTCGAGCCGCAGCCGCACGCGGGCACTCGCCAGCGCGCCCGCGACCGCGCCGACGCCGAACGCGCCCAGCATGGCGCCGAAGGTCAGTGGCCCGCCGGCCATCCGCACCTTCACCACGATGGGCAGCAGCGCGAGCAATGAACTCGCGCCGATACCAAACAGGAAGCTGCGCAGCAGCACGTTGCGAATGTGCGGCGACATTGCGACGTAGCGGATGCCGGCGCCGATGGCGACGCCCAGCGGTTCGCGTGGCAGCAGGCTCTGCGGCGGCGGCGATTTCCAGCGGACGAGCACGATCAGCAGCCCGATGTAACTAAGAGCGTTGATGACGAAGGCCATGGCCGCGCCCGCGGTAGCAACAATGATCCCGCCAATGGCCGGACCCAGGCTGCGCGCGATGTTGAAGCCCATGCTGTTGAGCGCCACCGCATGCGCGAGCTGCGCGCGCGGCACCATGTCCCCCACCGACGCCTGCCAGGCCGGCGCGTTGAATGCAGCACCGCAGCCAATGAGAAAGGTGAAGGTCAGCAGCAACCAGGGCGACATCCAGCCGATCCAGGTGCATATCGCCAACGCCAACGACACCAGCAGCATGAAAATCTGCGCGGCCAGCATGAGCTTGCGCCGGTCGTGACCGTCAGCGAGCGCTCCGCTCACCAGCGACCACAGCAGGATCGGAAGCGCGACGGCGGTCTGGACCAGCGCGACCATGTCGGCCGAGCTCGCAATAGATGTCATCAACCATGCCGCCCCCACGGACTGGATGAGACTGCCGAAATTCGACGCCAGGCTGGCGATCCACACGCTCCGGAAGATCGGGATCCGGAAAGGAGAAGGGGACTCGGGTGCATCCATACGACTTACAGAGTAGCAAGATGCAAGGGGTGCCCAGCAATTCAACGACTTGGCTGTCTTCTCTTCGATGCCTGGCTATGGCGGGTTGCTGCTGCGCACCTAAGGGAGCAACAAGCGTAAGTGATCCGTAATCGCGGCGGGTGTACAACAGCGCATGGAAGAACGTGCTCGTCGCCAGGACGCGGCTAACAAACGCACAAGCCAACAACTATTTCCTAACAATCTCCAGGGGTAGCAAACATGAGCAGGTATACGCGTTATTGGGCCGCGACCTTTGTCGTGGCCGTCATGTGTGGTCTCGCGCCCAGCGCCAGCGCCACGGGCGGATCGAAACCCGACGTCATCATCGAGTGGAACCAGCTATTGCAGCAGTACGCCGGCGGACCTCCGTTCCCGCAGGTTCGCGGCTACGCCATGCTGCACATTGCGATGGCGGACGCCGTGGTGGCGATCGACGGCAGCTTCGATTCCTTTCACGCGAAGGTGTGGGCGTCGCGCGGAGCCTCCGCGGAAGCCGCGGCTGCCCAGGCCGGCCACGACGTGTTTGTCGCGCTGGTGACGGCGACTGCTGGCGTGGACGCGGCAAATGCGCTGCTCGCGAGCCGGTTGTCGACGATTCCGCCCGGCCTGCGCGCGCAAGGCGTGAGCGTAGGCAAGAAGGCTGCGGCGTCGATACTCGCGTGGCGCCAGAATGACGGCTACGCCACGGCCAATCCCCAGCCGCCGGCATACCTCGCTTCGACACTGCCCGGCGTCTGGCGAGCCACGGCATCGGGTCCGTTTCAATTCTCGGAGATCGGCAACGTCGAGCCGTTCGGTTTGATTTCGGCGACTCAATTCCTGCCGGTGCCGTTCCCGCAGCTCGAGAGCGCCGCCTATGCGGAGACCGTGAACGAAGTGAAGAGAGTGGGTCGCAACACCGCGCCGCTTACCGATCGCAGCGAGGCGCAGACGCGTTTCGCGCAGTTGTTTGCCGGTGTCGGGCCCTATGCCGGAGTCACGAACGCGTTCCGCCTGTGGTCGAACGTGACTCGCGATCTGGCGCTGCAGAAAAACCTGTCACTCACGGCCACCGCGCGCCTGTTCGCCATGACGTTCGCGTCGATGCACGACGGCGTGCAGACCTCGCATTACAGCAAGGCGGTGTATCGCCTGTGGCGTCCGGAGACCGCGATCGCGAACGCGGACGTCGACAACAACCCCGCCACCGATGCCGATTCGACCTGGGTGCCGCTGATACCGACACCGCCGTATCCGGCGTATGCGAGCAACATGACCTGCCTTGGCACGGGCGCAGCGCGCATGCTGGCCAATGTGCTCGGTGATGATGCGCAGACGTTCACGGCGACGTGGTACACGCCAGCCAACACCGTTGCCTGGGCGGAGCCCTACACCAGCCTCTGGCAGCTCGGTGACGATCAGGCGAACAGCCGTATCTGGGGCGGCATTCACTTCCGCATCGATATCGATGCGAGCCAGGTGAGTTGCACGCAGGTGGCCGACTACCTGTTCGGCAACTTCATGCAGCCAAGAGGTCACGGGCGCTGAGCAGGCCCGAGGAGATGCGCGCACCACGCGCCGATCGCGCCGAGGGCTAACCAGATGAACCCGGTGATCAGCGCGTTGTGTGCCATGTTGACCAGCACGTAGACGGTGATCGCGCCACCGACCAGCGGCACGAGCAGATGCTGGCCCCAGCGTCTGCTCTTCTGCCGCCACACGAACAGCGTGCCCAGCACGGCGGCGAGGACGAGTTCGCAGGCGATCACCAGCCGCTGATGGCCGTGGGCCAGGCCGTCGATGCCGAAGATCAGCAATCCGAAGGTGGCGCCCGACAGCGCCGCCGAGATCACGTCGAACGGCCGATGGGTGTGCGTGGTGTGTGGCAGGTAACGTTCGGCCAGGACGAAGGAGATGAGGCCGAGCGGTGCGTACACGGCGAACAGGTATGGCCAGGTGGCCATCGACAGGACGAGGGCCCCGATCGAGGGACCGGCAGCCAGTGAGGTGGCGACCACGGTGGTGTTGAAGCCGAGCCCGCGGCCCAGTTGGGCGCGCGGGTAGATGGCGCGCACCAGGGCGGGCTGGACC
>Ga0207691_10006399_pt1 | contig 11375 bp, 8 predicted proteins | sample KBSM13metaG_FD_184327 | JGI IMG/M metagenome (GOLD analysis project Ga0207691, IMG submission 184327) | Miscanthus rhizosphere microbial communities from Kellogg Biological Station, Michigan, USA - KBS M1-3 metaG (SPAdes) (version 2) | ecosystem: Host-associated > Plants > Roots > Rhizosphere >...
TTGACGGACTTGGCGGGGCCGAATCTGTGACGGTCACACGTCCTGACATCCGCCCGCCGCGTCTGACGGTGTCACATTTGGTGTGACGGGAACTTCGGTGAATTGGAAGTTGCCGCCGTCGTGTACGATGCCGCAAGGCGGCATCCGACGCGATCACGTCCGCGACCTATGAAGAGACGACTTCTCAACCTCGGCTGCGCGTTGTTGTGTGCGTTGACGTTTTCGATCGTCTTCATCGGCCGCGGCCACGGCGTCGGACCTTTGGGTATGCTCCTGCTGTCACCTGAACTGGTGGTCGGTGAGATTGGACTGTTGCTCGCATATGCAGGAATCGCACTGATGGTCGCCTCGTGCTTGTTGCGCCACGGGAATGGGTCGATGTTCACCGCATCGATTGGTGCTGTACTCGTCGGTATTGCGTGGTTGCTCAATACCGGAGCGAGCCTCAGGTATTCGTTTACGTGGATAACGTCCGCGCCCTTTTTTGTAGCGATGACCCTGTTCGCACTCAGGCATGTCCCCGTTCGGTTAACCCCGGGGACGGTAATACGGGCGACCAAATAACGTGTCGCGCGTGATCCTCGTAAGTTGGTACTTCGAGGCATCGTCGGAGGCGTAGCCGGCGGTGCGGGAAAGGCTTTGACATGGGCGGGAGCGCATGTGAAACGAACCCAAAACGCGTCCGGTCAGGCCCTTCGACGGGCTCAGGACGGGTGGCCGGGAGCGCCCCTTCGGCAGGCTCAGGACAGGCCGCGGCTGCACGTTTTGGCTCGGATGGGGCTGGGAGACGGCTGGGGTGCGGCTGGGGATGGCTCGGTTGAACGCCATTGGCCGCGAGGCGGGTGGGTGGCCCTTCGACAAGCTCAGGGTTTCGTGTCGCCGCGCGTGGTTTGACACCCCGGCAAGCTCGGGACGGGCGCATCGACACGGCCTGCCGGACCGGGTGACTATAAGGCGAGCGACAAGTCTTCGTCCTTCGCCTCGTCGGCGGGGCTCTGAACCGGGTGGAGAGCCGGGCGCGGCTGCGGGGCCGCGTCGAGGTGGTGGAGTGTGAGCTCGAAGGTCGTGCCGCCAGGTGCGCTCTCGGCCAGCCGGATGTCGCCGCCTAGTTGCCGGGCGAGGGTGCGGCAGATCGCCAGGCCCATGCCGAAGCCCTTGCCCCGCTCGCGCTGAGGGTTGTTGACCTGGTAGAACTCGTCGAACAGGTGGGGCGCGTGCTCCGGCGGGACGCCGATGCCGGTGTCGGAGACGCGCACGGTCGCCCCGCCGTCGCAGTCGGTCACTTCCATCGTCACGCCGCCGGTGCGTGTGAACTTGATGGCGTTGTCGACCAGGTTGGTGACGATGCGGTCGAGCTTCTGGCGGTCGGTGCGCAGCTCGACGTCGCAGTCGGCGACGACCCGCAAGTAGAGCCCCTTCGGGTCGGCGACCGGGACGAACCGCCGCACGATCTGGCGGAGCGTCTCTTCAAGGGGGACGGGCTCGACGACGTTCTGCTCCTGGCCGTCGACCTTGGCGAAATCGAGCAGCTTGGCGACGAGGTCGCCCGCGGCGACGGCGTTTTCGACGATGGCGCTGGCGCTCTCCACCTCGGCCCGCTCCCGCGCCGCTGTCTTTAACAGGTGCGCGTTGAGCACCACATTATTAAGCGGCGCGCGCAGGTCGTGGCTGATGGCGTTGAGGAAGAACATCTTGCGCTTGCCCTGCGTCTCCCTTTCTTCCGCCAGCCGGCGCTGGTCCTCGACGTCCGCGCAAGCTCCCAGCCACTTCACCGCATTGCCCTCGGCGACGGGGGTGGCCTTGACGAGGAAGATGCGGAATGAGCCGTCGGCCCCGGCGAGGCGGACCTCCCGGCTGGCGGGCTCGCGGACGGCGACGGCGTGCTCCCACCACTGGAGCACACCCGCGCGCTCGTCGGGGTGTACCGCCTCCAGCCACGTCTTCCCTTCGCCGGCAAATTCCGCCCAGCGGCGATTGTAGAAATCGACGCCGCCGCGGTCGGTGGCGGTCCAGAGGATCTCGGGCATCAGCTCGGCGATCTCGCGGTAGTGTTTCGCCGACCGCTCCAGCTCCGACACCCACGCCAGCCGCTCTTCCACCTGCCCGAGCCCGCGCGCCCGCAGCGCGAACGACCAGGTGTGCCAGGCGAGGCCCAGCAGCACCACGTCGTACAGTCGCCACGCGAGCCAGAACATGTCGGTGAAGAAAAAGACCGTCCCCAGGACGGCGGAGCAGAGAACGATGTTGCGCAGGCGGGCGAAGGCGGCCTTCGACTCGCGGACGTGGGCGAGCTTGGCCTGGAAGTGCCGGTCGACGGCGATGACGACGTAGCCGGTGGCGATCAGGAGGCTGAGGGCGACCGTGACCCACGACCAGCGCAGATCTCCCTGCGAGCCGGGCATGGCGTCCGCGCCGCCGAACAAGCGAAGAAGATTGTCCACGGTCCGCTCCGTGTGCGGCGCGGGGACTCGACGCGCCGCTCCCGCCGGCACCTACCGCGCCGGCAGGTTAAGACGATACCGCACCCAGTCGCTGCGCCAACTGAGGGAGTACATGTCCTCCAGCCGGGTCCACCGCGCGCTCCCGTCGGCCATGAACACGTTCGCCCCCCTGCCGTGTCGCGCCAAGAGGAATTTCCAATGGTCGGGCGTGTATAGGGTGATCTGATTGCCGCTGAGGTTCGGCGGCAACTCGGGGGGCGACTTCTCGCTCCCGTTCAAAGGCCAGACGTCGGGGGCTGCGCAATCGAGAAAAACGGGCAGGTCGGACATGGACCTTGCCGTACTGAGCGTGGAGGCGTTCAAATCCGGAACGAACCCGCCCCCGGCTGTAAGGTAGCGGTTGTACCCGTAGCTGCTGTCGCGGTAGGTCGTTTCGTCGAAACGGACAACGGTGCCGGCGGAGGCAAAGCGCCCCGTCCAGGCGCGCGTGGCGTTCCCATAGCCGCCGATCGATTCGTTGTCTGACGGTTCACTGGCCGCGGGGCACAGCAGCGTCGACCCGCGCACCTGTCGCGCGTCCAGCACGCCCGGCCAGTAGAGGTCCCATGCCATCGTTTGGGAGTCGGGGGAGTACCACGCGTAGTGCATGAGACGTCCACGACTTTCGGCTGTGTACAGGGTCCAAGCCGCGCCCATTTGCCGCAGGTTGGACAGACAGGCGGTCGCATTTGCCGCCGCCCGCACTTTGCCGGCAACGGGCAAAAGCAAGGAAACCAACAGCGTAACAAGCCCCAGGACCGTCAAGAGTTCCACCAGCGTGAACCCCCGGAACTCATTACGAGCAGGGTGGTCATCTCCCTCCGCAGTCATGGTTTCACCGTCCTGACCGTCGTGCCCCCATCTGTCTTCAGCAGCGTAATGCGGGTAACCGAACTGAACCTACCTCGCTCCCTGCAAATATCAACAGTTCTACCGATGAAATGCGTGCATGCTGCTGGCTGTTGGAGCTGTAGCGTGCGTAAACGGGAAGCGGGAAATTGCACTTGTTGCTGCGGCGGCCACACCCCGGCGCATTTTCCCTATAGCGAGAAGGCACCTTCCTTGCGTTGCACCTCGGAAATGGGGTTGAGCGGCCGTATTGCCGCAGGGCATGGCCCGACCCCGCGTTTGCGACAACCGAGTTTCGGGAGGACCGCAATGACCTTACTTGACCGAATGAGAGGCGACACCGCTTCCGATAGTTTTGAAACGCGCGACATCGCCGACGGCGAGTCTGCCTTGGCGCAATCACAGCCCAGCCGGGCTCAACAGGGACAGCAGCCCCAGCAAAACGTCAGTCAAGCCGAGCGCACCGTATCACTCGCAGCCGGCTCGATCCTGGCAGTGCTGGGTTTAAGCCGCAAGAGCCTGCCCGGTTTGCTGGTGGCAGGCGTCGGCGGGTCGCTGGTCTACCGCGGCGTTACGGGGCACTGCTCGATGTACGAGTCACTGGGCATCGACACCGCCGAGGACGAACGCCAGCGCCAAGGGGAACAGTCCGAGGAAGAACAGGCGCGCCGCGGCATCCACGTCGAGAACGCGTTCCTGATCAACCGGTCTCCCGAAGACCTGTACGCCTACTGGCGCAACTTCGAGAACCTCCCCAAAATCATGACCCACCTCGAAGAGGTGCGCGTCATCGACGACCGCCGCTCACATTGGGCCGCGCGTCTTCCCCGCGTGGCGGGCGGCCAGCGGCTGGAATGGGACGCCGAGATCACGCGCGACGACCCAAACTCGCTCATCGCGTGGCAGTCGGTACAGGGCTCCGACGTCGAAACCAGCGGCCGCATCCGCTTCGCCCCCGCCATGGGGGATCGAGGCACCGAGGTGCACGTCTTCATGGAATACGTTCCGCCCGGCGGGATGCTCACCGCGATGCTGGCGCCCCTGCTCAGCAAGGGTTCGAAGCGCATGATCCGTGAGGACCTGCGGAACTTCAAACGGATCATGGAGGTCGGCGAAATCCCCACGATCATCGGTCAGCCCCACGGCACCTGCACGGGCCAGGGCGAGCGCTACACCGAGGGCCGTTGGTAGCCGGCCCGCTCCCGCGGCCTGCGGCGTGAATGCGAAATCAGAGACTCACACGGCAAAGGAATCCGTCATGAAAGCGCTAATCTGGTGCGCCCCGTACAAGGTCAAGGTCGAGAACGTCCCCGAGCCCAAGATCCTCAACGGACGCGACGCCATCGTCCGCATGACCTCCACCTGCATCTGCGGGTCCGACCTTCACCTGGTGGACGGCTTCGTGCCGTTCATGAAGCCGGGCGACGTCCTCGGGCACGAGCCGATGGGCATCGTCGAAGACGTCGGGCCCGACGTGGACACGAGCAAGGTGAAGGTCGGCGACCGGGTGGTGGTGCCGTTCCCCATTGCCTGCGGCACCTGCTTCTTCTGTCGCCGCCAGCTCTACAGCTGCTGCGAGAACACCAACCCGAAGTCCTACCTGGGCGAGGAAGCGTTCGGCTTCGCGACCGCGGGCGTGTTCGGCTACTCCCACCTCACCGGCGGCTACGCGGGCGGCCAGGCCGAAATGCTCCGCGTCCCCTTTGCCGACGTGAACTGCCAGGTGATGCCGACCGACCTGACCGACCACCAGGTCGTGTTCCTGTCCGACATCTTCCCCACCGGCTACATGGCCGTTCAGCATTGCGACCCCAAGCCCGACGACACCGTCGCCGTCTGGGGCTGCGGCCCCGTCGGCCAATTCGCCATCCGCAGCGCCAAGCTGTTGAACGCGGGCAAGGTCATCGCCATCGACAACGGGAAGACGGTTCCCGAGCGGCTGCGCATGGCGCGGGAGGGCGGCGCGATTACGATCGACAACAGCCGGGAGAGCGTCTACGACCGCCTGCTCGACCTGACCGGCGGGATCGGGCCCGACATCTGCGTCGACGCCGTCGGCATGGAGGCGCATGGCAGCAACATCCTCGAGCACGCGTACGACAAGATCAAAACCAACCTGATGATGGAGAGCGATCGCCCCGCGGCCGTGCGGCAGACGATCGAGTGCTGCCGCAAGGGCGGCACCGTCTCGATCGCCGGCGTCTACGGCGGGCTCGCGGACAAGATCCCGCTGGGCGCGCTGATGAACAAGGGCCTGACCGTCAAGACCGGCCAGTGCCACGTGCACCGCTACGTGCCCGAACTGCTCGACCACGTCCGCAGCGGCCGGATCGACCCGAGCTTCGTGGTCACGCACCGAATCCCGCTGAGCGAGGCGCCCCACGGGTACCACCTTTTCCGGGAGAAGAAGGACGGTTGCATCAAGGTCGTGCTGGACCCGGCTGCATGACGACCTTTGTCCCTTTCACAAAACGAGACGACAACTTGTAGGACGGAGACCAGAGATGTTCGGACATTCCAAACACCACGAATACGAAGACGACACCGTGGCCAGCGGCCTCGGCTGGGTCAGCATCATGCTCGGCGTCGGCGGCATCGCGGCGGCCAAGCCCATCGCGAAACTGATCGGGGTCGAGAACGCCACCGCCGAGGGGATCATCCGCGTGGTCGGCGTGCGCGAGCTGTGCCACGGCATCGACATCCTCTCCCACCGCGACCCCACGCCCGGCGTGTGGGCGCGCGTGGCCGGCGACGTGCTTGACGGCGTGCTACTCGGCATCGCCGCGAAGAAAACCACCAACCCCGCAGGCTTCGCCACCGCCGCGGCGATGGTCGCGCCGGTGGTTATTGCAGACATGGTGGACGCGCCCAAGCTGAGTGCGCAGAAGATGATGGCGTGAGGCGCGGGTGCGCCGTGACGGCGCGCACTCTGGTCCCCTCTCCCCTTGCGGGAGAGGGTTAGGGTGGGGGGTGAACGTAAGAGTCGATGTGCGTCACTTCGCAACTCGACGCAACCCGACTCTCACGATTTACCCCTCACCCCTGCCCTCTCCCGCAAGGGGAGAGGGAGTGAACGAGCCATAGTCTCACGTTTGTCAGTGTGAGCGCGCCGCTCAAACCTGCGGGTGGGAAACCGCCAGCGGGCCCGCGAGGTCCGCCGATTCGACGATGCCCTGGGCGTCCATCAGTTCCTGCGCGACGGTCGCGTCGAAGGTCGACGCGTAGGTGGCGATCACGGTGCCGCGCGGGCCGCCGCTGACCCAGATCTGCACCAGGCCGAAGCGGGCGTGCTGGTACGCGGCGGTGACCATTCGCCCCAGCGTGCTGTCGCCGGTGAATTCGTGGAACCGCTGGCCGTGGTCGGGGGAGGCGACCTCGTCGAGGACGGCCCACAGCCGCTCGTCGAGCGTTTCGCCGGGCCCGATTTCGAGCGGCTCGTCGACAGTGACGCGCAGCGACCCGCCGGGCTGCCCTTCGGCCCCGGCCTGAAAGACGCGCCCGATCGACTGGTACGGATGCTCGGTCCACCCGCCGGGCAGCAGCACGCGAAGGATCGGTCCGAATGAGCGAATCACAAACGCCTCCGGCGGGCAAATGCAGAATGATGAATGCAGAATGCAGAATGAAGACCAGTCACTGAACCACTGCCTTTGATTCTGCATTCATCATTCTGCATTCTGCATTCCCCCTCAGTTCCACGTAATCAGCCCCGGCTCGAACGGCGTGGCGAAGTCCGCCCCGCCCGGCACGATCCGGATCGCGAAACCCTGCCGCCCGCTCGTGCGGCAGTCCAGCTTCCCGACGTACAGGTGCCGGTCGTGGGCCATCGGCTTCACGTAGTTCATCGGCAGCGCCTGCGGCTGCTCGATCTCGCCCTTGGCGCTGATCGGTCCGGCGTAGAGCTGCACCTGGAGGTCCTTGGGGTCGATGCCCGGCAGGTCCACCAGCGCCTCCACCTGCATCATGTCGCCGACCTTGAAGTGGCCGTTGCCGCTTGTGTGGACGCCGACGATGCGGATGTTGCGCCACCGCCCGCGGAGCGAGTCCTTCGTGTGCGCCAGCGATACCGCCCGCGCCAGGCCGTTCGCCCCCAGCGACTCGCCCCGCGTGTAGGCCGGGACGTAGAGCAGCTTGGTGTAGTCGGCGACCTGGCGGTTGGTGTTGAAGACCGGCGTGAGCTTGCGCATGCAGTTCTTCATGCGCATGACCCACTCGCGCGGGAGGTTGTCCACGTCGCGGCGGTAGAACAGCGGCACGATCTGCTTCTCGAGCAGGTCGTACAGCGCCTGGCTCTCGACCTGGTCCTGGTAGGTCGGGTCGGTGTAGTCCTCGCCGCGCCCGATCGCCCAGCCGACGTCGGGCGTATAGCCCTCCACCCACCAGCCGTCGAGGATGGAACAATTCAGCACGCCGTTGCACGCGGCCTTCATGCCGCTGGTGCCGGAGGCCTCGTAGGGTCGTCGCGGGGTGTTGAGCCAGACGTCGACGCCCTGGACTAAGTTGCGCGCGACGTTCATGTCGTAGTTCTCGATGAACACGACCTTGCGCCGCACGGCCGGGTCGCGGGCGAAGTTGATGATCGCCTTGATCAGCTCCTTGCCCTCGTGGTCGGCCGGGTGCGCCTTGCCGGCGAAGACGAACTGGATCGGGTGCTTGGTGTCGTCGAGCAGTCGGCGGAGGCGCTCCATGTCGCGGAGCAGCAGCGTGCCGCGCTTGTAAGTAGCGAAGCGGCGCGCGAAGCCGACGGTGAGAGCCTCGGGGTCGAGAACGGTCTCGGCCATCGCAACGTCGTCGTACGCCCCGCCGCGGCGGACGAGCTGCTCGCGCAGCGTCTGCCGCGCCCAGCCGACTAGTCGGGCCCGGCCGCGCTCGTGGGCGCGCCAGAGCTCTTCCTCGGGGATCTGCATCACGTTTTCCCAGACGCTGGAGTCGCCGGGGTCGGTCTTCCACTCCTCGGGCAGGTAGCGGTCCAGCGTGTAGGCGACGTCGGGCGACAGCCAGGTGCGGACGTGAATGCCGTTGGTGACGTGGCGGATCGGCACCTCGGCCGCGGGCACCTGCGGCCAGACGTTGTGCCACATGCGGCGGGAGACCTTGCCGTGCAATTCGCTGACGCCGTTGATGTGGTCGGCGAGGCGGATGGCGAGCAGCGCCATCGAGAACCCCTGCTTGCGGTCGGCAACGTCCTCGCGTCCCAGGGCGAGGAAGCCTTCCTCGTCCAGCTTGAGCGAGGGGAAGTAGGCTCGGAAATACTTGAGCATCATCTCCGGCGGGAACATGTCGATGCCCGCCGGCACCGGCGTGTGCGTGGTGAAGACGTTGGTCCCCATCACGAGCTGCCGCGCCTCGTCGAAGGTGAGCGAGGGCTGAGTCTCCAGCAGCGTGCGGATGCGCTCCAGCGCGAGGAACGCCGAGTGCCCCTCGTTCATGTGGAAGACGGTGGGCTGGACGTTCAGCGCGGCCAGGGCGCGGACGCCGCCGATGCCCAGGACCAGTTCCTGCTTGATGCGCAGCTCGGAGCCGCTGCCGTACAAGCGGGCGGTGATGTCGCGGTCGGCCGGGGCGTTTTCCTGGAGGTTGGTGTCGAGCAGGTAGAGCGGGATGCGGCCGACGTTCGCCTTCCACACCTTGCAGAAAACCGCGTTCTCCGGAAGGTCGACGCGCACGTGCACCGGCGAGCCGTCGGTGTAGCGCAGCGGCTCGACCGCGAGGTTGTAAAAGTCCAGCTCGGGGTAGGCCTCCTGCTGCCACCCGTCGGCGGAGAGGTACTGCTGGAAGTAGCCGTTGCGGTAGAGCAGCCCGACGCCTACGAGGGGGATGCCCAGTTCACTGGCACTTTTAAGATGGTCCCCGGCGAGGATGCCCAGGCCGCCGGAATAGATCGGCAACGACTCGTGCAGGCCGAACTCCGCCGAGAAGTAGGCGACGAGCATCTTGTCCTTGTCGGGGTTGTGCTCGTTGAACCAGCCCTTCTGCTTCAGGTGCTCCTGGAACTCCGCGTAGACCCGGTGCATGTGGGCGAGGTAGCCCTCGTCGGTGGCGGCGGCGGCTAGCTTTCCCTGGTCGATGCTGCCCAGCAGCTTCACCGGGTTGTGGTAGACCTCGTCCCAGAGCTTGCGGTCGAGCCGGCGGAACAGCTCGACCGCGTCGGGCTGCCACACCCACCACAGGTTGTGGGCCATCTCGAGCAGCGGCGCCAGGGGGGCCGGCACGTCGGGAAAGACCTGGAACGTCCGGATCGTGGGGGCGAGGGCTTCAGCCATTGAGGTCTACCTGTCGGGGGTCAAAGTAAAAGCGCTTGGTTGGCTCGATCGGTTCTTCGTGTCGCGGTCGGTCACTCTTGCGCGGCACCGCCAGTGGCGGTTTCGTCTAATCGAACCGTCCCCCCTCGTATCTTCGGCTATTTATTACAGACGGTAGACCCACGCAAGGCGGCACCGTTTGCCCGGGCCGCCTATTCGCGCGGCTCGCCGCTTCGCACTTCCCATTCGAGCCCGAGAACACGCGCTACGAGTGCGCCTCGATCCGCTTCACGTAAAAGAGCGAGTCCGCCGCGCGCTGCCCGATAAAATGCAGGCTCACCGGGTATTTGAGCTTGCCCGCGCGGAAAAACTCGAAGATCCGCTCCCCGTGCTTGAATTGCCGCTCGAGGTTCTGGTTCAACTGGTCTTCCAGTTCCGCCGGGATCAGGCGCTGGCGGTCGTAGTCCCACTGGGCATCGATCCGGACCAGCAGGTGGCCTTCCTCCCAGTCGATCGGGTAGCCGTGGATGTAGCCCTCGCCGGTGCGCGGCGTGTAGAACCAGAAGCAGAGGAACCGGTCCTTCCAGACGGTGGACGTCGCGTTGTCGGCGCCGGTGATCAGCCGCGCGTGCGACGTGCGGATCGCCTGCCCGGACAACGGCTTGGCCACCCACACCTTGCGCTCGCCGCAGTCGTAGAGGCCGACGTGGGGGTACTTGCCGTTGAACTTGTTGGTGCAGTACTTGGTGCTGACGCGCGGGCCCGCGGGGGCGGCGTCGTCGCGCTTACCGAACCGGAACATTCCCGCGGGTTTCCTTCCAAGGCGGTTGGGACAAGGGTTTTAACCGGACCCGGCGCCAAAACAAAGCCCACCCATTGGATTGGGTGGGCTTGTTCTTCAGTGACGTATCGAACGTAACAGAATGCAGCTTTACCGCACCGTCACGGTGAACGGCGCCACCAGTGCCACGGGGCGGTGCTGGAGCAGCTCGATCATTTGCAGTTGCTGACCGAGCGCCTTTCGCGTCGCCGGGTCCAACGCTTTCAGCGTTGCCAGCAGATCCACTTCGATCTTGGGCTTGAACGGCAGCACCGCCTCCGGCCCCCCGACGCCGCCAATCAGATCCGCCAGGGTCTTCGGTGTCGGCAGGAGCTTGACGTCATACTCGCCCTGCTTGAGGTCGACCTTCCCGGCGGCGTAGGCCAGCGCGTCCTGCACGCCGCCGATCTCGTCGACCATGCCCAGGTCCTTCGCCTGCTTGGCGATGAAAATCCGGCCGCGGGCGACCTGGTCGATGTCCTTGATCTTGCCTTTGCGTGTGGTCATGACGCGCTGGGTGAACTGCTCGTACGTGCCCTTCATCCAGTTGGTGATGAGGCGCTTCTGCCGCTCGTCGAACGGCTTGGTGGAGCTGAACAGGTCGGAGTTGCGGCCGCGGCCGAAGGCCTCGGTGTTGATGCCCAGCTTGCCGTAGATGTCCTTGAAGACGAACTTGCCGCCCACGACGCCGATGGAGCCGACGATCGCCGACGGGTCGGCGAAGATGTGGTCCCCGGCCGAGGCGAGGTAATAGCCGCCGCTGGCGGCCATGCTGCCGATGCTGATGACGACCGGCTTCTTTTCCGCGAGCGTGCGCGCCGCCTGCCACATCACCTCGCTCGCCTGCGCGCTGCCGCCCGGCGAGTCGATGCGGATGACGACGGCCTTGACGTTGTTGTCGTTATAGGCGCGGCGGAGCGCCTTACGGATCGTGGTCGAGCCGACGTTCCCGCCGCCGCTGAGCAGCCCCTCGCCGCCGTCCCC
>Ga0207691_10006400_pt1 | contig 11374 bp, 8 predicted proteins | sample KBSM13metaG_FD_184327 | JGI IMG/M metagenome (GOLD analysis project Ga0207691, IMG submission 184327) | Miscanthus rhizosphere microbial communities from Kellogg Biological Station, Michigan, USA - KBS M1-3 metaG (SPAdes) (version 2) | ecosystem: Host-associated > Plants > Roots > Rhizosphere >...
CAGAGAATACGTCTTGCCACACAGATTGGCTCTAACCTCACGGGCGTTTTGTATGTTCTTGATGAGCCAACGATTGGGCTCCATCAGCGAGATAATAACAGATTGATTGAGACATTAAGAAAATTAAGAGACCTTGGTAACACGCTTATAATAGTGGAACACGATGAAGAAGTTATAAGAAGCTCAGATTGGATTATCGATATCGGAGAAGGTGCCGGTATTCATGGTGGGAAGATAGTTGCAAGCGGATTTGTCAAAGATATCATAGATAAGAAGAATTCTATAACTGGAAGATTCCTTAAAGGTGACGACAAGGTTTACCACAAGAATGCGGAAAGGGATCCAAAGAGCTGGCTCACTCTTCATAATGCTAGAGAGAACAATCTCAAGAAAATAACAGTAGATTTTCCTCTTGGTTGCATGACAACAGTAACTGGTGTGTCTGGATCTGGAAAATCAACTCTTGTAAATGAAATCCTTTTCAAATCACTATCGAATCACTTTTACTCCTCAAAGGATAAGCCTGGGGCCCATGATAGGATTACTGGACTTCAAAATTTGGACAAGGTAATAGGGATTGATCAATCTCCAATTGGCAGAACACCCAGATCCAATACAGCAACATATGTGAATGCTTTTGGTCCCATACGCGAGATCTTCTCAAAAACACTCAAAGCCAGAGAAATGGGGTATAAACCAGGTCGATTTTCATTCAATGTTCCAGGTGGCCGTTGTGATTCATGTGAGGGCGCTGGAGTCAAAAGGATTGAGATGCAATTTCTTGCAGATGTATATGTTACCTGTGATGAATGTAAAGGTAAAAGATACAATTCAGAAACCTTACAGATAACATACAAAGGCAAGACAATTTCTGACGTGCTAGATATGACTGTGGAAGAAGCACTCGATTTCTTTGCAAATATCTCATCTATCGAAAGAAAATTAATGACGCTTTATGACGTCGGATTAGGATATATAAGATTAGGACAACCTGCGACAACTCTTTCTGGAGGAGAAGCTCAGAGGATAAAGCTATCTTCAGAACTTGCAAGAAGGGACACTGGAAGTACGCTATATATTCTCGATGAACCAACTACAGGATTACATTTTGCAGACGTAAAAAAACTACTTCATGTTTTAGACAGACTTGTAAATATAGGTAACACAGTCATATTGATTGAACACAATCTTGACGTAATAGCAGCCTCTGACTGGATAGTTGATCTTGGTCCTGAAGGAGGAGATAAGGGAGGAAATATTGTTGTTACTGGCACACCAGAACAAGTTTCAAACCACATTTCAAGTCATACTGGAAAATATCTTAAATCCAAACTAGTTGTTAGCCAGACAATAAGAAAAAATAAAAGTGGTGTACGCATTTAACTACTATTATATCAAACAGAATCCTGCACCAATCTGATAGTTTTAAGGAGCTACGAAAAAAAGTACTAACGCTTCCTTATGAACCAGGAGTGTATATGATGAAAGATAAGGAAGACAAAATTATCTACATAGGCAAAGCAAAAAATCTCCGGAAACGTGTACTTTCTTACTTTAACTTTAGAGAGAACCATGATGCTTCCAATTGGAAGACATTTAAACTCGTCAGCAAAATTCAGGATGTTGATTTCCTTGTTACAGATAACGAAATTGAAGCCTTCTTGTTAGAATCGAACTTGATAAAACAATATAGGCCACTATTTAATATTGATCTTAAGGATCAACAGCGGTACACATATCTTAAAATTTCAGATGAAAAATTTCCGAGATTGCTTGTAGCAAGAAGGAATAGAGATGGCAAGTTCACTGGTACTAAGGGTAAGGTATTTGGGCCTTTTGTACATGGAAGCTCAAAATTACTAACGATAGGTTTATTGAGAAAAATCTTTAAAATCAGAATTTGTAACACGCTTCCAAAGAAACCTTGTCTTGAATACTTTATCAATAACTGTGATGCCCCATGCATAAATAACGTTACTCAGAATGAATATATGGAATACGTTCAATCGCTAGAAAATATTCTTGCTGGAAAAAAAAGCATTGATGACTTTATAGAAAAAATGAAGGAGGATATGACCAGTGCATCGTCTACCCTTGAATATGAAAAAGCAAAGGCAATAAGGGATACTGTAAGCAGATTAGAAAACCTCAGATCAAAACAAAAAATAGAACAATCAATTAGTTCAAGATCTGAAGAAGAGTATGTTGGTATCAAGTATGACCTTTTGCAATCGAAAGCACATATTTTGATCTTAAGAAGATATCGCGGAGTAATCAGAGATAGAAAAAAATACCAATTTGACTTGGTGGGGGATAACTCATTTTCAACTTTTTTGTCGCAATATTATTATTCCAAATCGTCAGTGCCACGATTTATCTATGTCAATGAACAACCAGATTCAAAACAGGTACTTGAAAAGTCTTTAGAAAGGATTGCGTCGCACAAAGTGAACATTATAACGCTATCTAACAGAATTGATGTTGAAAGAAAGCAATTAATGAACTTAATTATTAGAAATTTATCAACGTATATCTCGAAAGGTTTTGAACCTGCATTACTTGACCTAAAAAAAGTATTGAGTCTTAAGTCACTTCCCAAAATCATTGACTGTTTTGATGTTTCAAATCTTGGCTTATCGATAGCTGTTGGCTCCTGTGTCAGATTTGTTAACGGAATTCCTGAGAAATCATTTTATAGAAAATTTAGAATAAAAACAATAAAAGATCAAAATGATTTCGCAATGATAAGCGAGATAGTAAGTCGTCGATACTCAAAAGAAGATAAACTCAATTTACCAGATTTAGTATTAATTGACGGTGGAAAAGGTCAACTTAATTCTGCACTTGAGGCCATATCAAAATTAGATTTAAAAGTCCCGTGTATATCAATTGCAAAAGAAAGAGAAGAAATTTTTGTTCCTAATTCAGTCTTTCCAATACTTATTCCCAAGAATAGCAAATCACTCAAAATATTACAATATCTGAGGGATGAAGCTCACAGGTTTGGGCTCAGCTATAACATAAAGTTGCGTGACTTGAAATAGGACTATGTGTCCCACAAGTACCACGAATAGGATGTTTGCGAATTATAGATTCTAACTTATATTTTTGAACATTATTATGGCCTAGCCCCTAACAGCTCCAAGAGTCAAACCTCTTATCATTCTCTTTTGGGAAAATAACATCAGAACAACAACAGGGATGAGTGCAATGTTTATGCCTGCAGTTAGATAACCCCAGTCAATTCTATAAAGTGAAATGAATTGATACAATGCAACCTGAAAGACCATGACATCAGGTCTATTCGATAGGACAATAGGTAACACAAACTCGTTCCACGAAAATCTAAACGATAGGATAGCTGCTATTAAAAAACCGGGGATAGAAATTGGTACTATGACGTGCCAAAAAGCTCGCATTTTTGAACAACCATCTATAAGTGCTGCTTCCTCCAGCTCTTTTGGAATTGTTTCAAAATAGTTCTTTAATAAAAATATGTTGAGTGGTATAATGAGAATCTGAAATGTCAGTACCAATGCGAATAGAGAGTTAAGAAGACCTATGTTGGCTAACATAATGTATAATGGGATAATGTTAATGACAACAGGGATCATAAACAATCCCAAAATTGTGCTAATCAGCAAGTTTTTACCTTTAAAGTCAAACCTTGCAAATGCGTAGCCTCCAAGTGCACTTACAACTACACTCAATCCAGTACTTGCCAAACTTACCGCCAAGCTATTGAAAAGACTTGTTACAAGTTTTGGATCTGTTAGTACAAAAAGGTAATTATCTAGTGTAGGTGAATCTGGCAGGAATTTTGGAGGAAAGCTGATGGCTTCTGAATTTGGTTTAAATGAGGTTGAAAGTACCCATAAAAGCGGCGCAAATGTAATAAAAAGAAAAGTAGCGATTACAAAATAAATCAGAGTCTTTTCTATCAGCATAATAAAATTCTCATCTTTATCAATGACTCGTAGTTTCGTTTAACTAAACTTCGGCGATCCCCATTCAATTCTCGTACAGCATTTTTATCATTGTCTGAGCTCAACTGTTTTATCTTGACTCCTTAATAGTTTGATATACGTATATGCTAATACCAAGTTCATTGCTATCAACAAAAATCCTACGGCAGCACCCTTGGATAGTAGCCCAAATTCAAAAGCCTGTCTGTACATGAACAGGGATGACGTGGTACTTGAGAAAAGTGGACCACCATTTGTCATGACAAGAATTAAATCAAAGAAATTCACTGACCACATTGTGATAAGAATAAGATTTATGATGATAAATGGTCTCAATAGTGGGAGCGTTATGTACAAGAAACTTTTAATTTTCGTTGCGCCATCTATTCGCGCTGCTTCATAAACTACTGGACTTATCGAAAATAGTCCTGCCGTTAGGAATATTACAGTGAATGGTGTACCATGCCACACGTTGGCGAATACCAATGTCCATACAACTATTCCAGGATCTGATAACCAGGCAACAGGCTCTAAACCCATTTGAGCAAGACCATAATTCATGATTCCAAAACTATCACTGAATATGAATTTAAAGGAAAAACCCGTTATGACTGCAGAAACTGTCCATGGTATTATGAACAGGGCTCTAATGGTGTTCGACCCACTAATTTGTTGATTCAAAACGACTGCAAGGACCATTCCAACAAAAAACTGAAGAGCAACCGAACCGCCTACAAATATTAGACTCACCTGAAGCGACGTGTGAAAGTCATGATCATGTATCAGATTGTCAAAATTCTTGAGCCCGACATACTTCCAATCTCCCAGAATTGTAGTTAATGATACATCATGCAGTGATAGATATATGTTCCATATAAGTGGAAACAAAAGGAACCCGATTAGTATCGCAAGAGCTGGCGCTAGAAGCAAGTAGGGTTGGATTCTACCAGTTTTCGCCTCTAGTGTGACTTTCATTAAGATTGCGGGTTATAATGGAATTTGTATTTTCTTAGCTATTAAGACCAACCGAGTACTTCTGCAGATTTCTTGGCAGCATCATCTAATGCTTGTTTTGGTTCCTTTGCTCCAAGATAAACTTCGTCGATTGCCTGTCTTATGTTATCAGCAATTTGAGGATATTCAGCTATGCTGGGTCTGCTGTGCCCTAATGATAACATTGAAATGAGTTCCTTGTAATATGGTATGGTATTAGCAAGCTGACCTGAATATTGCCCTTCGGCTATCGGTTTCTGAGTTGGGAGATATGCGTATTTTTCCAACATAGGCGCAAGCACATCTGGCTGTACCATTATTGTGAGTAATTCCCATGAAAGTGCCTTATTTGAGGAAGTACTAGGTATTCCGAGCATCCAGCCACCCATCATTGTCGCACTAGTGTCACCAGCTTTAGGAACTGGGAACATGGGAATCATGCCAACGTTTTTGTCAAGGGTATCCCATTCAGTGCTATTGAAGTGTCCTAGTAACCATGAGCCTTCCAACATCACAGCAAATTTCTTGTCTGCAAACTCTTGGCCCCAGAAGTGATTTATCTGAGGCTTAATTCCTGCATTTACTTGATCTCTCAAAAACTCGAGGGCTTTTACACCTTCTGTACTGTTGTAGGATGGAAACCAGTAGGTGCCTTTCTCTGGATGACCACTTTTTTGTTTGACTATCTCACCACCCTGCATCCATAGATATGGATACCACATATCTGGAGAATGGCTGGCCCCAACAAGATGCATGGCCTCAATTCCTTTCCCTTTAGTCGAGTTTTCAATTTTCTTCGCTGCCTCAAGGTAGCCAGCCCATGTTTTAAGCGATTCAGGATTCACACTGCTTTGGTTTAAGAGATCTTTCCAATACCACATGGTCCTCACGTCTGTCCATGCCCAAATCCCGTATACTTTACCATTGTAGATACCGCCATCCCAATTAGTTTTATACCATTCAGAAGATCGATTCCATGAATTTGTTAATTCGGTAAGATCAGATAGAAACCCACCTTCAGCAAATTCGCCAAGCCAGATCTGATCAACTGAAATGAGATCAATTGGTGTCTTTCCAGCCATTGCAGTTAGAATTTGTTTTCGCGTATCTGCATATGGTAACACACTATAATCAATGTTTATAGTCATGTCTGGATGATTTTCTCTTAGCTTAGACAAGGCATCAGCAAACAAAGCATCCCATCTTTCTTTTGGCTCTGCCACAATAGCTGTAATTGTAACTTGATTGGGTTGTTGCGCTTGAAGCACTCTAAGGGGTGATAAGCTTGGTGTTATCAAAACAACTGCTACTAATGCCAAGATTAAAATTAATTTAAAATCTTTGCAGAAAAATTCATGAACCATATTTTTGCTAAATTTGATATTTCCTTCAGAAAAATCTCTTCCAACATGACCGGCTTTTCTCATCAGTAATATCTAGAATGTGGTGCTTTTAAGTATTGACGATCCGTGAACGAGAGCCAAGTTCTCTTATATGCATTATTTGTCCTGAAATGCATTCTTGCGAGACTTAAAATTTCTCTTCTGCGTACTGTTGCTACCTACAAAGAGAAATATGAATGAGATTTTGTAAGAATTTTCTAGGGAACTGATTATCATACGTCCACAAAGTGAACTAAAATTAATATGATATGCTAATAAAATCAATTCAAATAGAAGCGATTATTTTGACAACTCTCAGCATAAGAAATCTAACCAAAAAGTATGGACATTTCGCTGCACTGGAAAACTTTTCGCTCGAAATAAGCTCTGGCGAGTTTATGGTTCTACTTGGACCTTCAGGGTGTGGTAAGACAACCGTACTAAGATGTATTGCCGGTCTGACAGACATTACTAGTGGAGAGATCCATATTGGAGGAGAATTGGTGAACAAACTTCCCCCAAAAGACCGCGACGTAGCCATGGTATTTCAAAATTACTCACTTTATCCCCACATGAATGTCTATGATAACATTGCCTTTCCATTGAAGATGAGAAAGGTACAAAAAAAACAGATAAATGATATGGTTCAAAAAATTGCTGATCTTCTAAACATAAGTAACTTACTCCAAAGAAAACCCAAAGAAATTAGTGGAGGCCAAATGCAAAGAGTAGCTCTTGGCAGGGCTTTGGTGAGACAGCCAAAAATCTTCTTGATGGACGAGCCACTTAGCAACCTTGATGCCAAATTACGTACTGAAATGAGAGTCGAGATAAAGAAATTGCAGAAAAAAGTAGGCGTAACTACACTTTACATAACACACGACCAAGCTGAAGCAATGAGCATGGCCGACCATGTAGGAATCATGAACTCGGGAAAAATGCTTCAACTTGATTCTCCACAAAAAGTATACAACGAACCTGCCAATCAATTTGTGGCAAGTTTCATGGGCGTTCCTCCCATGAATTTTCTAAAATTTAGAATAACGAAAGAAAAAAATTTGTTTCTTAAACTTGATGACGGCACTGCCGACAAAGATAATATTGAATTTATCATCAACAACCCTGATGTACTTTGCTCTAATATCGCCAATCTCGGAGAAGAAAAAATAATCCTAGGCATCAGACCAAAGGACATGATATTTTTAGAAACTGATGAAAAATTCGAAGGTTTAAGGCTGAAAGGCGAAATAACTTATGTTGAGTCGCTTGGTGACGAATCGATAGCAGAATTAAGAATTGGACAATCGTCATTAAAGGTATCTAATGTTCTATCTAGAATGGATAATCTTATTGTTGGAAAAGAAGCTACGTTTGGTATAAAATATGACAAGATAAACTTATTTTCCAGTTCTGGTGAGAGTATTCAAAAGTAATGTAGTTCTTAATCGTTATTTCCGCTTCACTACAACTGACGTTTAAATTTTTGTTATTAATTTTGTTACTAAAATAAGAAATTCTTAAATGACAGATTAATGCGTATAATAATCTGCCAACTTCTATGAACGTCTATAAAATTTCCGCAGTGACGTTATTAGTTAAAGATATGCAAAGATCTTGTAATTTTTATTCTAAGATTCCCGGCTTTAAACTGATTTACGGTGGATCTCATGATGAACCCTTTACCACGTACGAAATCGGAAAAAATTCCAATGTTTATCTTAATCTGGAACAAGACAAGCTGACTAATATCCAAGATAGATATGTAAAAAATGACGCGAAAATTATTCTTTATACGGAGGACGTTGATAAACTGTATACTTATTTTAAAAATGATCAGAACATATCTAAATTAATATCATTTGAAAATGAGCCAATTGATGCGTCTTGGGGTGAGAGGTATTTCCACATACGGGATCTAGATGATCACCTGCTTTCATTCGCAAAGACAATAAAAAATCGAAAATAAAAAATTCAGAAACTCGACACAATATGAACGTTACTAATCTACTATACTACTTGTTTTAAATAATATTTTCGATCTTGGTTCAGTGCTTATAGTTTTTGTTAAACATATGTGAAACTAAATACAAGCGACGATGCGTATTAATTAACGTGACTTTTTCTATACGGCCCTCGAGTTCTCTTTCGTGCCCTTTCAGCCTCTAATTTTCTTTTAATTAATTCGCCCTCCTCATCAAGCGAGTTTATATTAGAAGTTCCTTTTTGATTTTTCTTTGTATTAATTTCGTGATTTAGGATTTGAGCTCTATTGTTCTTACCCTTACTTGTCACATTAGCGTATGTGTAAAATAGGATAAAACTGTTTCCAATCTACGGCAATAAAAATGATAGACATTGCACTTGTCAGTTGATTACGTATGATTACGTAAATACTAACATTATACTTTCTGGAGGACATAAAAAAATATTGGTAACTAGGTCAATAGTACGTAGAACAATGTCATTGCAATGGCATTACCACTGCCAATTGAAGCATACTTTATTTTTTCAGAATTTTTGGATAACTTTTCTCTGATTTTTTTAAATTTCGTTGCCACAAATTAACTTTGAAAAATGTATTAAAAAGGATTTTTCCAAATTCAATCCAAATTAGTACCATGATTTAGTAGACATGAACTCAGATTGAATCATTGGGTAAACAATTGGGCAATCTTTCCTCATATTGTAACTGCCCCTCTTGAAATCACCTCTGAAAGTGCGGGATGTATGTGAACTGTTTTTGAGATATTATCAATACTTCCGTCACCGTTTTTCATTGCCACAAGAACTTCATGAATGAGTATGGAAGCTTGACTTCCGATTATATGACATCCAAGAATTTTTCTGTTTTCTTTACTGACCAAAAATTTTACGAATCCCTCTCTTTCTTCTATCGCCTTCCCCATCGAAGTATCGATATAGCGGTAGATGGATTTATCGTATCCCTTTTTACTTGTCTTTTTCAAGTCTTGTTCTGTGTAGCCAACTCCCGCAACCTGAGGAGAGCTAAAAATTGCGTGCGGCATTGCGCTATAATCTACTTGAATTTTTTTCTTTTGATTGAATATATTGTAAAATGCGTATTGAGCCTCCAAATTTGCACTATGCCTGAATTGGTACCTGCCGATTATATCACCCAATGCAAAGATACCTTCTACGTTGGTTGCAAGAGTTTTGTCAACTTTAATGAATCCATTTTCATCGACATCAACTCCTGTCCTTGTTAATTCAAGTGTATCGGAATTTGGAACACGCCCTGTTGCTATTAATAGTTGATCAGATTCAATTTCCAAAGTTTTATTAGAATCTGAACTCTTTGCAAGTACAACAAATTTGTCGCCTTTCTTAGTTACTAGTTTGGCTGAACACTCCAATTGTACGTTGTATTTCGTAGAGAAGATTTCAGTGAATTTTTTTGATATTTCCTCATCCTCATTGGGTATCAAAGATTTTCTTTTTTGGATGATGTTGATTACTGTTCCAAGAGATCCAAAGTAGTGCCCAAGCTCAGCCGCTATAAATCCCCCTCCTATTATGGTGAGGACGTGAGGCTGTCTGTCAAGACGAAGAGCTTGATCGCTGGTAAGGTAATTTGTTGTTTCCAAGCCCTTAATATGCGGTATGAATGGCCGGGTTCCTGCGGAAATTAGTATTTTGTTTGAATAAATTTTCTCCTTGCCTATCAATAAGGTTTTTTCAGAAACAAACATGCACTCAGAAGTAAATAATTTTGGATTTTCAGAATTATCAAAAGAGTTTCTTATATCGCTTGAATCTGAATCTATAAGATTATTTACTCTTTGGACTATTTTCTGAAAATCAATGGAATACTTTTCGACATGTATGCCGAACATATGAGCTGTCTTTATTGTCTCTATTATGTCTGCACTGTGTATTAGAAGCTTGGATGGAATACAACCTCTATTTAGACAAGTTCCGCCCATTTTGCTTTTTTCTACAATTGCAACTTTCAAGCCACTTTGTGCTGCTGCATGCGCAACTTCAAGCCCGGCCCCACTTCCAATAACTATAAGATCATATTTTTTGATATTATTTGATTTGGAACTGGATTTCAATCACAAGCTATACGACAAGATTGTATATATGATTTGAAAATTTTTGTTACTTGCTGGATCCATTAACAACATGAGATCATATTTTGACCTACGGACACAATCATGGAAGGTCGAAATTTACTTACAAAAATGAGAATAAGAAATAAAAAAAGGGCGCTGAAAAAAATAAAAAATTTATGGTAATACGACGAGTTGTCCTTCCATGACAGGTAGATGATATTTGCAATAAAATGGAAATACACCTACATTGTCTGCCGTAAATGTAGCATTACCACTTTCAGCAAATCCGACGTCAATGTTTACCGCATATGGATCGCCTACTGTGAATGAATGTCTTTCCTCTTTGACGGGATCTACATTGTAGAAATTAACAGTCACTTTGTCGCCCTTGTTTGCAACAAGCGTATTTACCGAGAACGCATCTCCTGCAACTTTAAGTTTCTCCTCATCAACACCCTCAATTTCACTAGTAAATACGTAGAATGCTTTTTCTCCTGGTGTTGACAGTGACGGTATCTTGCCTCCACTAGACATATTTGCATTCATCATAGCCATAGACGAAGTTTCATTTTTCGGGGCAGTTGCATTGTCCTGCCCAAATGCGACCATCTGATTTGATGTTGTGTAGAAGCTGACTATCAAAAATGATAATGTACAGTACAAACTAATGCCAATCTTGAATTCATTAAACTAGAATACTTAGACCCAGATACTTAAATGATCTTGTAAACAGAACCAAATGTCTTATTGAAGTGTATTATTCAAATTACGGAACTAGAAAAAGGGATAAACTACTTTCAAACCGATTTAATTATCCTCAACGGGAAAATTTCTGTTATCGTGCAAATTAGATTTCCATTGTGATAAAGCGAGTAAATTTTGGAGATGTGTGCTCTTGGGACATATCCTATTTCAGTAATATTCTTGAAAATATCTAGCTTATGGTATAGAAGTATCT
>Ga0207691_10006401_pt1 | contig 11374 bp, 7 predicted proteins | sample KBSM13metaG_FD_184327 | JGI IMG/M metagenome (GOLD analysis project Ga0207691, IMG submission 184327) | Miscanthus rhizosphere microbial communities from Kellogg Biological Station, Michigan, USA - KBS M1-3 metaG (SPAdes) (version 2) | ecosystem: Host-associated > Plants > Roots > Rhizosphere >...
ATCGGCCCGACCGAATACCGCCTGCTGCATTTCTTCATGACCCACGCCGAGCGCGTCTATTCGCGCAGCCAGTTGCTCGATTACGTCTGGGGCGGCAGCGTCTACGTGGAGGAGCGCACCGTCGACGTGCACATCCGGCGCCTGCGCAAGACGCTCGAACCGTTCGCGTGCGATCATCTCGTGCAGACCGTGCGCGGATCGGGTTACCGGTTTTCGACGACGCCCGCGGAGTAAGAAAGGGAGTCCGGATGGCGAATCGCAAATGGCGCATCGACGCTGCTCGTCGTTTCCGTTCGCGATTTGCGACCTTTCGCCTGCATGCCTCCTCGCGAGGGCAAACATAGCGAAGCGCAGCCTTCTACTCTTACTATTCGCCATCTGCGATTTACCATTCGCAAATCGCAAATCGCGAATCGCAAGCGGCAGCGGAGACCGGCTCAGCCATGCGTTTGGAATTCTTGCAAAGTCATGCGTGGCAGGTGTCGCTGGGACGCTTCGTCGTCCTGCTGGCGTCGGCGCTCGTCGTCGGCCTGCTGCTGCAGGAACCGCTCTATGCCGTCCTCGCGGCGTCGCTCGGCTATTCGATCTGGTCGCTGGTCAGCCTGTACCAGATCCAGTCCTGGCTGCGTTCGCGCCGGCGCCGGCCGCCGCCCGAGGATCGCGGCGTCTGGTCGGACATTTCTGCACACATGTATAAAAAGCTGCATACCGAACGCTCGCGCAAGCGCCGGCTGGTCAGCCTGCTGCGCGCATTCCGCGAAGGCGCGGCCGCGCTGCCGGACGGCGTCGTCGTCCTGACCGGCGGACGCTCGATCGTGTGGTTCAACGAGGCCGCCTCGCGCCTGCTCGGGCTCGCGGCGCCGCGCGACCGCGGCGAGCACGTCGACGCGTTCCTTCCCGGCCCCGCGCGCGAATGGATTGCGCTCGATCCGGTCCAGGAACCGCTGCGCGAAGTGCCGTCCGATCGCGACGAAAACCTGCGCCTGTCGTTCCGGCTGATTCCGTATGCGCATGATCATTGCCTGCTGGTCGTTCGCGACGTGACGCCGCTCGTCCGGCTGGAGCAGGTGCGCCGCGATTTCGTCGCCAACGTCTCGCACGAGTTGCGCACGCCGTTGACAGTCCTGCACGGCTATCTCGAAATGCTCGAGCCCGAAGTGATGCCGCAGCTCGCTCCGGTGCTCAGCGATCTGCGCGGCCAGTCGCGGCGCATGACCCAGATCGTCGAGGACCTGTTGACGCTGTCACGGCTGGAGGCACAGCACCAGGTGCCGGACGAACGCGTATCGATGCGCGCGTTGCTGTCGACGCTCAAGCGCGAGGCCGAGGGCCTGTCGCACGGGCGCCATGCGGTCACTCTGGTGCGCACCAGCGACATGGACTTGCGCGGCTCGACCGACTACCTGCACAGCGCATTCTCGAACCTCGTGTCGAACGCGGTGCGCTACACGCCGGAAGGCGGGCGCATCGAAATCTCATGGCAATCGACGCCCGACGGCGGCGCGCGCTTTGCCGTGGCCGACACCGGGCACGGAATTCCCGCCGAACATCTGCCGCGCATCACCGAGCGTTTCTATCGCGTGTCGACGAGCCGCTCGCGCGAAACGGGCGGCACCGGTCTCGGGCTGTCGATCGTCAAGCACGTCCTGCAACTGCACCACGGCAGCCTGACGATCGACAGTGAACTCGGCGTCGGCAGCACGTTCGCCTGTGTCTTCGGCCCCGAGCGCGTGCTAGCCTTCGAGACCATCGGCGCAACCGGGTCGTAAAGCCGAAGAGTGAACCACGAAGAACGCGAAGTACACGAAGTAAAGCAAGAACAAATTCGGCAACCGAACAAGCTAGCCAAACTGGCGCAAATGCGTCGTCCGGAACGGTTGAAGGAGGCAGGAACGAATCTGAGAGAGCAACGACGAAATTCAAGCGTCGAATTCGCAATAGAGAGCAGGATCTTTCCTTCACCTCTTCGTGTTCTTCGTGTTCTTCGTGGTTCAATCTTTTGATCCGTCCTGTGTAAACGCCATGAACGCCGTCGAAAAATCCATCCCCCGCGCCGCGCCGGCGGTCGACCTGCGCGATCCGGCGCTGTACCTGAATCGTGAGTTGGCGCAGCTCGAGTTCAACTTTCGCGTGCTCGCGCAGGCGCAGGATCCGACGGTGCCGTTGCTCGAGCGCATGCGTTACCTGTGCATCTCGAATTCGAACCTCGACGAATTCTTCGAGGTGCAGGTCGCGATCCTGCGCCACCACGTCGCGCTGGCCGACGCGAAGGAAGGCGCCGACGGCTTGTCGCCCAGCGAATTGCTCGCGCGCATTCGCGCGCGCGTACTCGAACTCGTGCGCGCACAGTACGCATTCTGGAACGACACGCTGCTGCCGGAACTCGAGCGCGAAGGCATCCGCTTCATTGCGCGCGACAAATGGACGCTGAAGCAACAGCGCTGGCTGCAGGGCTACTTCCAGAACGAAGTATTACCCGTGCTGTCACCGCTGGGGCTGGATCCCGCGCACCCGTTCCCGCGCATATTGAACAAGAGCCTGAATTTCGCCGTGTCGCTCGAGGGCAAGGACGCGTTCGGGCGCGAGGGCCACATGGCCCTCGTGCGCGCGCCGCGCTCGCTGCCGCGCATCGTCCGCCTGCCCGAGGAAGTCGCAGAGAAGCCCTACGATTTCGTGTTCTTCTCGAGCATCCTGCACCAGTTCGTCGATGAGCTGTTTCCCGGCATGCGCGTCACCGGCGCGTACCAGTTTCGCGTCACGCGCAACAGCGAACTGTTCGTCGACGAGGAAGACGTCGTCAATCTCGCGCTCGCGCTGCGCGACGAACTGCGCGGCCGTGGCTTCGCCCGGGCGGCGCGCCTCGAGATCGCCGACACGTGCCCGAAGGCGGTCGCCGACTTCCTGATGCAGAACTTCGAACTCGGCGAGAGCGAGGTCTACCGCTGCGCCGGACCGGTCAACGTGCACCGCATCAGCACGATCTACGACCAGGTCGAGCGGCCGGACCTGAAATTCCCGAAGTACACGCCGCGCCTCAACGCTGCCGTGCTAGCCGAGCGCAGCCTGTTCGAGGCGATCGCCGAGCGCGACGTCCTGCTGCACCATCCGTTCGAGTCGTTCTCGGCTGTCATCGAGCTGATCAAGCAGGCCAGCGTCGATCCCGACGTGCTCGCGATGAAGCAGACGTTGTACCGGACCGGCAACGATTCGCCGCTCGTCAGCCTGCTGATCGACGCCGCGCGCGCCGGCAAGGATGTCACCGTCGTCGTCGAACTGCGCGCGCGGTTCGACGAGGAGGCGAACATCCAGCTCGCGAACCGGCTGCAGGAAGCCGGCGTGCAGGTCGTGTACGGCGTGGTCGGATACAAGACCCACGCCAAGGTGCTGCTGATCGTGCGCCGCGAACAGGGCAAGCTGCGTCGCTACGTGCATCTTTCGACCGGCAACTATCACCAGGTCACGTCGCGCCTGTACACGGACTTCGGCCTGATGACCGCGAACAAGGATATCGGCGAGGACGCGCACAAGCTGTTCCAGCAGCTGTCCGGACTCGGCCCGCAGATCCAGTTCAAGCGCCTGCTGCAATCGCCGTTCACGCTGCATCGCGGCCTGATGTCCAAGATCGAGCGCGAAATCGAGCATGCCCGCGCCGGCCGGCCGGCGCGCATCATCGCCAAGATGAACGCGCTGAACGAAGTCAGCGTAGTCGAGGTGTTGTACAAGGCGTCGATGGCCGGCGTGCAGATCGACCTGATCGTGCGCGGCGCGTGCACGCTCAAACCCGGCGTGCCGGGAATATCGGACAACATCCGCGTGCGCTCGATCGTCGGCCGGTTCCTTGAGCACAGCCGCGTCTACTGGTTCGCGAACGGCAACGATCCGGAAATCTTCTGCTCAAGCGCCGACTGGATGGAGCGCAACCTGCTGCGCCGCATCGAGGTGTGTTTTCCGATCATCGATCCGGACCTGGCGCGCCGCGTGTACGACGAAGCGCTGGCCAACTACCTCGCCGACAACACGCAAGCATGGCGCCTGCACGCGGACGGACATTACGAGCGGCTCGTCCCCGGATCCGAGAAACCGCATTCCGCGCAACTCGCTTTGATCAGCAAGGTCTGCGGCTGACCGCGCCGTCGCGCGGCGTTGCGCCGCGCACTCTACGCGCCGATGCAAGACACAACGGCGCGCTGATTCGTGAACGCCGCTTGACCCCGGGTCGCCGGATTGCGTTACGATCATGCGCATGCCGGCGCGCATGACGATCCGATGCGTCGCTGATCGCTCGACCGGCCCTGTGCCGACCGCGGGAATCCAGTGCCGATGCCGTCATTGCCATTGCTGTCGTTCCTCGCCGTCGGTTTTGGCGCGTTCCTCGGCGCCCTGCTGCGCTGGGGACTCGGCATCCTTCTCAATCCGCTGCTGCCCGCCCTGCCGCTCGGAACGCTGGCGGCGAACCTGATCGGCGGCCTTGTCATCGGCGTGGCGCTCGGCGTGTTCGCCCAGTTCCAGAGCTTGCCTCCCGAGGTCCGCCTGTTTGTCGCGACCGGATTCTGCGGCGGCCTGACGACGTTCTCGACGTTTTCCGCCGAGACAGTGACGTTGTTCCTGCGCCAGCAGTACGGCTGGGCCGCCGCGATCATCGGCGCGCACCTGTTCGGATCGCTGCTGATGACATTTGCCGGAATCGGACTGGCTCGCCTGCTCGTACGCTGAGCAGCATGGGATTCGCCGCTTGTCGTAGGGTGGGCCTTGGCCCACCATTGATCGTCGAGCAAAGACAAGGCTTCGTAGGGTGGGCCTTGGCCCAGCATCTATCGTCGAGCAAGGGAAAAGACGGTGGGCCAAGGCCCGCCCTACGCAGCCTGAGGTTCGACGACGCCCGCCGATGCGGGCAAGCACACGGAGACCGTCATGAAAGGCACGCACCTGCGCTTCTATACCTACGAAAACCGCAGGCACGGCAGCGCGTTGCTATACGACTGGTTGCTCGAACGCGCGAAGGCGCTCGGCGTCCACGGCGGCTCCGCGTTCCGGGCGATCGCCGGCTTCGGCCGGCATGGACGTCTGCACGAGCAGCACTTCTTCGAACTGGCGGGCGACGTTCCGGTCCTGGTCGAGTTCATCCTCAGCGAAGTCGACGCGGACGCGTTGATCGACGTCCTGCGCGCGGAAAAGATCGAGCTCTTCTACGCGCGCGTCGCGACCGAGTTCGACACGACGGGTCCGGCGTCCGCCGATGGCTGATCGGGAACGTCGGGTCGCGGGCGCGTGCCAGGAACGACCGGGCAACCGGGACGCGCGGAACACGCGGGACGCGAAACGGACTTTCGCTCGCAGCACGCGGGCTTGTTTCGGTGGCGGGCTGCGGCCCGCGACCGGTTTCTATGCTCGTCTGGCCGCTCCGTGTGCACATTCTCGGCCGGCGCCGATGCGCTATGCTTGGCACAAATCGACGTTTCCGTGATAACAAGGTGTCGATTGCGGGGTGCAGGATCGGGGATGACAAGACCGTGAGCGACGATACGCCGCTGACCAACTGGTTGCGGGCTGCGGGTGGGGGCGACGCACCCGCGGCCGAGCGTGCCTACTCGATTGTCTACAGCGAACTGCGGCGCCTGGCCGCGCGCCAGCTCGCCGGTTCGGGCCAGGGCACGCTGACGCCGACGGCGCTGGTCAACGAGGCCTACATGAAGCTCGCCGGCGGGTCGCTTTCGGGCCTCAACGACCGCCGCCACTTCTTCAACCTCGCCGCGCGCGCGATGCGCCAGACGGTCATCGATTACGCGCGCGAACGCCTCGCCGAGAAGCGCGGCGGCGGATTGCTGCGCACGCAGCTCGACGAGGGCATCGCCGACTCGGCGCTCGACTCGCAGCAGATCCTGGCGATAGAACAGGCGCTGACCGGACTCGATGCGCAGGACAGCGAACTGGCCGAGACCTTCACGTGGCGCGTGTTCGCCGGACTGACGACCGGGCAGATCGCCGAGTTGCGCGGTGTCACCGAGCGCACCGTGCAACGCGACCTCGGGCTCGCGCGCAACTACCTGCGCATGGCCCTCGGAGGCGACGCGTGACGAGCGCATCCGAGCGGCTGTTCGCGCCGCAGCGGTGGGCCGAAGTACGCAAGCTGATCGACCGCCTCGACCTGCTTCCAACCGGCGAGCGCATACGCGAACTGGCGCAGATCGAGACGAACGATATCGAGCTCGCCGGCATCGTGCGCGGCCTGCTCGACCAGACCTTGCCGAGCGTCGCCGATCCGCTGCAGCGCGCCGTCGATTCCCTGTTCGTCGAAGCGCGCGAGCAGATGCCCGAACGGATCGGCCCGTTTCGCCTGTTGCGCCGCATCGGCGCCGGCGGCATGGGTGTGGTCTACCTCGCCGAGCGCGAGGGTGCCGACTTCACCCAGCGCGTCGCGCTGAAGCTGCTCGATGGCGGCGTCGCCCGCATGGGCCGCTTCGCCGCGCGCGAACGCCGCATCCTGTCGGCGCTAGCGCATCCGAACATCACCGCGTTCATCGACGCGGGCGGCGACGACGCGCATACCTGGCTCGCGATGGAATACGTGGACGGCCAGCCGCTGCTCGACTATTGCCTGCGCAGCAATGTCGACCTGCCCGGCCGCGTGCGGCTGTTCGACGAGGTCTGCGCCGCCGTCGCGCACGCGCATGCGCAACTCGTCGTCCATCGCGACCTGAAGCCTTCGAACGTGCTGGTCAGCGTCGACGGCGTCGCGAAGTTGCTCGACTTCGGCATCGCCCAGATCCTCGATTCGACCGAGGAGCGCGCGCCTGCGACGCGCGTTTTCACGCCCGAATATGCGTCGCCGGAACAACTGCGCGGCGACCACGCGACTACCGCGACCGACATCTACAGCCTCGGCCTGCTGCTGTACGAGCTGATCGCCGGCAAGCGCCTGCCGACGATCGAACGCCGCAGCGACGCCGACTGGACAACCGCCGAGCTGGCGCGGCTGGCGACGACGCACGCCGACACCGCGAGCGAAGGCATCGCGGTCGCGAGCGCCGAAGCGCGGCTGCTCGCGCGCCAGCTGCGCGGCGACCTCGGCCGCATCATTGCGCATTCGATCGCGCTCGATCCGGCGCACCGCTACGCGTCGGTCTCCCTGCTGCGCGAGGACCTCGCGCGCTGGCTCGAACACCGGCCGCTGAGCATCTCGCGGCCCGGCTTTGCCTATGTCGCGTCGCGTTTCGTGCGCCGCCACCGCGTCGCCGTCGCGGTCGCAACGATCGCGCTCGTCGCGCTTATCGGCATCAGCATTGTCGCAGTAGTACAGGCGCAGCGCGCGCGCGTGATGGCTGCGCGCGCCGACCACGCGCGCGGCTTCCTCGCCGATCTGTTCGCGAACACCGACCCGTTCGCCGCGAAGCACAGTGGCAAGAACATCGTCGACCTGCTGCACGACGGCGCGCAGCGCATCGAGCGCGAGTTCGGCGACGCGCCGCAAACGCAGGCCGAGCTGCGCGCGACGATCGCTTCGGTGCTCGACCGCATCGGCGAACCGCAGCAGGCCCGCGACCTCATGCAGCGCAGCGTCGAGCAGCTGCGCCAGATTCTTGGCGACCATGCGCCGGAAGTCGGCGCCGCGCTGGAGCAGCTTGCGCTGGCCCGCGAGGACAGCGGCGACCTGGAGGGGGCGCATGCGGATTTCACGGCGGCGCACGCGATCCTCGAAGGCAGCGGGCCGCGCTACGCGAAGAACCGCATCAACGTCGTCACCGGCCTGGCGAAGCTGGCCAACCTGCGCGGCGACTATGCCGACGCCGAGCGCATGCACCAGGCGGTGCTGAAGGAACGCGAGGCCAGCGAAGGGCCGGAGAGCGCCGACATCGCGATGGACCTGATGAACCTCGCGGCGGACTCGCTCTATGCCGAACGCTATGCGCAAGCCGAGTCGCTGGCGCAGCGCGCGCACACAATGCTCGAACACACACTCGGTCCACGGCACGCGCGCAGCATCTATGTCGACAACGTACTCGGCCTGGCGCAGGCCAATGCCGGCCATATCGAAAACGGAATCGCCTCGTTGCGCGCCGCTATCGATCTGGCACAGGCGACGCTGCAGCCCGGCGCGATGATGATCGGCAACGTGATCGGCTCGCTCGGAAGCGCGCAGCTCCTGTCGGGCGACTACGAAGCCGCCGTCGCGACATTGACCCAGGCGCGCACGCTCAACGACGCCGCGAAAAATCCGCGCCGCGGCCAGACGGCGATGCTGCTCGGTGTCGCGCAACTGCGCACGCAACGCCCGGATGCGGCGGCAACGCTGCGCGCGGCGCTCGATACTATGGCTGCGAACAAGTCGGCCACCGACATCGCCTACCTCGCCTGGGGCCAGGCCGCGTACGCCGCCGCGATTGCCGCCAAGGACCCCGTCGAGGGCGAACGCCTGGCGCGCGAGGCGCGCACGAACTTCCTCGCGAGTCCGCGCGCGAATTCGGTCCGGCTCGGCGACGTTGACATGCTTCTCGCCGACATTCTCGAGCGCAGGGAGTCCGTGGCCGAAGCGCGCACGCTGCGCGAGGAGGCGCTCGCGACGTTCCGGCGCATCTACGGAGAGGATCATCCGCGCACGCGCGCGCTCGCGCTGCGACTGGCTGGAGGTGACAACCGCTCGTCACCCTGATGTTTGCCGAAATCGTCGCGGTCGACGCGACTCGCATGGAGGGTAGCCACTCTTGATCCAGCGGAGCTTCACTCAAAGTCGTCCGTGAAGATCACGTCCGTCAGCGGCATCCGCCACGCCAACGTTACGCCCCTGTAAACCGTGTTCGTCGGCGCCGTCGCGATGACGGTGGCAGCCGTTGCCATGGTGCCATCGTCTACGAGCCTCACGAGATTATTCGGGGTGGCGGCAGTCGTCGCGTACAAGACGACATTGCGACCGACCGCTTCACCGGTCAGGCCTCGCACACCAACGCTCAGTCCGTTCGTGAAGGTGTTCGACTTCAGCCAGGTCGTTCCGTCGAAGATCCATTTCTGGATGCCGCCACCGCTTGCAATCGCATTGTCGTCGGCAACATAAAGCGTGTCGATTCCCGAAACCGCGGCATCGCGATCGAAAAACAGGAATGCGTACATTGAAGTACCCGATGTCGGCATCCCGGCGAGCGATGTTGCCGTCTGGCCGGCCGAAATCGGCAATCCGGCTCCGACTGCAAAGACATTCGCGAACGGGTTGGCGCCGGAGTCCGCAAACAGTTGCCCGGCGGCAATGTTCACCGTGCGCACATTGGCCGGGCTCGCAAGGATCTGCGCGGAGCTGGATCCCAAGGTCGCATACCAGACGCCGGCGCTGGACGCGGTAGCACTGTTGCCGCTGACCCAGAACGCCGCGCCATCGCTGCTGACCGCGCCGCGTACATTGGCACCGCTGAACGCGTTGAGCACGGTCGACGTATCGACGTTGTTTTGGCCATCGATGCGTGCAACAACGCGCAGCACGGATGCACTGGTGGTAGTGCTGACCGACGCGAGTCCCACGTCGGCTGCATAACCGGCCAGACTTGCGTAGCGACCGTCCGCGCTGACAGCGATGGCGCCCTCGCTCCCGGAGCTTCCGCTCAAGGAGAACTGCCGGTTGGAACCTTGCACCGCGGTCGGGAGCGCGATGGCTCCCACGATGCTGCCGTCCGCGCCACGGCGCTCCAGGTACACGGCAGTCGCCGCGCTTGACAATGCTGCCGAGCCGTCGCCTACGCGAACCACCACGACATCGCGGCCAGACGAGCGCGCGTTGCCATGCGCCAGAAGAACGATCGCGAACAGCAAGCGCATCATGCAATGCATGGCAACTCTCCACATCGCGCGCGGGTTTCGCGACTGCATCTTACAGCTTGACTGCGCGGACCGCGAAATCGGGGCTGTCGGGTAGAATGTCCCGATTCACCCAGCACACCATCGCATCCCGCATGAACCTGCAAGCCAACTACGAACAGATTCCGCTCAAGGACTATGCCGAGCGCGCGTATCTCGACTACTCGATGTACGTCGTGCTCGATCGCGCCCTGCCGTTCGTCGGCGACGGGCTGAAACCGGTACAACGTCGCATTGTATACTCGATGAGCGAACTCGGCCTCGACGCCGGGTCCAAGCCGAAGAAATCCGCGCGCACGATCGGCGACGTGATCGGCAAGTTCCATCCGCACGGGGACTCGGCCTGCTACGAGGCGATGGTGCTGATGGCACAGCCGTTCTCGTACCGCTATCCGCTGATCGACGGCCAGGGCAATTTCGGCTCGCCGGACGATCCGAAGTCGTTTGCCGCGATGCGCTACACGGAGTCGCGGCTGACCCCGATCGCCGAGCTGCTGCTGACCGAGCTCGGCCAGGGCACGGTGGACTGGACGCCGAATTTCGACGGCACGCTGAAGGAACCGTCGTGGCTGCCGTCGCGCGTGCCGCACGTGCTGCTGAACGGATCGACGGGCATCGCCGTGGGCATGGCGACCGATATCCCGCCGCACAACCTGCGCGAGGTTGCCACGGCCTGCATCCGTCTGATCGAGGAACCCGAGGCGAGCGTCGCCGCGCTGTGCGAACACGTGCGCGCGCCGGACTTTCCGACCGCCGCGGAAATCATCACGCCGCGCAACGAACTGCTCGCGATGTACGCGACCGGCAACGGCTCGGTGCGCTGCCGCGCCGTGTACAAGGCGGAAAACGGCAACGTCGTAATCACCGCGATGCCGTACCAGGTGTCGCCGTCGAAGATCCTCGAGCAGATCGCGAACCAGATGCGCGCGAAGAAACTGCCGATGCTCGAGGACCTGCGCGACGAATCCGATCACGAGAACCCGGTGCGCGTCGTGCTGATCCCGCGCAGCAATCGCGTCGACCTCGACGAGATGATGCAGCATCTGTTCGCGACGACCGACCTGGAAAAGAGCTTCCGCATCAACCTCAACATGATCGGCCTGGACGGCAAGCCCCAGGTCAAGAACCTGAAGCAGATCCTCTCCGAATGGCTGCGCTTCCGCGCCGACACGGTCACGCGTCGCCTGCAGCACCGCCTCGACAAGGTCGAGCGCAGGCTGCACCTGCTCGAAGGCCTGCGCGTCGTTTTCCTCAACCTCGACGAGGTCATCCGCATCGTCCGCAGCGAGGACGAGCCGAAGCCGGTACTGATCAAGCGCTTCAAGCTCAGCGAGGAACAGGCCGACTACATCCTCGAAACGCGCCTGCGCCAGCTCGCGCGGCTTGAGGAGATGAAGCTCGACGCCGAACGCGACGAACTGGAGGAGGAACGCGCGAAGATCAGCGTCACGCTGAATTCGAAGGCGCGTCTGAAGACCCTGATCAAGGACGAGCTGAAGAACGACGCGAAGAAATACGGCGACGACCGGCGCTCGCC
>Ga0207691_10006405_pt1 | contig 11371 bp, 8 predicted proteins | sample KBSM13metaG_FD_184327 | JGI IMG/M metagenome (GOLD analysis project Ga0207691, IMG submission 184327) | Miscanthus rhizosphere microbial communities from Kellogg Biological Station, Michigan, USA - KBS M1-3 metaG (SPAdes) (version 2) | ecosystem: Host-associated > Plants > Roots > Rhizosphere >...
GCGCTGCCGACCGGCGTTTCGTTCATGGTCACGCGGCGCAACGACGTCCCCCCTGCGCCGTCGCGCCGCAACGACGCTGCGCCCGTTGCGCTGGCGGCCGCGTTCGCGCTGGTGCTGGGCGCGGCAGTCGCGCACCAGGCTTTCCCCGACGCCGCGCGGAAACTGAGCGACGGTGCCCGAACCCTGCTCGATAACGGAGGGGGGCGCGACGGTGGCACCTCGTCCGCCTTGGCCGAGCGAGCGACTCCCGATCCGGCAGCAACTCGTTCGAGCGATTCGGATCGGCCCTCTCCCGTCAATGCCGGCGCCAAGGTAGCCGAAAATGCGGCCGATTCCGCTCCCAACGTCGCAGCCGCGGAGCCGCCTGCCACTGCCCGACCCACACGAACGACGGACGTCCCGCCTGCGGTCGCCAACGAAGACGCGGAAGATGGCAGCGAGCGCGGCAGTGCGGAATCCCGGGACGCCGTTGCGCCGGTCCCGGTCCCGAAAGCGGATGGCGCGCTCTCTCCCCCAGTCTCGCGAATGAGCCCGAGAGCCGCATTGCCCGCTGAGTCGGCGCGCGGCGCGAAACGCCCGCCGACGAAATCGGCGCCGTTGCCGTCGGCGCGACCGGCGGCTCCCGCCACGATGGCAAAGTCGGCGCCCGGGCGAGGTCCGACGCTCGCTGCGCCTCGCTCCTCGTCGAGCATGGTCGCTTCGAATTCGAGTGCGGGTTCGGCCTCCGCAGAGGGCGCACGGGTGGTGACGGCACCCGCGCCGGCGCAAGTCATAGAGCTTGTACTGCCAGAAACCCAGAAAACGCCGGCGTTATCGTCGCCCGCATCCACGCCGCAGTCAGGGGAAACCGTCCCATCGTCGACCCTTGTTCCTGGCCAAGCCCAAGAGTCCGCAGCAGCACCCAAATCATCGACCGCGACAAGGCGCACGCGCGCGGCGTCGGCGAACGACGAATGGCGTGCCGGAATCAACGCGCTGTCGCAGTTCCTCGGATTCACGAAGCGCAAGGCAGCTCCGATCGAGGACCGCACCTTCCAGGAAGTCACTCCGGCGGCAAAGCCGTCGCGACCGCCGCAAAGTGTTGCGCCTGTTCCAGAATCCTCCGTCTCCGCTCCCAGGATCGAAGCACCGCCGCCGCTGGCGATGGCGACCCCGCCACCGGTGGCCATGACGACACCGCCATCGCGAACCCTCCCGCCGCCGCCGACACGCGAGAGCGACTTCGCGCAGCAGGGGCGGCGGGCGCTCGCGCAAAGCGTCCCGCGGACAGCCGTGCAGACGCAGGCCGAGATCGCGCCCGTATTGTGGGCGGCATCGAAAGCGCAGGATCAGAGGGCCGAGCGCGAAGTGGTCGACTCTGCGCAAGCGGTCTGGGTCAGGGACGGAACGACGGCCTATTCGCAGGCGGTCGATGCCGCCACCGCCCGACGACTCAACGAAGAGGCCATGCAGGCGTATTGGGTGAGACGCAATATCCCTGAGGCTCTCGAACTGTCGCTCAAGGCCTTCGGCGCCAATCCCAACGATCCGGAAGTCGCGGGAAACCTGGCGTTCCTCCATCTCAGGGTCAACCCCGCGCAGCCGGAGACGGCGCGGCAACTCGCCTTGCACGCGATCGCCGTCCGAGGCACGCGGTTCCGCTCGGGGCGCCTGGAGGACTGGAATACGTACGCGCTCGCCAGCGCGCTCACGGGCCGCGATGCCGACGCGCGGAACGCAATGTACGTCACCCTTGCGCTTGCCGGAAGCGTCGAGCGCAACTGCAAGGCAGGGCTGAACGCGATCGCCAACTACGGAGAGCGCGTTCGGGAACCGGTCGAGGCGATGCTGTATCGTATCTACACGCAAGGCCGGGCCTACGAATCGCCGTATTGCGCCTGGCCTCCGAACTGGGCAATGGGCATGCGCCGTCAATGAGGACTGTATCCGGAGGATGTCGCGCCCCGCCGGCGAGTGTCGTCGCGCACGAGGGACGGTCCGCCGCTCCGGGAATGCCTTGAGCGCAACCGCGGCCCAACGCGGAGATCGCGTTCGGTTCGCCGGGGATGCTGTTGCGCGGAGCGACCTCCGCGCCGTGTTGTCGCTCACTGCGCTGTGGCTGGCGATGGTGTCGCTCGTGTCGCCGGTCGGCGATTTCCCACTCAACGACGACTGGGTCTATGCCCGCTCCGTGAAGGCGATTCTCGACACGGGCCGCTTCGAGCTCCTGGAGTTTTCGCTGGCAAGCGCATTTCCGCAGGCGTACTGGGGCGCGTTGTTCTGCCGCATGTTCGGGTTCTCGTTCACCGTTCTCCGGTTCTCCACGGTGATTCTCGGGCTCGCCGGGGTTCTCGCCACGTACGGACTTCTGCGGGAGTCGAAGGTCGCCCCGATCGGGGCGTGGATCGGCGCCGCAGCGCTTGCCGCAAACCCGATCTATTTCTCGCTCTCCCTGACATTCATGACCGACGTGCCGTTCTATTGCCTCGCGGTCGTCTCGTTGCTGTTCATGGTTCGCGGATTTCAGCGGAACAACGACCCGGCGTGGCTCGCAGCCGGAATCGCAATGGCCTGTCTCGCGATGCTGACCCGGCAATTGGGCGTCGTCCTGCTGCTGGGCTTTGCGCTCGCGTTCCTGCGGACGCGCCCCGTGTCGCTTCGCACGACGGCGATGGCCGCGGCTCCGCTCGTTCTAGGGGTGCTGCTGCATCTCGTGCTGCAGCACTGGCTGCAAGCGCAGGGCCGGGTTCCCATGTTTTCCGCGGACGACATGCTGCAAAGGGCGGTGCCGCAGTTTCTGGGGAGGCTCGCGAAGGACGGCTTCACGGTGCTGGTCTACACGGGTTTCTTTGTGCTTCCCAGCACGCTGCTGATGTCGAAGGGGCCTTTTGCGGTCTCTTCTTTCGAGCGCTCGCCTCGCTTTTGGTGGAAAGCATTCGCGCTAGTGCTGCTGTTTTCGATCCTGGCCGTCGTCATCGGCGTTCGAGGCTGGATGCCGTTCTCCGAAAACGTCCTCACCTATTTTGGAATTGGCCCCTTGACGCTGCGGGACACGTATCTGCTGCACGCGAACAGGCCGCCAGCGCCACCGGCTGTTCGCGCCGCATGGATCGGCGTGAGCGTGCTCGCGGCTCTCGGCACCGCGCTGCTCGTCGGCGGGTGCGGGTCCGCGGTCTCGGCATGCGTTCGCAGCCTCCGGGTAAACCGCCGCGCCCGCTTGGGAGCGGTGCCGGTTCTCATGGTCGTCAGCGCCAGTGCGTTTGTGGTGATGATCGCGACGATGGGGTACACGTTCCTCGATCGCTATATGCTCCTGTGCATCCCGTTTGCGCTGATCCTGGTGTCGACGAATCCCAGTGCGGAGACCACCGCTCCCGCACATTGCGTACTGCGCGGGTCGGCCTTCCTGCTCATCGCAATCAGCGCGGCGTTTACCGTCATGGCGACGCATGACCACCTCGCCTGGAACCGCGCGCGGTGGAGCGCCTTGAACACGCTGATGGAGCGTGACGGCATTCCCCCCGCCGCCATCGACGGTGGATACGAGTTCAACGGCTGGTACGGCTACGAGCCGGAATATCGCGGACAGTCCGGCAAGAGCTGGTGGTGGGTCAAGGGCGACGATTACATCGTCGCGTCCGGGCCAGTCCCGGGCTACCGCGAAATCGCGTCCTACAATTTCGCACGCTGGCTGCTGCGCGTGCACTCGCGAATCGTCGTGCTGCGCCGGGACGCTGCCGCGTCCATCCCGGGCGGCTAAGCTACCCTCGGGTCGGCGCAATCGAGCGCCAACCTCAAGGATGTGGCCGCCCTGACCTGCTGCGCCGTGGTACCGGTGTACTGATCCCGGTGCGTCGTACTTATTGCAACGTCGATTTCGCCTTGCAATCGACGGCATCTGCCGCTGCCTGGCCAATGCGGCAAACATAGACCGTTCGTTCGGCGTTGTCGTAGAACCAGGCGAACGAAGTCCCGTTCGATGATGAGCTGACGATGGGAGTCATCACCGCGCGGGCATCTGCCCGGATCTGGGCGAACGCGTGAAGGGCGTAGGTCGCGATGGCGGCGAAAAGCAGCAAACCGAGAGTCTTGAGCATGAAGTCTCCTTTTGTTCTCGAACGGATGAAAGCATTTGAACGGACCCATCCGCACAGGAACCATATCACTTCGCATTGGCGCGAGACACCGCCCGCAGCTCAGTGCTGGCAAGGTCGCCGCGCTTCTCCCGTCCTTCGACTTCTCCATGGATTGCTATGATATTTGCGAGACCCGCGACACGATTCGATTGACCGGCGTCGCCGGCAATCAGACCTTGCCCGCGGAAATCCTCGCGCGCGGGCGACTGCTCGCGGCCGACGGAATACCTACGATGAAGCCCTTTGTCTATCTGAGCTATGGGATGCCGAAATCCGGCAGCACACTGGCCTTCGAGCTGACCAAGGCCGTGTTCGAGCAAAACAACTACCCTCAAACCCGGCTCTCGGGTCTCGTGGAAGCCAAGCACGCGCTGAACTTCATGGACGACTTCTCCGATGAAGCCGTCGAACGGCTATCGACCGCGGTTGAACGCATGGGGCATCCGATCGTGGTCAAGACGCATGGCCACCTGACGCCGGCCGCCCATCGCCTGCTCGCGAACAGGGGCGCGATCGGACATTGTGTCTATCGTGATCCACGCGAGGTCATTCTCTCTTTGCTCGATGCCGGAGAAAAGGCACGGCTGCTGGGTCGTAAAGCCTTTTCGGAAATGAACTCGATCGAATATGCGGCCAGGCGGGTGACCCGGCGCATCGAGATCACGAAGGCATGGATGGCGGCGCCCAACATAATCCCGCTCTTCTACAGCGACACTGCCTTCAAGACACCGGAGGTAGTGCAAATCGTCGCCGATCAGATTGGCCTTCCGGTCGATGCGGAAAAGGCCGAACGTACGGTCAAGTCTTCCAAGTTCACCCAGTTCAACAAGGGTCGGCAAGATCGCCATCTGACGGATCTCTCACCCGAGCAGAATGAAGAGCTTTATCTCAGGTTCAAGGATTTCATCGACACCCATTGCCACAGCCTGCTCGATGTCCGGACCGTGCAGTCAGTCGCCGGGCAGAATGTGCCAGATGCAGTCACGCCCGCGCCGGACCTCGGGGACGCATCGCGTCGGGTCAGTGCCAACGCCGCACATTCGGGTATTCGTCCGGTCGGTCGCACGGAACGCTGTCCATGCGGCAGCGGAAAGCGGTACAAGGAATGCCATGGCCTTTTGAGTTGAGTGCCGTGCGAGGCGGCCGAGCCGAATCACGTGAGTACGCGGCGCTTCCGCGTATCATCGCGCCGTGCTCGACGACCCCGACAACGCTATATGCGGGCTCGATCCACCGGAGATCGAGGTCTCCATCGAGGTCCCCAAGGGCAGCTTTCTGAAGCGCGGATCCAGCGGACACGTGGACTTCATCTCACCGCTGCCCTGCCCCTTCAACTACGGCGCCGTGCCTGTCTACGTGGGCTTGGAAGGCGACCTATTGGACGCAGTGGTCCTCGGCCCCCGCCTCGCGTTCGGCACACGAACGCGCGTCAAGGCGTGGGGGGCCGTCACGTTGACCGATCGCGGAATGGTCGACGACAAGCTTATCTGCAGCCACAGCCCTCTGGACGCAACGCAACGCGGTCGCGTCCTTCGCTTCTTCCACTTCTATGCGAAGTGCAAGGGTTTGCTGAATGCGTGGCGCCGCCGCCCTGGGCGCAACGCCTGCGAAGGATGGTGTGATGCCCGTCAGGCTCTTGATCGCGCCACACCGAGAAACCTGTCGTGGCGCGGGCCAACGATCGAGTTCTGACGCGTTTCGCGTCCCTTACGCAGGCATAGGCGGCGGCCGTCCTATTTCGCTCGAAACCTTAGGCGAGCGATCGTCGGACGCAACCTCCTCCGTCGAAGCCGGAGTCCGGCGGCCTACGCCGGCAGCTTCGTCTTGCGACCGGGTGCAGGAGGGGGGACCCAGCCGGACATGCGACACACCAACTCGTCGATTCGTTTGCCGTGCTCGAACCGGGTCAGGTTGCACGTGATGATAGCGCCCGTCGCCGACAATTCAGCGAGGCGTTGGCGCACCTTCGCAATCGGAACGCCCGTTTCCTTGGCGAGTTCCGAGTCGAGGCGCTGACCGTGTTTCTTAAGGCAAGGGAGGATGTCGTTCAAGGCGGGACACCGGTGGAAGGGGGCAGGTACTGTACCAGACCTCCGGCCGCCTCCCTAGCACTACTGCGCCTCGGGTGACGGGTTTGGCCTGCACCGGAGGCCGGTGAGGCGGTAACTCATTGATCGAATGGGTACGATGAATGGGGGGTATTGATCGACCTTTCGTCGGATTCGCCGTATTTGGTGTAGCCCCAGAGAGACAATGGAAGGCGGGAAGCGCAACGCCTGCGCGAATCCAGGTGTTGGCCGTCTTCTAGGTTCGATCAAGAGTTAGGAGGCTGATATGAGGAAATTGAACGTCACTAGGATTTGGCTTGCGCTGGCGGCTGCGACCGCCACCGTCGGGTGCGTGGTTTCCATCAACGCACAGGTACTGGATTTCGCATCGAGGGGCGGTTTCTACAGCGGCAGCGCTGCCAAGGGCGGCGTCGACCCCGCTACGGTACTGCAGGGTAGTACTGGCGGCGTTCCCGTTGCGGGGTTTGGGGGGCTGGATTTCTACACCGTCGCCCCGAACAGTCCGCTCCCGGGGAAGACATGGCAAGCGCTGTCCTGGGGTTGCCTCAACCCGACCAGCACGAACTGCGCCAACGGCGGCAGCAGCACGCCGCCGTGGTCAACGTTTCTCGGCGGGTTCGATCCGGCCGCTGTGGGACGGAGTTCGCTCGAGGTGCTGGGTCTGTCGGGCCAGCTCGACGCCGTCAGCTGGACGAAGATCACGACGGTCATCCATCACAATCACGTCGTTGGCCCCCTCTCCAACGTGCTCAGCACGGTGGACATCTCCTCGTTCCTGTATCTAGGCAATCCCCCTGTCCCGATCGACGGACCCGCAGGCAGCATCACGTCGGTCGTGTTCACCGAGACGCGAAACTTTCCGGGCCAGCCCTCGACGAACTGCGCCAGCCCGGGCGGCGTGCTGGGGGCGAACCCGGTCGGAAACACAGTCGGGAGTCAATGCGACGACTTCGCATTCGTATCGGGACTCGATTTGAGCCCGTTGTTCATACCTCAGGGACTGGTCGGCAATGCGACTCCGCTGCAGGTCAACTTCCGGATTACTTCCCCCGGGCTCGACCCCAATCTGCCCGGAGGAGCCTTGGTGTGCGGCGCCCCTATCGGGCAAACGCCGAATCCGGACCCCCTGTGCAATGGCTACACGGGTCCGCCCATCGTCATTTATACCGCGGAGGGTGGGAACAACGAGTTCTCGGTCGAGGCCCAGCTCTCGCCCGTCATCACCACGGCGCTGTTCGTGATCGGGGACTGCGAAGACGATCAGGCGAAGCTCAAGAAGGGCAAGGCTCCTCCGGCGAACAAGAAACCCAAGAAGGGCAAGACTCCTCCGGCCGACAACAATCTTCGCGAAATCGGCGACGAGGTCAACTTCTGGGGCTCCCAGTGGTGGAAGAACAACTGCATGAGCGTCTTCACCGACAACGGCTATCCAGCATTCAAGGGCTACGCGACGAACGTCAACATTGGCAGCGGACAGGATTGCGGCCAGTGGGAAGCCCGACCCGGCAACAGCGGACACCCGCCGGCCACGCTCCCCGACGTGATCAATATCATCGTCACCGACAACGTCATGAAGGACGGGCCGAACATCAGCGGCAACATCAAGCAGATCGTCACCGTGGATCGAACCCTGTCGGCCAACGACAATTACGCGGGCAACCCCGGTCATCAGGGGTGGGGCAAGATAACCGGCTATGTCTGCGGTCCGGTCCCGGCTCCGTAGCTCCGCCGACTCGCGGTCCGGCAACAACGGAGAAGGCCGTTAGATGGGGTGGCTGATGGGACTCGAACCCACGACAACCGGAATCACAATCCGGGACTCTACCAGCTGAGCTACAGCCACCGTCGAACTACGCTGCGCCAACCTGCGATGCATTTTCGCCCTTCGCACCGCCACGATCGTCGCCAACAACGAAAACTGGCACGCCCGACAGGACTCGAACCTGTTACCACCGGCTTAGAAGGCCGGTGCTCTATCCAAATGAGCTACGGGCGCTCTGTCGGTTCGGGACGACGTCTCGGACGGACACGCATCGTGCCGGGCCGCTACGCAAGGGTTGGTCGGGGTGGAGAGATTTGAACTCCCGACATCTTGCTCCCAAAGCAAGCGCGCTACCGGACTGCGCTACACCCCGAGGGGAGGGATTATGCCATTCGCCGGGCTGCGGGGGCAAACGCCGTAAAATGGCGCGCACTCTCGCCTTGGCGTCCTCCGATGACATCCCTTTCGCATCTCTTCGACAATAACCGCGCGTGGTCGGAACGCCTGCGCCGCAACGATCCGGAATTCTTCGGAAGGCTCTCACGGCAGCAGCGGCCCCAGTATCTGTGGATCGGGTGCGCCGACAGCCGGGTCCCCGCCAACGAGATCGTGGGCCTTCTCCCCGGCGAGCTCTTCGTCCATCGCAACGTCGCCAATCTCGTCGTCCACAGCGATTTGAACTGCCTGTCGGTGATGCAGTTCGCCGTGGACGTGCTGGGCGTGGGGCACATCATCGTCTGCGGCCACTACGGCTGCAGCGGCGTCTCGGCCGCACTGCGGGGCCAGCGCGTGGGCCTTGCCGACAACTGGCTGCGGCACGTCCAGGACGTGCGGTCGAAGCACGACGCCCGCGTTGCAGCGGTCGAGGACACGCACCGGGTCGATAGGCTTTGCGAGCTCAACGTGATCGAGCAGGTCGCCAATGTGGGCCAGACCACCGTCGTGCAGGACGCGTGGAGTCGCGGGCAGCAGCTCTCTGTGCACGGTTGGGTCTACGGATTGAGCGACGGTCTCGTGCGCGACCTCCGCACGACCGTGTCGGGTTCGGAGGAAATACCCGCGACGTACCGCGCCGCGCTCGAGGCGCTCTGACGCGAGACCGGTCGCACTTCGCGAACTGCAGCGGCGCGGACACGCGTCCCGCGGGTCAGCGTGCGGTCGCCTCGAATCCCGCCGCTTGAATCGCCGCGACGATGGCTGCGGGAGCGACGGCCGCGGCGTCGTACTCGACGGTTGCCGCATTCTTCTCCAGCGAAACGTCGACCCGCTGCACGCCGGCGACCTGCGAAACCGCGCGGGTCACGCTTTTCACGCAACCGCCGCAGTGCATTCCGCCGACGGCAAATTCCTGCTTGACGATGTCGCTCATGGTGCTTTCTCCTTGACGACTGCCCCGATCGAAGGCGCTCGTTGGGTGCGTGCAGGCGGCGCTCCCCTCACGGGAGGCCGCCAACGCTTGAGCAGGAGTGCGTTGCCGACCACCGACACGGAGCTCGCGGCCATGGCAGCTCCGGCAATCACCGGTGACAGCAATCCCACTGCCGCCAGAGGGATCCCCAGCGCATTGAAGAAGAACGCGAAGAACAGATTCTGGCGGATTTTTCGAAGCGTCGCCCGCGACAGGTCGACTGCTGCCGCGACCGCCGCAAGGTCGTTCCGAAGCAGCGTCACGTCGGCCGCGGACAGCGCGCTGCCGGCGCCGGCCCCCATCGCGAACGAGACGTCGGCCTGCGCCAACGCCGGCGCATCGTTGACGCCGTCGCCGACCATGCCGACGGTGCGTCCTTGCTTTTGCAGCGCCACGATTGCGGCGCGCTTGTCATCCGGCAACTGCTCCGCGCGCCAGTTCGCGATCCCCGCCTCCTTTGCGATCGTCGCCGCTGCCGCGGGATGATCGCCGGTCAGCATCGTGACCGAGACACCGGCGCGCTCAAGCGCGGCGACTGCGGCGGCGGCGCCGGGGCGAAGCTCGTCGGCGAGCGTGATCCAGCCCGCTGGTTCCCTGCCGTTTGCCACACCGACGATCGTGCAGCCGGCGTGGACGCGCGCCAAGTCTTCGGTGTCCACCGTGACGCCGGATTCGGCGAGAAATGCGGGCGAGCCGAGAACGACCGGCTCTCCATGGTAGTCGCCGCTGACCCCGCGTCCCGCGCGCACGCGAACGTTCGCGATCGGCAGCGGTTGTATCCCCAATGCATCGGCGCGCATTGCGATCGCGCGGGCGAGTGGATGTGCCGCGCCCCGGTCCAGGCTTGCCGCGAGTTGCAGAATCTCGTGCTCGCCGTGACCGTGGGCCGGATGCACTCCGACAACACTAGGCGCACCCAGCGTAAGCGTGCCCGTCTTGTCGATAACCAGCGCATCGATGCGCTCGGCCCGCTCGAGAGCAGCGGCATTCTTGATGAGGATGCCCGCCTGCGCGCCGAGACCCACGCCGACCATCAATGCGGTGGGAGTCGCAAGGCCCAGTGCGCACGGACAGGCGATCACCAGGACTGCGGTCGCGCGCATCAGCGCCGTCGGCCAATCGCCGGTGAGAAGGCCGTTCGCAGCCAAGGTCAGCACCGCAATCGCGAGCACCGCCGGCACGAAACGCGCGGACACGCGGTCGGCCAGCCGCTGCACGGGCGCTTTCGAGCCTTGCGCCGCGGCGACCTGCCGGACGATCGCGGCGAGCAGCGTCGATGCGCCGACGGCGGTTGCCTCGCAGCGCAGCGGGCCCGTCTCGTTGACCGTGCCGGCGAACACGTTGGTGCCCGTTCCTTTGGCGACGGGCTCGCTCTCTCCGGTCAACATCGCCTCGTTCACTGACGATTCCCCGGAGAGCACGCGCCCGTCTACCGCGACGCTGTCGCCTGCCCTGACGATGAAAACGTCGCCGACGCGTACCGAGGCCAGCGGCACTTCACGCGCTTCGCCGTCGCGCTCGCACAGCACCGTCGCGGGTTGGAGACGCAGGAGATCGCGGATCGCATGAGCAGTGCGCGCACGCGCGCGCCGCTCGATGAGCTTGCCGAGCAGCACGAGGGTGATCACGACGGCGGCCGCCTCGAAATAGACGTGCTGCCCGGGCAACTCCAGCAGCCAGACCGCAACGCTGTAGCCAAACGCCGCCGTTGTCCCGAGCGCGATCAGCACGTCCATGTTGGCGGACCCGCCGCGCAACGCCTTCCACGCGCCGGCATAGAACCGCGCGCCCGCCCAGAACTGGATGGGCACTGCGAGCGCGAACTGCAGCGCGATCGGCAAGTAGATCGCATGCCCGCCGATTGCCATTGAAGTCATTTGCGCCACGAACGGAACCGTGAGGACCGCGGCGACGATGAATACCCGAAGCTCGTGCCGGTAGCGCTTTGCTTCGGCGACTGCCTCGTCGCCCGGTTGAGAGAAAGGATCCAGCGCCGGCGCCGCGTCGTATCCGGCCT
>Ga0207691_10006406_pt1 | contig 11371 bp, 12 predicted proteins | sample KBSM13metaG_FD_184327 | JGI IMG/M metagenome (GOLD analysis project Ga0207691, IMG submission 184327) | Miscanthus rhizosphere microbial communities from Kellogg Biological Station, Michigan, USA - KBS M1-3 metaG (SPAdes) (version 2) | ecosystem: Host-associated > Plants > Roots > Rhizosphere >...
CTCGTCCACTGCGCGGACTGGGAACGCGGGCCAGGAGCGTCGCTTCGCTGCGGCCTCTCGGCGCTCGGCGAGGACGTCGAGGCGGCGCTCGTGATCATGGCCGACGGGCCAGAGCTTGCGCCGGAGGCGGTCGCACGGGTGATCCAGAGCTGGCGCGCCGAGGGCGGCGACGTCGTCGCCGCCTCGTACGGCGGTCAGCGGAGCCACCCGCTTCTCGCCGCCCGCGCCGTGTGGGGCGACGTGCCGGACGCGGGCCTGCGCGTCCTCGAGCCGCGGCTCGTCCCCTGCGACGACCTTGGCGCGCCCGGCGACGTGGACACGCCGGAGGACTACAGGATTCTGGAGGGGTCTGGCACCGAAGGTGCCTGACCCCAGCGAGCGTCCGACCACAGACCGGAGCGCCGACCTCACACGCTGCTAGCGTCGCGCGCCGTGGGAGGCCGGATCGCACGGGGCTGGTATCTCGCCACGGTGAGCCTCCGCGTCGTCCGGAGCGACGGCACGCTCAGCGTCCTCGTCGTGCTCGGCGGCATCGCGTCCGGGGCGACCGCGCTCGGGTTCCTCGTGCCGGCCGCCGTCGCCTACTCGATCGAGGAGAAGTGGCTCGCCGGAGTCGTCGCGGTCGTCGGCGTCTATCTCACGACGCTCGTCGCGACGTACTTCGCCGTCGCGCTCGCGGCCGCGTCCGCCGAGGTGCTCGACGGCCGGAACGCGACCGTCCGTGGCGGAACCGCTGTCGCCTCGGCGCACCTGGGGGCGATCGCCGGCTGGGCGCTCGTGCTCACCACGGTCAACCTCGTGATCCAGGCGCTTCGCAGCCGCGCGGGGATCATCGGAAGCCTGCTCCTCGGGGCCGCCACCGTGGCATGGGGTCTCGCGACGTTCCTCGTCGTCCCGATCGTCGCGCTCGAGGGCCTCGGGCCGCTCGCGGCGCTCGACCGCTCGTCGTCGCTGTTCCGCCAGAAGTGGGGCGAGCAGCTCGTCGGCACGGCGTCGATCGGCGTGTTGTTCGCCCTCCTCGGCACACTCCCCGCGGTCGCCCTGATGTTCCTCGGCTTCGCGTCCGGATCCGGCGCGCTCGCGATCGCGCTCGTCGTGGCCGGTGTGCTGATCGCCGTCGCCGCGGGCGTGCTCGGCAGCGCAGCGCGGGCCGTCTTCTCGGTCGCGCTCTACCGCTACGCGTCGGGCACCGGCGCGACGGGGCCGTTCACCGAGCGCGACCTCGAGAGCGCCGTTGCCCGCAAGGGGTCGGGCTTCGTCTAGACCGTGAAGGTGCCGGGGTCGGTCGTGCGGAGCTGCGCGAGCTTGGCCATCAGGCCTGGCGGCATCCGCTCCGCGGCCGTCGTTCGCACGTACGTGCGGAGCGACTCCTCGAAGCGATACCGGCGACGGCAGTAGTCGCACCCGTCGAGATGGAGCTCCGCCTCCGTGACCTCGGTGTCCGAGAGCTCACGGTCGAGGTAGCCCTGGAGCAGCTGCTCGCATTTGTCGCAGTCGGTCACGCCACGGCCTCCTCTGCCAGCTTCGACTTGAGCAGCCTGCGTCCCCGGTGAAGCCGCGACATCACGGTGCCGATCGGCACGTCGAGGATCTGCGCCGCGTCGGCGTAGCTGAAGTCGCCGATGTCGACGAGCACGACGACGTCCCGGAAGTCGTCGGGTAGCGACGAGAGCGCGGTCACGATCGAATCTTGCGACAGGCGCTCGACGACACGGTCCTGGTCGAGCACCTGCTCGCCACCCGACGCCGCGACCGTGTTCGCGAGGTAGTAGTCGTGCTCCTCGAGCGGCGTCTCGTCGGGGCGGCGTTGCAGCCGGCGGCCGCGGTCGACGTTGAGGTTGGTGAGGATCCGGAGGAGCCACGCGCGCAGGTTCGTTCCCGGCGTGTAGGACTGCCAGCTCCTGAACGCTCTCGCGTACGTGTCCTGCACCAGATCCTCTGCTTCTTCTCGGGTGGAGACGAACCGTCGTGCGACCCGGTAGACCTGGTCGGCGAGCGCGAGAGCCTCTTCCTCGAAACGGACCCGATCGCGCGCCTCTGTCGCGATCCGGCGCGCCTCGTCCGGCTCGGCCGTGTCCGGCTCGCCCACAGGGCTACGGTATCAACGTCGTTACGGGAAGGTGAACGGCGCCGGCGGCTCGCCTATTCCCGGGCGCCTGCGCTCGGTGTCCTCATGGGACGGCGGGGCGCTCGTGGAAGCCGGCACCCGCGAGCACTCCCGCGAGCGTGGCGCGGGACGTGATCTCGTCGTCCCAGGCGAGCGTCACCTCGCCCATGAGGTTCGCATGCGCGGACTCGAGCCCCGGTTCGCCCTCGAGCGCCGTGGCGAGCCGCATCACGCAGCGCTCGCAGCGCACGCCGGAGACCTGGAAGGTGTCGGTCGCGCTCGCCATCAGGCCGATCGTACCGGCGCCCGGTGGAGCGCCACCTCGACGCCCGCGAGCGTCACGAGCAGCGGGTCGTGCGTCGCGCAGATCACCGTCGTGCCGTGCTCGCGGGCGAGATCCGCGAGGAGGCCACCGATCGCGATCGTCGTCGCGCTGTCGAGCCGCGCGGTCGGCTCGTCGGCGACGAGGACCCCGGGGCCGGCCGCGATCGCCCGGGCGAGCGCGACGCGCTCGCGCTCGCCGGCGGAGAGCCGGTCGACGGCACGCGCGGCATGGTCGGCGAGCCCGACGATCGCCAGCGCGTCCATCGCCCGCTCGTGCGCCTCGACGCCGTCGATGCCCCGCAGACCCAGGACGAGCTCGACGTTCTCCCGCGCGGTCAGCACGCCCGAGAGGCCGGGGGTCTGACCGACGACGCCGATGTGCTCGCGCCGGAATGCCGCGCGTGCGTCGCGGTCGAGCCGGGAGACGACGACCCCGCCGACGAGCACCTCCCCCTCGTCCGGCGTGTCGAGCCCGGCGAGGAGCGCGAGGAGCGTCGACTTGCCCGAGCCGGACGGACCCGTCACGACCGTCAGCGTTCCCCGGGGGAAGCTCGCCTCGACGCGCTCGAGCGCGACCTCGAGGCCGAACCGGCGCGTCACTCCGCGCGCCTCGACGAGCGCGCCGGCGGCCGTCGCAGGCGCGTCGCGTGAGTCGGGCTCGGGCTCGACCGCGCCGACCGGGTGGAGCTCGACGACGCCGCGGCCGAGCCGCACCGCGGCGCGCTCCCCGATGCCGGCGGCCCGCAAGGTCTCCTCCGGCACGCGGAGCCAGCCGCCGCGGCCGATCACAACCGTGTCGCCCTCGGCGAGGCGCTCCTCGCCGATCCGGCCGTCGCGGACGTGCACGACGCGGTCGGCGATCGCCGCGGACGTCGGGTCGTGGCTCACGACGAGCGCCGCGGCGCCCTCGTCACGTGCGAGGTCGGCAAGGAGATCGAGCACGCCCGCGGCGGTCGTCTCGTCGAGCTCGCCGGTCGGCTCGTCTGCGACGAGCAGCGCGGGGGAGTGCGCAACCGCGGCGCAGAGCGCGATGCGCTGCTGCTCTCCGCCGGAGAGCTCCCCCGGTCGGGCCGTCGCCCGGTCGAGCAGTCCGACGCGCTCGAGCAGCTCTCGCGCCCGACGGTCCCGGTCGGTGCGCGGCGCGCCGCGGAGGCCGAGCGGGAGTCCGACGAGCTCCTGCGCGGTCAGGTCGCCGGAGAGCGCCCGCCAGTAGTGCTGGTCGGCGTAGCCGACGACTCGCGAACGGTGGCGTGCGACGGCGGACGGCGAGGCGGCGCCGACATCGAGCCCATCGACGAGCGCGAGCCCGGCCGACGGACGCTCGAGGCCCGCGACGACACGGACGAGCGTCGACTTGCCCGCGCCGCTCGGACCGAGCACGACGCAGATCTCGCCCCGCTCGACGCCGAGCGTCAGCCCACGGAGCGCGGCGACGCCGCCGTCCTCGGACGGATGGACGACGAACACGTCGCGCAGGTCGACGAGGGCGCTCATCCCTCGCCCCCGATCCGGCCCGGGCCCCGCGGGTCGGCGAACGCCCGGCGGGTCGTCCACGCGACGAGTGCGACGGCAGCCACGGCGAACGCCGCGGTGCCGAGCGCGAGCGTCAGCGGGTCTACTGTCGTCGCGAGGGGCGGCTCTGGCGCGTCCGCCCTGGCGGTGACGGACACGACCCGCGTCACGAGATACGCGAGCGCGATGCCGGCGAGCGCGCCGACCCCGGCCCCGACGACTCCGACGAGCGCGGCTCGCGCGGCGACGACGCGGCGCAGGACGCCCGGGGTCGCGCCCTGCGCCTCGAGGTCGGTGAGCTCGCCGCGGTCGTCGCGCAGGTCGGCGCGGATCGCGAGCACGAGCCCGGACGCCGCGAGCACGAGCGCCGCGAGCGCGGACGCCGCGAGCGCGAGGAGCGTCCCGTGGCCGAGAGGATCGCGCCGCGCGTCCGCCTCGAGCGCCGCGCGCGACTGCTTCTCGAGCACGGCGAACGGGCGTCGCGACAACGAGGCGTCGACCCGAGACTGCGCCCCGGGCGCGACCTCGAGCCAGAGCTCCGACACGCCGGCGCCTCCGGGCGCCACCGTGTCGACGGCGTTCGTGATCGCGCCGAGATCCGCGAGTACGGCGTCGCCCGTGGTGCCGGGGATCCGGTCGACGACGGCAGCGACGCGGACGTTGACGGGGTCACCGTCGATGCGGAGGGGGAGATCCCGTCCGACTCCGCCGGCGAGCCGGGCGAGCGCGGGCGTCACTGCGACGCTGGGCGGCGCGTCGTCCGCCGGCTGCCGGGCTCGCACGCGCCCGACCCGCTGCGGGGTCAGGGCGTACGCGACCCGGAGCGAACCCGGCTCGGCGGCCTTCCCGGACACGGTCACGCCGCCGTCGCCGAGCCAGCCCGCGAGGGACGCATCGAGGAGTCGCACGGTCGTCGTCCCGCGGAGCGCCACGCCCTCGTCCGAGCCGCGCTCGATGATCCGCGGCGGGACGAGCGCGATCGACACGAGCCGTCCGCCGCGCGCCTGCGCGGGCAGAGCGACGGAGAGGACGCTGGGGCGGTCGCCGTCCGCACGGCCGAGCTCGACGAGCCGGAACGAGCCGTCGGGCTGTTCGATCGTCGCGCGGTACGACACGAGACCGGGGCCGACGGCGAGACGCATCGCTCCACGGAGCGTGACACCTTGGAGCGCGGTCGACCCGCTCGGCGCCACCGCCTCGGCAAGGCCCTCCTTGCTCGTGCCCCAGCCGCCGCGCCAGAGGGGCATCGCGCGGATCGCCGGGCCCGGAACCCCCAGGACGGTGACGCCCGAGACCGACGCCGCCGGCCCCGCGCTCGCCGCGCTACGGAGGACGGGATATGCCGCCTCGACCCCTGGGATCGCGCCGTAGCGCGACAGCGGCGCGGCGCGGGTCACGGGAACGAGAGCGCGCAGGTCCTCCCGTACGACGACGTCCGCCGGCACCGCGTAGGCCGCCTGATCGTGCTCGCCCGTCTGCAGCGTCGACCGGTATGCCACCGCCAGAACGGCGAGCCCGACCGCCAGAGCGAGGAACGCCGCCGCGACGCCGGCGGCTCCCGGCGACCGCGCGACCGAGACCCCGGCGAGGCGGACGTCGCGCGCACCCCGTCGCGCGAACAGCCGGCCCGCGCCCGGGAGGAACCGGGACGCGACGACCGCGCCGGCGAAGGCCACAAGCCCGGGGAGGAGGAGCAGCACGGCGGGAGCGGCGCCGCCGGCGGCCAGCTCGCCCGCGTCGACGGAGCCGCTCGCGAGGACGGCGAGCACCGCGACCACGGCGGCGACAGCCGCGATCTCGAGCGGCCCGATCCGCCCCCGCCCCCGAATCTCGAGCGAGACGGTCACGGCGATCACGAGCGCCGCGAGCAATGCGACCGCGAGACCGAGCAGGAGGCCGCCCGGCGAGAGCACGCTCTCCCCGAGGACGGCGCCGACGGGCGCTCCGGCGAGACTCGCCGCCACCGCCCCGCCGGCGGACCCGATCATCCACCCCACGGCCGCGCCTCCGAGGCCGATCGCGACGCTCTCCGTCGCCGTGAGCAGGACACGCTGCCAGCGTCGGGCGCCGTGCCAGGTGAGGCGCCTGCGCGCCGAGGCGAGGTCGCGCCTGAGCGCGCCGGCGGCGAGGACCGCGAATGCGACGAGCAGCGCAGCCGCCTCACCTCCCACGAGGAGGAGCCGCCGGCCCGAGACCGTCGCGTCGTGCTCGGCGGCGCGGAGCTCCTGCGTCGGCACGGTGAGCGACCACGAGGACGAGCGCGCCTGCAGCTCGGCCCGCGCCCGGTCGGCATCGTCGAGGAGCGGGTCGATCTCCCAGAGCCGCGGTGTGCCGCCGGACAGCCCCTGCACCCAGCCGTAGCTGCGGTACGCGCGGGCGAGCACGGGCGACGAGACGAGCCCCGCTACCCCCTCGGCGACCACGAGCGGCCCCGGGGCGGGGCGGTGGTAGCGGTCCGAGCGCGCAAGTGCAGGAGCCAGTTCCGCGTCCTCGAGCGCGTTGTCGGTCGGCGCGAGGAAGTCGCCGAAGAGCTGGCGGGAGCGGAGCGACGCCGTTCCGACCTGCACGATGCGCAGGCCCGGCACGTCGGGGAGCTTCCCCTCGCCGCGCAGGCGCAGCACCTCGCACCGCTCTGGCGTACACGCGTGGGGCAGGCGACCGGAGCGGAGCAGGACGTGGGGTGCGAGCCCGTCGACCGCAGCGAGGCCGACGAAAGCTCCGCCGAGCGTCGCCTCGCGGACGAGGACGATCGGCACGGGCTCGCCGGCCGGGAGCTGCGCCAGCGCCGCACGCGCCTGCCCGTCGAGAACGCCCCACGACTCGTCGCGGCCCGCCGGGACGCCGAACCAGGAGGCGCGCACCGCGCGCGTCGCCGCGGGGAGACGCTCGACGTTCTGTGCCACGCTCCGGTCCTTCGCGACGGTGGCGCCGACGAGGATCCCGGCCAGCACGGCGGCAGCGGCCGCGATGCCGAGGGCCGCCCCGAGCGCGCCGCCGTTCCGTCGCCGGAGGCGCCGGAACGCGAGTCCGACGACGTACGTCGCGCTGCGCACTAGCCCTGCCCTCGGGCCCTGCGGCGGCGGTAGGCGCGCGACTTCTCGCGCCCGCCGCAGATCTGCATGGAGCACCAGCTCGACGAGCGGTTTCGCGAGACGTCGTAGAAGAGCCAGCCGCACGTGTCCTGCCGGCAGGCCTTGAGCCGGTCCCAGGTTCCCGCCGCGCGCGCCGCCGCGACGACGGCGACGATCGCGGCCAGCCCCCGTGCCGCGCCGCTGCCCGCCGGCGCGACGCCGGGCCCATCGCCGCCGACGCGAACGACGAGGGGGAACGCTCCGAGCGCTGCGTCGATCGCCGCGCGGCGATCCCCGGACGGCACCTGGCCGACCGTATTCGCGAGGGCGAGCTCGCGCAGTGCTGCGCGGAGCGCGCGGGCCGCGACGAACGCCTCGCCGTCCACGACGTCGCCGTCGCGGATCAGCCCCCGCACGCGGAGCCACGCCGCGAGCGCGGCCGGCGTGGCGATGTCGTCGCGGTGCCAGTCGGGCACCTCGGTGTTCACGAAGTCCTGGACGAGGTCGAGCGGCTCGGGCGCGGGGGCGCGGCCGCCCGGCTGGGAGGTCTCGGCCATGACGCGACGGTAGCTCGCCAACCGTCACCGGTCAAGAAGGATTGCTGGTGAGTGCGTTACCGTCGTTACTGCGACACGGGTCGTTCGTTCTTGATCCCGTGGACCGGACGCCCGGCGGCCTCCCACGCGTAGTACGAGGCGCTCGGGCCGAAGAACGGCTGGTACGAGACGACGCGTGGGTTGCGCCCGACCTGCTTCGCGCGGTTCGCATGCCACAGCAGGTTCGGGTCGTCGCGCTCCTGCCAGACGAGCACGAGGTGCGCCGCGGTCATGAACTCGGCGACGAAGGCGCACCCGTCCGCCGGGCACGGGAACGGATCGGTCCTGACGCACCACCAGCCCTCGTGATCACCTGCGTCGTCGTCGCGCCAGAGCTCCTCGTCCTCCAGGAGCTCCTCGTCGAGGACGTCCAGCATGCCTCTCCGCGGTGCCGCCTCGTCCACGCCAGCACAATAGATGCGATGAGCGACCGCGATCTCGCGCTCGTGCTCTCCGGGGGCGGGATGAACGGCCTGCTGCTCGAGCTCGGCTTTCTCAAGCGGATCCGCGAGAGCCTGCTCTGGGATCGGATCGGGTGGATCTACGGCACCTCGGCCGGCGCGCTCTCGGGCGTGATGGCGACGCTCGACCGGCTGGACGACATGGAGCAGTTCGTGCTCGCGCTCCGCCCGGAGGAGACGTTCCGGCCGAACCGGCTCTGGCAGACGCCGTTGAACGGCCTCCACGACTACGTCCTGCCCGAGACCATCGCCGAGCGGGTCGCGCCCATCGAGCAGCTCGCGGAGGACGTCGCCTCCTGTCCGGTCGAGCTGATCGTGACCGTCACCGACGTCACCGAGGACGTCCTGCCGGACGAGCTCCACGCCTACGAGCGCCTCTACTCGAGCCGGACGACGCCGGCGGACGTGATGGCCCGCGCCGTGCTCGCCTCGGCGGCGATCAGCGCGCTCGTGCTGCCGCTCCGCGTCGGCGACGTGATCGGGACCGACGGCGGCTGGGTGCGGAACTTCCCGCTCGGCCACGCCTACGACAACCCCGCGGTGCGGGAGATCGTCGGCTTCCGCTACATCTCGCGGACGACGCGCGGGCCGCGCGAGAACCTTCCCCGACTGCGGCGCCGGCTGGAGCCGTTCCGCGCCGTCCCGCCCGTCCGGGCGCTGATCGGGGAGCTGCGCGTCGCCGAGGAGCGGGAGGAGCGAGGCGAGCCTCCCCACCTTGCGGACATGATCGTCCGCCTGATGCGTGTCACCGTCGCGCGCAACACCGAGCTCGAGGTGCGCTCCGCCCAGGAGCGCGACGCCTCGCTGCGGGCGCTCGAGACGCTCCGCGAGGACGTGCTCGCGACCGTCCGCCGGAGCGCGCTGCCGTGGCGGCGAGGCACGGCGGTGCGGGAGGTCGAGGCGCGCTTCGCGGCCGCCGGCTTCCCGTTCCGGTCGGACCGCGCGCTCCCCGTGACGATCGTCCGCGGCGATCCGGGCGAGCTCTCGCTCGACGCGAGCTTCCGGCCCGGCCTCGAATGGCCGGTCGAGACCAAGCGGGCGCTGATCGAGCGCGGGTACGAGCAGACGTCCGCGGCGCTCGGAGAGCGCTGAAGAGAGCCGTTCGCCCGCCGGAGCGGGCGAACGGCCGTGCAGGGACGGGCAGGCTTCCGCCCTGCTTCTGCGGGCGGGCGAAGGGGAGACGCCCGCCTACATCCGTGGTTACGGCGTCGACGTCACCGGCGCCCTCGCGAGCGTCGTCTCGACGGTCGCCTTCGAGCCGTCCGCGTGGACGACCGTGATGCTCACCTTGTCGCCGGGCTTGTGCGCCGCGATCGCCTCGCGGAGCGCGTCGACCGATGCGACCTGCTTGCCGTCGATCGCGACGATCATGTCCCCGCCGAGCTGGTAGCTCTCGCCGGCGACGACGACCTGCGTCGTGCCGCCCTCGAGGCCGGCCTTCGCGGCGGGGCTGCCGGGCTTCACGGCCCCGACGAGGACGCCCTTGCTCGCGGGCAGGCGGAGCACGCCCGCCACGTCCGCACTCACGTCCTGCAACGTGACGCCGAGGAAGGCACGGTCGACGCGGCCGTCCACGAGCAGCTGCGAGACGATGCTCTTGACGGTGTTGGACGGGACGGCGAAGCCGATGCCGACGTTGCCGCCACCCCCGTTCGCGGTCTCGATCTGCGAGTTGACGCCGATCACGCGCCCCTGCGCGTCGATCAGCGGCCCGCCGGAGTTGCCGCTGTTGATCGGCGCGTCGGTCTGGATCACGTGGTCGATCGTGTAGTTGTTGGGCGAGCGCACCTCGCGCTGGAGGGCGCTGACGATGCCCGCGGTGACCGTTCGCTCGAGCCCGAACGGGTTGCCGATCGCGACGACGGGGTCGCCGACCCGGACGACGTCCGAGTTTGCGAGCGCGAGCGGCGTGAGCGCCTTGGCCGGAACGTCGACCTTCAGCACGGCCAGGTCGGTGGAGGGATCCGTGCCGACGATCGTCGCCTTGACCGTGTCCTGGTTCGAAAAGCTCACCTCGACGCGCGTGGCGCCCTGGACGACGTGGTAGTTCGTGACGATATGGCCGTCCTTGTCGACCACGAAGCCGGACCCGAGCGCCTGCTGCGACTGCCCCTCGACGGGATTGCCGAAGACGTCGACGCCGGACTGCCCGTTCGACGTCGAGGTGATCTGGACGACACCGGGCCCGCTGCGGCGGTAGATGTCGGCGACGTCGATACCGGTCGAGCCCGTGGTCGCCGACGCGGCGCCCGACTGCTGCGCGGCGACCGGAGCGGCCTCGACGAGCGGGGCGGGATCGTCGAACGCCCCGACGGCCCAGGCGCCGGCGAGCGCCACGCCCCCACCGAGAAGGGAAGCGGCGGCGAGCGTGGCGATCGGTCGCGCGGCCGACGTCAGCCGGCCCGCGCGTGCAGGGTCGGCGGCGTCGGGACGTCCTGGAGAGCCGAACTGGCCCGAGGTCTCGGAAAGACTCATCCCGCCCGTTATAGGGCGCGGGCCGTGAACCCCGGGTTGCGGGCGGTTAAGCCGCTGTTGCGGCCATCACCACCGTCTTCACGACCTGCTCGCGGTTCGCGCCGAGCGCGTCGTCGAGCTTGCGGCCGAGCTCGCCAGAGGCGAAGAGCTCCTCGGTGATGTCGGCGCCGCCGATCAGCTCGCCCTTGACGAAGACCTGCGGGATCGTCGGCCAGTCGGAGATCGCAGAGAGCTCTGTGCGGATCGCCGGGTCGGGCAGGATGTCGACGGCCGTGATCGGCGCGCCGGCGTTCCACAGCGCCTGGAGCGCGCGCAGCGAGTTGCCACACGCCGGCCGCTCGGGCGTGCCTTTCATGAAGATCGCGACGGGCTCGTCGTCGATCACGTGCTGGATCTGGTCGCGGAGCGTCATGCGGGTCCCTTCGTCGTCGTGATGCGGAGCTCGTGGATCGTGCCGTCGGCGAGCGGTGCCGCGAGCGCGCGGTTGACCATCCGGTGCTGCTCGACGAGCGAGACGCCGTCGAACGCGTCGCTCGCGACCGTCACGTGGAAGTGGTCGCCGCCGCCCGTCCGGTCGAGGACGTCGACCTGCCCGCCCGGGAAGGCGGCCTCGAGCAGCGTTCGGATCGTGTCGGCGACCATCGACGATGATGCTAACGACGGTGCGACCCCCGGCCGCGTCCTTTCTCGTCTCCCTGCCCGAGCGCCTCGTGAGTGGGCTGGAGCGGTTCCGGCGGACGGGCGGCGTGGACGAGCAGGCGAAGTGATGTATACTGCGATGTATGCGTCGCAAGCAGATCTACCTCGACGACGCGAGCGAGCGGG
>Ga0207691_10006409_pt1 | contig 11370 bp, 6 predicted proteins | sample KBSM13metaG_FD_184327 | JGI IMG/M metagenome (GOLD analysis project Ga0207691, IMG submission 184327) | Miscanthus rhizosphere microbial communities from Kellogg Biological Station, Michigan, USA - KBS M1-3 metaG (SPAdes) (version 2) | ecosystem: Host-associated > Plants > Roots > Rhizosphere >...
ACGTCGGGACGTCTCTCGACAGCGACGCCGGCAACGCCGCCGGCACGGACGCGTGGCTGGTGCTCCAGGGCCGCCGCGGACGCGGCCTGATCGGCCACGGCATCATCGTCTCAGAACGGCCGGCTCCCCGCGCCCAGGCACCGGACTCCGCGAGCGCCGCACAGGCCGGCGCACAGCCCGGCGCACAGTCCCCATCCCCGCTCTACCTCCAGGTGGACTTCGACGCCCTCCTGCCCGCCGGCGACCAGATCCCGGCCGGGGTCCTCGCCGAGGCCGTGCCCGGCATCGACTGGGAAGCAGTTCATGGTCCCGCGCTGGCCGTCGACCCCGCCGTCGAACCCCTGCTCCGCGGCCTCTGGGGTGAGTTTGGCCCGGTGCCGGCTGACCCCACCCAGCCCGTGCCCGGCACCGTCCCGGCGGCGGCGGTCACCCGGGTCGAAGTAAACAAGTACGAACACAGTCCGGACGCCCGGCGGGTCTGCGTCGCCCACCACGGGACCAGCTGCGCCGCGTGCGGATTCTCGTTTGAAATCGCCTACGGCGAGATCGGCAAGGACTTCATCCCGGTCCACCACCTGGTCCCGGCATCACAGCTGGGCAGCGCGTATGAACTGGACCCCATCACAGACCTCGTCCCGCTCTGCGCCAACTGCCACGCCATGGCGCACCACGGGGTACGGACCCCGCGCAGCGTCGCGGAGCTGCGCCGGATCATGGCCGCCGCCGGGTTCCTGACCGGACAGTCCGTGACCCCGGAGCAGCTCCAGGCCCAGCAGGACGCCCGGCGGATCCTGGAACAGCACTAACAGCCCTAACAGCCGCGACAGCAGTAGCCGGCTCAGGCGGACCACACCTCGCGGAACTTGCCGCTGCGGTCCGGCCGGGGCGGCTCATCGCTAAACCGGACGTCGACGCCGGCGGCGCCCTGGGCCGCGAAGAACACACCCAGGCGCTCCCCCACCGCCGTCCGCACGGGCGCCGTCGCGGCCTCCGGCCAGAGCTCGAGCCGCACGGTGAGCGAGCGCGGCCCGGTGCGGATCGCCTGGAACCGGCGGACCCCGGCGGTCTCCTCGATCACCGTGCCCAGCGCCAACGGCAGCACGGTGACCACTTTGCCGGCCGGCACTGCACCGTCCGACCTTGCCCCTTCCAACTTTGTCCCTTCCAACATGGCCCCGCCCAACGTTGCCCTGTCGGCGGCAGCGAAGCTCAGCACGTCGCCGCTGCGGCCCTCGACCCGCAGTGTGGGGAACGGGCTGCCACAGGCGCATGGGCCGGCAGCCAGCTGCACCCGGTCGCCCAGGTTGTACCGGATGAGCGGCTGGACCCGGTTGGCCAGGTTGGTGACCAGCACCGTGTGGGAGAGTTCGCCGGGCGGGACGGGCCGGAAGGCGTCGTCCACCGGCTCCACGATGTTCCAGTCCGCGTTGACGTGCAGCAGCCCCTGCCGGCAGCGGCTGGTCAGGGCGAGCGCCTCGGAGGCAAGGTATCGCTCAGTAACCCGGCAGCCGAGGGCCGCCTCGATCTCGGCCGCGGCGTGGGCTGCCAGGCTCTCCCCGGACGCGACCGCCAGGAGCGGATGAATCCGTAGCCGTCCCGCCTTCTGTTCGGCGGCCAGTTGCACCATGGCGCTCGGATACCCGTAAAGCACAGTCGGCTGGAAGTCATTGAGGTCCGCCACGAGGTCCGGGAGCGGCCGGAGCACGGAGAATACGCGCACCCGGCGGGCGATGCGGGGGCTGCGCCGCCGCGCGGATTCGGTCAGCACGACGCCGGCAAAGTGGTCCCCGTCCGCGATCAGCGCCGCGGCCCGCAGCCCCCGGTGCAGGAAAGCCCGCGCCCCCTTGGCCGCCATCAGGGTCCGCCGTTCGCGGATCGGGCCCAGGAGACTGGCCACCAGCTGCGAGGTCGGGTCATGGACCAGGACCGCGGGTTCACCGGTGGACCCCGACGTCGTCACCACGAGGTACTGTCCGCGGTAGAGGCCGCCGATCCGCGACGGGTCATCGAGCAAGTCTTGCTTCAGCCCGGCGAGCGTGATGTGGGGATCGGTCACCCAGTCATCGAAGTTCTCCATGAGCTCGCGTTTGCCCACCGGAGGCAGCTCCCCTAAATACCTGCCCAGGTCCTGGGCCCGGTCCTTGGCCCGGTCCGTGGCTGAGTCCGGGGCCGTGTCCGGGACGTCCCGGTACAGCCTGCGGTAGAAGGGCGAGGAGGACCGTGCGCACTCAACCAGCGCGGCGAGCCGGTCGCGCTGCCGGCGGTCGATCTCATCCTGGCTTGCCCGACCGGCCCGCCAGATGTCCCACGCGATCCCGGCCGTCCGTGTCATCCCGAGGGGAGAGCCACGCATCACCCATCACCCCTTCGCGGGTCCGGCGCGCCTGGCATCCGCCGTTCCACCACCGCCCACCCTGCAGGCTCGTCCACGCCCGCACCCTCTCCCACGCTGGCACGGCGGCGAAGGCTCCCAACAGGGGCTTTAGGCACCGGCTCGCCTGCCTAAATGCCCAAATGCTGGACTTCCCGGCGGGGAGCACCACAGACTGTGTACAACAGCTGGCTGGGCGGCGTGGGAATTCCTGCCTCCAGGCCGGCCGGGGACTACCAGCAGCATCGTTTGGGGCTTTGCTTAATATCTTTTCCACCGCCGTGAAAGGACCTGGTTATGCCGGACTTGTCATTTTTGTATCCGCTCATTTCGATCATCCTGGGGGCGGTCGCCGTCGTCGGCGTCATTTGGGTGGCAACAAAACTGATGTGGAAGGTGGCGGAACCGAACGAGGCCCTCATTATCTCCGGCCTGACGCGCGGCACGCTGGAAACCCGTGAAGGGATGGACTTCAAGATCGTCACGGGCAAGGGGGCCCTGGTGCTGCCGGGCCTGCAGACGGTGCGGCCGCTGTCCCTGACGCTGAACGAAACCGAACTCAAGGTCTCCTGCGTCACCTCCCAGGGCATCCAGGTGATTGTCGACGGCGTGGTCATCTACAAAATCGGCGATGCCCCGCCGTTCATTGCCAACGCCGCGCGGCGGTTCCTGGGCCAGCAGCCCAAGATGGAAAGCCAGGTGTACAACGTCTTCGAAGGCCACCTGCGCTCGATCATCGGCAGCATGACGGTCGAGGAAATCATCCGCGAGCGCGACAAGCTGGCCTCCCAGGTCCGCAGCGCCAGCGGCGTCGAAATGGAGAAGCTGGGTCTCGTCGTCGATTCGCTGCAGATCAAGGACCTCCAGGACCCCACGGGCTACATCCAGAACATCGCCAAGCCGCACATCGCCATGGTCAAGATGGAGGCCCGCATCGCAGAGGCCACCCGGAACCGCGAGGCGGCGGAAAAGGAAGCGGAGGCCGAGGCCTTGATTGCCGACGCCCGGAGCCTGTCCGCGATCCGGCAGTCCGAGGCGCAGGCCAATGCCGAGCGCGCCAAGGCGAACGCGGCCCAGGCCGGGCCGCTGGCCGACGCGACGGCCCGCCAGCAGGTGGTGGTCCAGGAAACCGAGGTGGCAAAGCTCGAGGCCGACCGGGAGGAACAGAAACTGCAGACCACCGTTCGCAAGCCCGCCGACGCCAGGGCGTACGCCAAGCGCACCGACGCGGAAGGCCAGAAATCCGCGGACATCAGCGCGGCCGAGGCGCTGGCCCGGCGCACCGAGCTCGAGGCCCAGGCCAACGCCCGGCGGACCGAAGTGCAGGCGCAGGCGAACGCGACGGCGGCAGCAGCAGCGGCAGGGGCCACCAAGGTCACCGGCGAAGCCGAGGCCGCCGCCACGAAGGCCCGCGGCGATGCCGCCGCCTCCGCCATCAAGGCCAAGGCACTGGCCGAGGCAGAGGGCATCAAGGCCCGCGCCGAAGCACTGGGCACCAACCAGGACGCCGTCATCTCCCAGCAGCTCGCCGAGAACATGCCGGCGATCGTGGCGGCGGCGGCCGAACCGTTCGCGCACGTCGGCCAGATGACCGTCCTCAACGGCGGCGAAGGGGTCAACCGGATGATCGGCGGTATTTTGGCACAGGTGGGCGACTACCTCCCGGCGCTCTCCACGGCCCTCAAAAACACCCGGGATGGCGGGAAACGGCCTGCGAAGGCGCCTGAGGCGTAGGGGCGGGAATGCGCGCGGGGAACCGGAGGATCTGATGTACTGGGATTCTGATGTGCTGGGGTTCTGATGCATAAGGATGTTGACCGGAGCCTGACCGGAAAGATCGGCCGCGTCACCGGACGGATCGGTCCGGGCACCATCGGCGAGGTCATGCTGCCGGTCCGCGGCGGAACCAGTGCGTTCCACGCGCACCCCTTCGACAAGACCAGCGTTTTCGCCGTGGGCGAGCAGGTACTGGTCATCTATTTTGAGCCGCCGCAGACGGTGTTTGTGGACGAACTTCCGGATGTCCTCAAGGCCGATTGACCCTCTGGACGGCAGGAGGCGACGGGCGTATTCTGAAGTTCCGTAGCCTCTGGAGGTATTTCTGATGGAAGGCAACAAGCGTGCGCGTTGCGGTCCGGTTTCCGGCATCCGTGCCCGCTTCCCGGTCGGCAACTGGCCCGACCCGCTGTAGCTCGACTTTCGTCATGCCATCCGGCACCTCTGCTTCGTGGGGTTTGCGCCGTGGACGCATGGCCGCACTGAACTGCGCCCACGTAAGGGTGCCCGACTAGTTCCCGGCAACCGCCCGCCTTTCTGCGCGTCCTGTGGCGTTCCCTCCTGAGTTCGCCCGCCTGTTAACCCACTCTTCCCCTCCCGGCCACGCCTGCTCCCCCGCGCCGCAAACCGCCGCCCGCACCGTGGAGGGGTGAGGATCGCAATCGTCGCCGAATCATTCCTGCCGCTCATGAACGGGGTCACCCACTCCATCCTGCGCGTGCTGGAGCATCTGCAGGAGCGCGGGGACGAGGTGCTGGTGATCGCGCCGTCCACGCAGGACACGGATGTACCGGACGAGGTCTATGGCGCCCACGTCCTCCGGCTCCCCTCGCTCCCGCTGGCCGGCTATGCGAATCTGCGGGTGGCGATGGGCGGCGTGTATCGGGTCAAGCGAATCCTTGCCGACTACGCGCCCGACGTCGTGCACCTCGCGTCCCCGTTCGTGCTCGGCTGGCGGGCAGCGCAGGCCGCCCACCAGCTCGGCATCCCCACTGTCGCCATTTATCAGACCGAGGTGCCCGGCTATGCGGGCCGCTATGGCGTCCACTTCCTGGAGAACTGGGCCTGGAGCCGGGTGGACCAGATCCATCTGCTGGCCTCGCGCACCCTGGTCCCTTCCACGTTCGCGCTCAACCAGCTCCGCGGCCGCGGCATTCCGCGCGTGGACATGTGGCGGCGCGGCGTGGACACGCAGCGGTTCACCCCCGCGAAGCGCGACGCCGGCTGGCGGGCTGCCGTGGCGCCCGGCGGCGAGCGCCTCATCGGCTACGTGGGCCGGCTGGCGGCGGAGAAGCAGGTGGAGGATCTGGCGGTGCTGGCGGATGTTCCCGGGACCCGGCTGGTGATCATCGGCGACGGGCCCCAGCGGGCCGCCCTGGAGGCTGCGCTGCCGCAGGCGGTCTTCACCGGATTTCTCGGCGGCGACCACCTGGCCCGGGCGGTGGCGTCCTTTGATCTCTTCGTCCATCCCGGCGAGTTCGAGACCTTTTGCCAGACCATCCAGGAGGCCATGGCGTCCGGGGTGCCGGTGGTGGCCACGGGCCGCGGCGGCCCGCTGGACCTCGTGGAGAACTCGCGGACCGGCTGGCTGTACGAGCCCGGCGACCTCGCCGGGTTCCGTGCCCGGGTGATGGACCTGATGGGCGACGACGCCAAGCGCCGCGCGTTCGCCGCGGCCGCGCACGCCTCGGTCCAGGGCCGGACGTGGTCCGTGCTCGGCGCCGAACTCGTTGGCCACTACAAGGCCGTGATCGGCGAGTCCCAGGTGGGCCGCTCCCCCCGCGTTGCCCTATCGCTTAGGGCTGCCAAACCGGGGTTTTAAGCACCCTAGGTGATAGCGCAACGGGGCGGTTGGTCCTGCGCCACGGGCTCGGATCCGGCCCCGCCCACGTGTTGACACCCTCTTGACACCCAAGGGAGGCTTCCGGCGCCTATGATTTCCCGATGGGAGGGTTCTAAATGTCTCGTTGGTGGTCTCAGGTTCGCACGGCGGTAGCCGGGTGACGGCGTCGTCGTACCCGGAGGAAGCCCCCGGCACAGTCCCAACGACAGTCCCCCAGGAAGTATCCGCCGCGGTCCCGGGCTACGGGGACCTGGTGGAATCCAGCCCCGACGCCCTGCTGGTGGTGGCCGAGGACGGGACCATCAGGATGGTCAACACCGCCGCGGAGCGCATGTTCGGGTACGCCCGCGGGGAGCTCGTGGGCTCGGACCACCGCATGCTCCTGGCCGAGGGGTTCCGGAACGGCCTCGAGCGGCTGTTCTTCAACCTCCGCCGCGGCGCCCACCCCGACGGCGACGCCGCTGCCGCCGGAACTGACACTGACACTGCCCCCGTGGAGGCTTACGGGGTGCGGCGGGACGGTACGGAGTTCCAGGCCGAGGTGGCCGGATCTATTTTCTTCACCGGTACAGGCGCCCGGGACGGGTCTGGTAAAGGAACCGCGAGCATGATCGCCGCGGTCCGGGACACCTCGCACCGGCCGGAGAACGATGACAGCCTCCGCGAGGCCATGTCGCTGCTGAGCGCGACGCTCGAATCCACCGCCGACGGCATCCTCGTGGTCAGCAGCGACGGCGAGATCGCCGGCGTCAACAATCAGTTCGTCACCATGTGGGGCATCCCTCGGGAGATGCTGGCCACCGGGGAGGACGAGGCGGTCATGGCCTACGTCCTGGACCAGTTGCGGGATCCGGCCCAGTTCGTCGAGAAGGTCGAGGCCCTCTACGCCGATCCCGCGGCGGAAAGCCACGACATCCTGGAATTCCGCGACGGCCGGACCTTTGAACGCTATTCCCGCCCGCAGAAAGTCGCGGACCAGGTGGTCGGACGGGTGTGGAGCTTCCGGGATGTGACCGCGGCCAAGGTGGCCCAGGACCGGATCACCCGTGCCATGGCAGACCTCGCCGCACAGTCCGCACAGCTGAAGGCGCTGGCCTTCCGGGACGGATTGACCGGGCTGTCCAACCGCCAGCTGTTCAACGACCGCCTCGCCAGCGCCCTGGCGGACCAGCACGGCGGCGCCGTCGACGTCCTGCTCCTGGACCTGGACGACTTCAAGGAAGTCAACGACATCCTGGGCCACCACGCCGGGGACCAGATGCTCATTGAGGTCGGCCGGCGCCTGCGCGCGTGCGTGCGCCCGAGCGACATCGTGGCCCGGCTGGGCGGCGACGAGTTCGTGGTGCTCCTGCTCGACTCGCTGGAGCCCGAGGCGGTCGCCGCCCGGATCGTCGACTCGCTGCGCGTCCCGGTGTGGATCGACGGCACCATGCTGCGGCCCAGCCTCAGCCTGGGGCTCGCCTCGATCGGCGAGGCCGCCGTGGACGCCTCCGAGCTCCTGCGCCGTGCCGACGTCGCAATGTACGCCGCGAAGACCGCCGGGAAGAACCGGTACATGCGCTTCAAGCCGGAAATGATGAAGGCCCTCGTGGACCGCAACGACCTCGAGGCCGGCCTGCGGCGCGCCGTGGACAGCGGACAGATCGCCGTCCACTACCAGCCGATCGTCTCCGCCGGCAGCGGGACCGTGACAAAGGTCGAGGCCCTGGCCCGCTGGGTGCGCGACGGCGCGCTCGTCCCGCCCAAGCATTTCATTCCGGCGGCGGAACGCAGCGGCCTCATTGTCGAGATCGGCACCGAGGTGTTGCTGCGCGGCTGCACGGAGCTCAAGCCCTGGCTGGACGAGGACTCCACCCGGTCCCTGGCCGTGAACGTCTCCGGTGTCCAGCTGCAGCACGGGGACTTCGCCGAGCTGGTCATGGCCGTCACGGAATCCTGTGGCGTGGACCCGCGCCAGCTGATCCTGGAGGTCACGGAGAGCGTCTTCTTCGAAGACGACTGCCACGTCATCCAGCAGCTCATGACCCTGCGCGCGGCCGGCGCCCACGTGGCGCTGGACGACTTCGGCACCGGCTTCTCCTCCCTGGGACGCCTGCAGGGCCTGCCCGTGGACACGCTGAAGATCGACCAGTCGTTTGTGTCCATGATCAACAACGGCAACGAGCAGTTGCCCATCCTGAACGCCATGATCGGGATGGCCCACGGACTGGGACTGACCGTCACCGCGGAGGGCGTGGAAACGGCCGCCCAGGCCCGCTACCTGATGAGTCTGCACTGCGATTCCCTGCAGGGTTTCCTGTTTTCGGGCCCCCAGCCGGAGGCCACGCTCCAGCCCGCGCTGGACCGGGCTGCCCTGGCCATCGCCGCGCTGCGGGGCGATCGGGTGCCCGGCAACCGGTGACCCGCAAAGTTCCGTGGCCGATGTGCTGGACACGGGACCGATGGACCCTATGATTCAGTGAAACGCATTGCTCCGGGCACCTCGGCCGGGAACATCATCGCTCTATGAACTTCCGTCGCTTGGGGGCCGGTATCGTCGTGGGAACTGGATTTGGTGAAGACCTGCTGGAGCAGGGTCCTGATGCGTTTCTGCTGCTGACCGCGGACGGGACCATCGCCTTCGTGAATTCGGCCGCGGAACGGCTGTTCGGCTACCCCCGCGAGGAACTCCTCGGCGTTCAGCACACCATCCTGCTCTCGGAGGAAGCCCACAGCGGCTTCCTGCGGGTCTTTGGCCGGCTGGGACGCAAAAGCCCGGCCGGAAGCCGCCCGTTCGCGGCCGCCGGACTGCACCGCGACGGTTCGGACCTCGCCCTGGAGATCACGTGCTCGCTGGTGAGCGTCGACGGCGGCACGGCCATGGCGGTCGCCGTCCGCGACGCCGAGCACCGCAACGACCCCGATTCCGGCCGGCGGCTGGCCCTCTCCCTCGTGGACGCCACGCTGGAATCGACGTCGGACGGTATCGTCGTGCTCTCCAGCGAAGGCCAAATCACCGGGATCAACGACCAGTTTCTGTTGCTGTGGGGCATGCCGCCGGAACTGATCGCGGCCGAGGACCCCGACGCGCTGGCGCGGTTCATCGCAGACCAGCTGGTGGATCCCGACTCCTTCCTGCAAAAGGTTGCAGCGCTCTACGCGGACAACCTGATGCAGAGCCACGACATCCTCGAGTTCGCCGACGGCCGCACCGTGGAGCTGTACTCGCGCCCGCAGAAGGTGGCGGACGCGATCGTGGGACGGATCTGGAACTTCCGGGACATCACCTCACGCCGGCGCGCCCAGGACCAGGCCCGCCGCGCCATGGACGAACTGGCCGAGCAGGCCGGCAAGCTCAAGGAACTCGCGTTTCAGGACCCGCTCACCGGGCTGGCCAACCGGATGCTCTTCAACGAACGGGCCGCCGCGGCACTGCTGACCCCGGAACCGGTGCACGTGCTGCTCCTGGACCTGGACGACTTCAAGGAAGTCAACGACGTCCTGGGCCATCATGCCGGGGACGAAATGCTGGTCGAAATTTCCCGCCGGCTCCAGAACTGCGTGGGTCCGCACGGCACCGTCGCCCGGCTGGGCGGGGACGAGTTCGTGGTCCTGCTGGTCGGCTGCCGGGACGCCGACGGCGTGGCCCAGCGCGTGGTCAGCACCCTGAACGCCCCGGTCTCCATCGAGGGAACCCTCATGCGGCCCGGCCTGAGCCTGGGCGTGGCGTCGCGCGACGCCGGCACCGAGACGTCGTCGGAACTGCTCCGGCAGGCGGACCTGGCCATGTACGCGGCCAAGGAGGCCGGGAAGAACTGCTATGTGCACTTCCGGCCCGAGATGCTGGCCGCGCTGCTGGAGCGCACCCAGCTCACGGCCGGGCTGCGGCGGGCGGTGGAACTGGGGCAGATCACAGTCCACTACCAGCCGGTCATCTCCAGTGACCGGCTCGAGGTGGTGCAGTTCGAGGCCCTGGCCCGCTGGGAGTGGGACGGCGAGCTGATTCCGCCGGACGAGTTCATCGAGACCGCCGAACGCAGCGGCCTGATCCGGGAAATCGGCGCCGAGGTGCTCAGGCGCAGCTGCACCGAGCTCGCCCCGTGGCTCGGGGAGGACCCGTTCCGGAGCGTGGCCGTCAACGTCTCCGGCGTGCAGCTGCAGCACCGGGACTTCGCCGAGCGGGTCCTCGACATTGCGGCGTGGAGCGGCGTGGACCCGCGCCAGCTGGTCCTGGAGGTGACCGAGAGCGTGTTCTTCGACGCCCATTCCCACGTGATCGGCCAGCTCGAGACCCTTCGCGAGGCCGGCATCCGGGTGGCACTGGACGACTTCGGGACCGGCTATTCCTCGCTGGGCCGCCTGCAGGACCTGCCGGTGGATGTGGTGAAGATCGACAAGTCCTTTGTGTCCATGCTGCAGACCGGCGTCGAAAAGCTGCCCATCCTCACCTCCATGATCCACATGGCCCGAAGCCTGGGGCTGAAGGTCACGGCCGAGGGCATCGAGACACCGGCCCAGGCACGCTACCTCATGGACCACGGCTGCGATGCCCTGCAGGGCTTCCTCTTCTCCCGCCCGGAACCCGGGGCGGCCAGGCACAACGCCATCCGGAACTCCGCGGCGGCCATCGCCGACCTCGAGGGCGTGCCGCTGCCCGGGTAGCAGGGCTGGTACCGGCGCAGCCGGGACTTGTGCACTTGCCGCAGCCGGCGCAGCCTGGCCGGGTGCACTCGCCGCAGCCGGCGCGTTCGACACATTTGGTTGCGGCATGATGGCCATCACGTCCGGGGAGCCCGCACCGCATATGATTCAGTCAGCGCAGTGCGCCCTGCTGTCCGCAAGGTGCCCGCTATCCGTATTCTTCGCCGGGGGGCTGTTAGACATCGTGGAAGCTGGTTTCGCACAACAACTGCTGGAGTACAGCCCGGACGCACTTTTGCTGGTCGCCCAGGACGGAGCCATTTCCTTCCTCAATGCGGCCGCGGAACGGCTCTTCGGCTACCCCCGGGCGCAGCTGCTCGGCGCGGACCACAGCATGCTCCTGGCCGAGGCCTCGCGGGAGGAATTCCACGGCGTCCTGGCCGGGCTGGCCAAGGCCGCAAGCCCCGGCTCCCCGTCCGCCGGCTCCCCGTTCGCAGGCTTCCCGTTCGCGGGCTCGGGCCGCCGCGCCGACGGCACGGAACTCCCGGTCGAGATCACGTGCTCGCTGGTCCCCGCCGCGGCCGGAGCGGCCGACGCCGGGACGTCCGTGGCCCTCTCGATCCGCGGCGCCGCAGGCCGGAGCCCGGGCGCCGGCAGCGCCGGGCGCACCCTCAGCGGCGACTTTGCCCGCCGTCGTACTTCTGGTGCGGCGGGAGCTTCCCTTTCCGGAGGTCCGGCGGCTGCCGCTCCTGCGGCGTTT
>Ga0207691_10006410_pt1 | contig 11369 bp, 10 predicted proteins | sample KBSM13metaG_FD_184327 | JGI IMG/M metagenome (GOLD analysis project Ga0207691, IMG submission 184327) | Miscanthus rhizosphere microbial communities from Kellogg Biological Station, Michigan, USA - KBS M1-3 metaG (SPAdes) (version 2) | ecosystem: Host-associated > Plants > Roots > Rhizosphere >...
CGCACTGCGGGATCAGCTTGGTTTGCGCCTGCACACGGACACCGTGCCGATGGATCATCTTGTGATCGATTCCGTCGAACGACCCAACCCGGACTAGTTACATCCACCTAGTTGTTATGATCCGCGGATGCCCCTGTCCGCGTTTCATCCGCTGGTCGCACGCTGGTTTACGGAGACGCTTGGGGAGCCGACGGTCGCGCAGCAGCGTGGTTGGGAAGCGATCCGTCAGGGCCGCCACACGCTCATCGCCGCGCCCACAGGATCAGGAAAGACGCTCGCTGCATTTCTGACGGCGATCGACGACCTCGTTCGCGAAGCGGACACAGCGCCGCTGCCAGATGCAGTCAGGGTCGTTTACGTTTCTCCGCTGAAAGCTCTGAGCGCGGACATCCATAAGAATCTCGCAGAGCCGCGGCGGGGAATCCGGCAGCTTGCAGAAGCCTCGGGCGGCGAAGCGCCGCGGATCACAGCCGCGGTGAGGACGGGCGACACCACGTCGTCCGAGCGCGCGGCGATCCTGCGCCGACCGCCGCACATTCTCGTGACGACTCCGGAGTCGCTGTATCTGCTCCTCACGGCAGAACGAAGCAGGGCGCTGCTGCGCACGGTCCGCACCGTCATCGTCGACGAGATTCACGCGGTCATCGGCACGCGGCGCGGGGCGCATCTCGCACTTTCGCTCGAGCGGCTCCAACACGTTGCGGAACAGCCGTTATTGCGGATCGGCCTGTCGGCGACGCAGAAGCCGGTGGAGGAAGTGGCGCGCTTCCTGGTCGGCAGCGCTGACGATCGTGGTGGCTGCGCGATCGTCGACGAAGGCCATCGCCGGACGCTGGACCTGGCGCTGGAGATCCCGCGCTCGCCGCTCGGTGCCGTGATGGAGCACGAGGTCTGGGAGGAGTACTACGACCGGCTGACCGAGCTGATCCACGAGCACCGGACGACGCTGGTGTTCGTCAACACCCGGCGCATGGCGGAACGCATGGCGCGCCATCTCAGTGAACGGCTCGGTGAAGACGCCGTGACGGCGCATCACGGCAGCCTGTCGAAGGAGACACGCCTCGATGCGGAGCACCGGTTGAAGACCGGCGCCCTCAAGGCGCTCGTCGCGACGGCGTCGCTCGAGCTCGGCATCGACATCGGCCACGTCGATCTGGTCTGCCAGATCGGATCGCCGCATCGGATTGCGACGCTTCTGCAACGGGTGGGCAGAGCCGGTCATTCCGTGGCCGGCACCCCGAAGGGACGGCTGTTCGCGACCTCGCGCGACGACCTGATCGAATGCGCGGCACTGCTCCGGACCGTCCGCCGCGGCGAGCTCGATCGAATCGTGGCCCACGATTCACCGCTGGACGTCCTCGCGCAGCAGATCACGGCGGAGCTCGCCTGTCGCGAGGCAGGGGAGGACGAGCTGTTTGCGTTCGTCCGTCGGGCGTGGCCGTATCGTGACCTGGCCCGCCGGGACTTCGACGCCGTGGTCGCCATGCTCTCAGAGGGCTTTGCCACACGTCGCGGACGACGGGCCGCACTCGTTCATCGCGACGAGGTCAATCAGGTCGTACGTGCCCGCCGCGGTTCGAGGATGCTCGCGCTGATCTCGGGCGGAGCGATTCCGGAAGTCGCCGACTACCGCGTGATCCAGGAACCGGAGGACACCTTCGTCGGCACGTTGAACGAGGACTTTGCGATCGAGAGCAGTGCCGGCGACGTGTTTCAGCTTGGAAACGCCTCGTGGCAGGTCACACGAGTGTCAGCCGGAACGGTACGCGTCAAGGACGCACACGGCGCACCGCCGACGATCCCGTTCTGGTTTGGCGAGGCACCCGCGCGCAGCGATGAGCTGTCTGGAGCCGTCAGCGAGCTCCGCGCGGACGCGGATCGGTCGCTGCCGAACGGTGGCAATCCTGAAGGGGCGGCCTCTAGCGTGGCGTGGCTGGTCGAGCAGACGGGGCTCAGCGAAGACGCCGCCGCGCAGGCGGCGGAGTATCTGCGTGAGGGCCGCGAGGCGCTCGGGGTGATCCCGACACAAGACACCCTTGTCGCCGAACGCTTCTTCGACGAGTCCGGCGGCATGCAGCTCGTCATCCATGCGCCGTTCGGCAGCCGCATCAACAAGGCGTGGGGACTGGCGCTGCGCAAGCGATTCTGCCGGCAGTTCAACTTCGAGCTGCAGGCCGCTGCGAATGAGGATGCGCTGCTGCTGTCGCTCGGGCCGCAGCATTCGTTCCCGCTGGCGGACGTGTTCCGTTATCTGCATCCGGCATCGGTTCAGGACATCCTCGTTCAGGCGTTTCTGGATGCGCCCGTGTTTGCGACGCGCTGGCGTTGGAACACGACAATCTCGCTCGCCGTCCCGCGTAGCCGGGGTGGTTCGAAGGTTCCGCCGCAGCTGCAGCGGATGCAGGCCGACGACCTGATGGCGGCGGTGTTTCCGGACGCGGCGGCGTGTCTCGAGAACATTCCCGGCGATCGCCAGATTCCCGATCATCCGCTCGTGTCGCAGACCGTACGCGATTGTCTCGAGGAGGCGATGGACATCGAGGGGCTGACCGCGCTCCTCGGGCGGATTCACCGCGGCGAGCTGCGCCTCGTCTCACGCGACACGCCCGAGCCGTCGGCGTTCTGCCACGAGATCCTCAATGCGCGGCCTTACGCGTTCCTGGATGACGCGCCACTGGAGGAGCGACGGGCGCACGCCGTCCAGTCGCGACGGAGCGGTCGCGATGACGACAGCTTCGGCGCGCTCGACGCTGCGGCCATCGCGCGTGTCATCGACGAGGCGCGCCCCGAGTGGCGCGATGCCGACGAACTGCACGACGCGCTGTTGACGACCGGGTTCCTGGACGCTGACGAGGAGACACTCCGAGGCGAAGCCTTCGCCGCGCTCAAGAAGGCTGGCAGGGCTGCCGTAGTGTCCGGCATTAGCCGGACCATCCTGGTCTCAGCGGAACGACTGCCGGAACTTCTCGCCGTTCATCCCGAGGCAACCCTCGAACCGCTTATCGCGGCGCCCCCGTCTCGTGCGGCGAAGACGTGGACGCGCGCCGAAGCGATCGTCGAGCTGCTGCGCGGCAGAGTAGCGATAACCGGCCCGGTGACCGCGCCTGCGCTGGCCGCGTCGGTTTCCATTCCGGAGTCCGACGTCGACGAAGCGCTGCTCGCACTCGAGGGCGACGGCGTCGTCCTGCGCGGCAGATTTACAGCGCAGGTCCGGCTCAAGCCGGACACCACGGCTGCAGTCGAATGGTGCGATCGCCGCCTTCTCGCGCGCATCCACCACCACACGCTGTCGCGGCTGCGCGCTGAGATCGCGCCCGTGTCGCCAGCCGAGTTCATGCGCTTCCTGTTCGCGTGGCAACGCGTGGAGCCGGGCTCTCAGTTGATTGGACCGGAGGGCCTTCGCGCGGTTGTCACGCAGCTCGATGGGGTGGAGCTTCCGGCCCGCGCCTGGGAACGCGACGTCCTTCCGGCCCGGGTCGAGCGCTATGACCCGCAGATGCTTGACGCGCTCTGCCTGACTGGCGAGGTCGCCTGGGCGCGGCTTTCAAGCGGTCCGACGCAGGTGGTCGGAGCGACGCCGATCGCGTTGTATCTGAGGGCAGGGTCCGGCATCGGCAGGTCCGCTCCGCATGGTTCACCCTCTCAGCCGGACCTGTCCCGCACCACTGAGTCGGGCAATGCCGGATCGAGTCAGGCTGCCTCGGCCGTCCTCGAACACCTTCGCGCACGCGGGGCGTCATTCGCGACCGAACTCGAGTCGGCGTGCGGACTGAGTGAAGAGGAGGTCCGGACGGCGCTCACTGAACTCGTCGCGGCTGGCGCGGTAAGCTCCGACGGCTTTGCCGGCCTGCGAACGATCATCGGCACTCGTCCAACGACGGCGACTGGACGCTGGTTCGCAGTCAACGAGGCCGGGGAGCCATCCGCCGAAGCGATCGCCTGGACGCTGCTGCGTCGCTACGGCGTCGTATTCCGCCGCCTGCTCGCGCGCGAGGCCACGACGGTGACCTGGCGAGAGCTCGTCCACGTGTATCGACGATTGGAAGCGCGCGGAGAAATCCGCGGCGGTCGTTTCGTGGGCGGCATGTCCGGCGAACAGTTCGCGCTGGCCAGCGCCGTCGAACGGCTCCGCGAGATCCGGCGAACGCCCGCAGACGACCGGCTCGTGACGATCAGCGCGGCTGACCCGCTGAACCTCACCGGTATCGTGACTGTGGGCGATCGTCTGCGTACCGTCGCCTCGAACCGCATCGTCTATCTGCGCGGAGTGCCGGTCTCGGCAATGGAGGGCGACATGCTGCGAGTGCTGGCACCCGTCGATGCCGCGATGGCGCCGCTGGTCGCGGCGGCCGCCGCTGGTCGTCGCGTCCCTGTATTGAGTGGCTATGTCGGACGAATCTAGACGCAGAATCCCTGGCCGTACGATGCCTGAGCGTGTAGAGCCGGACTAACGGTCGTCGCGGTCGGCGATCTCGTAGGCGACCTGCATGATCTCGCGCTCGATCCGCAAATTCCACCCTTCGAATCCGCTCGGACCGGTGCGGCCGCTGCGATAGTCGTTGACCGCAGCGATCCGGCGCACAACTTCGTGTTGGCCGAGCCGTCCAACCTCGCGATTCCAAACCTGGTCGTAGGCCTGGCGTTCGGGCTCGGCGGCCTGGTCCTTCTCCTTCCACCGAAAGAAGAACCCCATTACGTTTCCAAGCAGCATCTGAACGCCGCGGACTATAGCTCAGCCGTCGCGGGCTGCGAATCGAACGAAAGTGCTGGCTCTTGATCGGGGTCAGGAACGTGCCGGTTTTTTTGATCAGCGGGCCTTCAGGAGTGAATTCCGCCCCCAATGGGCAGTCGGACCTATGAGTTCGCGTGCGGGCGATGCTGGCTGGTTCGAGGCGAGCGCGTTCGGGACTCCACCCAGCGACGCAGGGGCGCTTGTCCGCGACATGAGAGGCAGCGCAGAGGGATATCCGCTGTGTGCCGGTTGCGCGCCGCGACGTAGATACCGGCCGAGTACCCGCAGAGCGGACACTCGGCCGGTTTTTGAGACGACATGCCCTGGTGAGGTTGTCCGCCCCATGTATCGAGACGAAGCGCGAATCACTGCAGGGCTTGCACGGCGTTGCATTAACGGGGGAGGCGCGAACCCGTTGCGGAATTGAACTGATTGTTCTCGAGGCAGACGAACTCGATCAGATCCGCGTCGGGCAGCAGCCGCTGGTTGACGCGGACGGTCCAGGGTTTCGTGTACGCCTTCGGGTCATCGATCGTGACGTCGATCTCCAGCGTGCCGAGATTGGGGCGACGGAATCGTTCGACGATCTTTCCTTCCGAGGTCAACGGCGCGCCGTTCACATCGAGCCATCCGCCGTCCCGGAAATTCGTGCTCTCAACGATCAGCGTGTCACCATCCCAGCGCCCGCGCGAGTAACCCCACCACCACGGTTGCGCGTCTGCAGGCGGAGCAGGTCGTCCATCCAGAAAGATCTGCCTCGTTCCTGCATTGGCTTCGTAGAGGATCACGATCAGATTGGGCAGCTGTACCAGCCTTCGCGGCTGCGAGTGTGTGTGCGACTGCATATAGCCCATCGGCAGGCACGAAGCGTCTGGGTTGTCCTTGCTGTCGGCCGCCATTCGCTGCTTCCGCAAGTCGGCGCCGTAAGGCGTGAACGGGAGGCCGTCCGTGATGCCCGCTTCGATGTTCCAGAAGGTGGCCTGCGGCGGCGTGCCTGGAGGCGAGGGTGGTGGCCCCCCACGAAAACCGAGGACGCCGGCGTAGTTCCAGACACCGGACAGGTCCGGTTTCCCGTCCGGCATGCGCGGCGTTGGCCCCGCGAGATCGACCTTGCCGTCGGCGCCGCGCGACAGGTCGGCGGAGCGGAACGCCGGCCACTGTGCCCCCAGCGTCACGCTGAGGGCCACAGCACCGGCGGCGGTGACCAGAACTCGCACAGAGTTCACGATGCGTTCAGTTGGCTGCGTGCTGCTGGTAATACGTCTGGAGTTGCTGCTGCGCCGCAGCGTCAAGATCAACGAACTCCATCCCGAACCCCCATCCGGACTGCTGCATCGGAATGACGCGGCCGGAGAGCGGGACCTCTCCTTCGCCCAGTGCCGCGTACAAGGTGACCGTCGAACCTGCCGGAAACGCAATCGTCGTGTCGACGTAGCAGCCGACGGGCGTGAGGTCCGTCAGCCGCGTCTCGGCGCGGCCCGAGGCGCCTTCCACTCGACAGTCGACCAGAACGGGGAGCCGACGGTAGCGACGCTTGTCCGAGTAGTCCACGTGAGTGCCTCCTACGTAGAAGAGGATCGCAGATCCACGGAGCTCTCGCCAAGCATGTCGTGCAGACGTGCGCAAGTCGCAGCGTCTGCCTTCAGTCTGACTCGGTTGCGCACCGTGGCACTCAGACAGTGAGTGTGCGAATGGCGATGCTGATCATGTCTGCGAGACAGGCCGCGCAGAGGAGAGCGACCGCCAGCGACGCCACGAGCGGGCGTGTCACCGAAGCGACGGCTGCCAGCCGTTCGGCACGCAGACGATCGCGGGCCAGTTGTGCACAACAGCGCGCCCGCACGCGCGCCGCACGGGCAGGATCGGGTGCGGGCGAGGACAGTGCCGCGAGACGGTCGAACCTCCTGTGGTCCGCGTCTGCTGATGTCATGTGACGACCTCCTGCAACGAGGTGAGCCGGAACGCCGTAGTCTCCGTCAATCGGTCATCGAGTTGCGCTCGGGCGCGACTCAAGCGCTGGCGCATCGCCTCCGGCGTGACCCCGCAGACGACGGCCGCCTCGGACGGGCGCATGCCTTCGGCCGCCAGCAGCAGCGCTTCGCGATAGAGCAGCGGAAGCTTTCGAAACGCCATGGCCAGGCGCGCTGCGGTCTCACTTGCTGTGGCCGACTCGAGTGGCGAGGGGGGCATCGCCGTCGATGGCCACAGTCCGAGTGTTCCGATTGAAAGGGAGTCTTCGATCAGACGGGATCGGCAATAGCTGGTGTGAAGATTCCGCGCCACGGTGAAGATCCACGCCGCGAGATTCGTGTCGGGTCTCAGCCGCGCTGCGTGCGTGACCAGTCGCAGCCAGGTTTCCTCGGCCAGGTCCTCGGCGACGTCACGGTTCCCGGACAGGCGCGCGAGAAAGCCGAAGAGCCTGGCGTGGAATGCCTCGTGAACGGCCTCGAAAGCCGCCGAGTCTCGCCGGCGGAGGCCTTCGACAAGGCGCAACTCCTGTTCACGCTCCATCAGAGTCATGAACGCGCGACCCGCGGAATCGTGACATGTCACGGACCAACCCGGCTGGCGTTCCTACCTCCGACATCACCGACGGAGGAACTCTTTTGATGTTTACCCAGATGCTTCGCCAGGCAGGCATTGCCGCGCTCGTCAGCATGTTCATGGGCGTCCTTCCACTTGGCTTCGGAATCCTGTACGCCATCCGCCCGACCGAACAACGACTGGCGCTGATGCGTCCAGTGTCGCTGGCGGCGATCTTTGGGGCCATTCACGGCACCGTGCTCGGCCTTCTCAATGTGTTTCGAAATATCGGCGTCCAGCCAGACGCAGCGTTCGATCACCGGGCGTACATCGGCCTCGCGGAGTCGCTGGTCACGCTCTTCTTCGGGTTCGGCTGTCTGATGCTGGCCTGGATCTGCGTGACGCTGGGCATGTGGCGCACGTCACGGAGTTGACCGCATCGCTGGCGGAAAGCGGAAGTCCGCCATGTTGGCGTCCAGCTGTACGCCGCCGCTGTTGATCAGCATCGATCCCGAGCGATAGCCGCCGACGGAGATCAGCACGTCAAGCATCTGCTGCGTGTTGAGCGACTTCGACAACGTCGCCCACGTTCCAGCGGAGACGACATCGTTCTCGAACAGGTCGTCGACCGCCTGCAGCAGCGCGGTCTCAAGGGGATCCCCAGGCGCGCTCTTCGGCCCATTGAGCACACGCGCAACGTCGGCATCTGTAAAGCCAGCCTGACGTCCCGCCCGGAGATGTGCAGCGTATTCGTACTCGGCCCGGCAGAGCACGCCGATGCGGGTCAGCATCAGTTCTCTCCACCGTGGCATGAGCGTGTACTGGCCGGTGATGTGCGTGTTGATCGCCCCCCGCACGCGATCCGCGGGCGGATTGCGGTTGAACGTGCGAAACACGTTAGCGCCGCCGCCGCGACCGCCGGGTGGGGCTTCCGCTGGCGGTATCCTGGGATTCGGATAGGCACGCAGGTTCGTTCGTTTCGCGCTGACAGTCACCGGTACGCCACCCGGCAGGCGGTCGACGAAACCCGGCTCGATCTCCACTCCCACCGAATTGAAGACGCCGGCGTACATCGTCGTTTCGGCGACGGTGTCGATGGTGTCGATCATCTGAGGAATGTCGAAGCGCGCGCTGAGCGCTTTCCATGACGCATCGGAGATGAACGCGTCGACGCGGAGTTCGTCGGCTGCGCGGAGCAGCGTTGCTTCGAAGGGGTCCCAGCCTTGAGCATCAGGTCCCTGCGCGATACGCAGGAAATCTGCATCGGTGAAGCCGGCACGTCGCGCCAGCGTGGCGCGATGGGCCCACAGATAGTTCGAGCGCGCAAGCCATGCCGTACGTAGCCCGAGGATCGCCCGATACCGTGGCATCAGCGTCGATTCGGTGGTGATGTAGCGGTCGTGCGGGAAGACGCGGCGGGCGAGCGACGGATACGCGAGCAGTGTGCCCACCGCGTTCGCCATCTCATTGGGGGCGAACTCTGCGGCGATGGCTTTCTGTTCGTCCGTGCGTTGCGCGTCGGGCACCGGCGGTATGCGCGGACCGGATGCGCTCTGCGCGCTCACGAATGACGGGACCAGCAGCACGCACAGGAGGAGGAATCGCTTCACGGCGCGGATCATCGCACACAATAGGCTGATGGCGGATTCGATCGAGCTTGGTGTTGATACCTTTGGCGACGTCACGGTTGGCGCAGATGGACAGCTTCTCTCGCAGGCGCAGACACTTCGGAATGTTGTAGCGCAGGGCGTGCTGGCCGATCAGGTCGGCCTCGATTTCATCGGCCTGGGCGAGCATCATCGCCCTGATTTTGCGATTTCGCAGCCGGAAGTCATTCTCGCAGCCATCGCGGCACGGACGTCGCGTATTCATCTCGGTTCGGCGGTGACAGTACTGAGCACCGACGATCCGGTGCGGGTGTTTCAGCGCTTCTCGGCGCTGAACGCGATTTCCACCGGTCGGGCGGAAGTGATCGTCGGCCGCGGATCCTTCACGGAATCGTTTCCGCTGTTTGGATACGACCTGTCGCTGTACGAGCAGTTGTTCGAAGAAAAGCTGAATCTGTTCGTCGAGCTCCTGAAAGGTGAGCCGGTGACGTGGAGCGGCCGCCTTCGCGCCGGCCTGTCGAACCAGAAGATCTACCCGCCGTCCGAGTCGGGAACGCTCAAGACCTGGATCGCGGTGGGCGGAAGCCCGGAGTCGGTGGTTCGCGCGGCGTACTACGGTATTCCTCTGATGCTCGCCATCATCGGCGGCAGTCCGCAGCGCTTTGCCCCGTGGGCCGAGCTCTATCGCGAACGTCTGCAGCGCTTCAACAAGCCGCCGCAGCCGATCGGCGTTCATTCACCCGGCCACGTCGCCGAGACGGATGAACAGGCGAAGGAGGAGCTGTTTCCGCACCACCTCGCGATGATGAATCGCATTGGCGCAGAGCGCGGCTGGCCGCCGAGTGGACGACAGGAGTTCGAGCATGCGGCGGGGCCCGAGGGCGCGGTGTATGTGGGTTCGCCGCAGACCGTGGCGAAGAAGATCGTATCCACCGTGAGAGCGTTGGGACTGTCGCGGTTTGATCTCAAGTACAGCAACGGGACGCTGCCGCACGATCTACAGATGAAGAGCCTGGAGCTGTACGGAACGAAGGTCGTGCCGATGGTTCGCGAGATGCTGGCATCTGACGGCCCAAGGCCGCAGGCCTAAGGCCCAGGGGCTGGTCGAGGAAGAAGGCTGACGGTATGAGGGGCGGGGCACTGGCGGAGGCCATTCACGCGGTGCAGGCAGACGAGCTGGCGCAGGTGCGCCATCTCCTCGCTGATTCGTCAGTGAGGAGCGGTATCAACCAACCGATCGGGTCGTTCGATTCGCCCGCGATCATTCATGTGAAGAGCCGGGGCCTGCTCGACTTGCTGCTCGAGGCGGGCGCCGACATCAATGCACGCAGCAACTGGTGGGCCGGCGGCTTCGGCCTCCTCGATTGGGCGCCGCCGGACGTCGCCCGGTATGCGATCGAGCGCGGGGCGACGGTCACGATTCATGCCGCGGCGCGTCTGAGTCTCATCGACGAATTAAAAACCTTGCTGGCGAAAGATCCAGCGCTTGTGCATGCGCGCGGCGGTGACGGCCAGACGCCGCTGCACATGGCCGCAACAGTGGAAGTCGCGGATCTGCTGATAGCGGCTGGCGCCGATCTGAACACGCGCGATGTTGATCACGAATCCACGGCGGCGCAGTACATGGTGGGGGAGCGCCAGCCGGTTGCGCGTCACCTGGTGACGACGGGATGTACGACGGACCTCCTGCTGGCCTCTGCACTCGGCGATCTCGATCGGGCACGTCGGCATCTCGACGCCAACCCGCAGTGTGTACGGATGCGGGTAGACGACGACTGGTTCCCGATGGCCAACCCGAAAGCCGGCGGCACCATCTACAACTGGACACTCGGCTTCTATGCGTCCGCGCACGAAGTGGCGAAGAGGTATGAACGAGCGGACGTCCTGCAACTCCTCTTCGATCACACGCCAGCGGCGGCGAGAGTCGTGGAAGCGTGCTGGGTCGAAGACGAAGCTGCCGTTGCGCGATTCCGACAGGACAAGGCCGACGTAAACATCGAGCTCGACGACAGCGAGCGAACGCTCATCGCGCACGCGGCCCGCAACAACAAGACGGCTGCGGTGCGGCTGATGCTCGAGTGCGGGCTTCCGGTCGGCACGCCAGGCCAGCATCGCGGGACGCCGCTGCACTGGGCCGCGTTTCATGGCAACGCCGACATGGTCCGCGAGATCCTGCGATTCAAGCCGGCTCTCGACGACACGGCCAACGATTTCAACGGCACACCTGTTGGCTGGGCAATCCACGGATCCGAGCACGGCTGGTATGCCCGCACCGGCGACTATCCGCGTGTCGTCGAACTGCTGCTGGACGCCGGCGTGAAGCGGCCAGGCGCGATCGCCGGCTCCGCTGCGGTTCGTGAGGTGCTGCAGCGCCTCTGACATCACGTCACGTGCTACTTACTTGTTACTTGTCACTTGCAAGTTGCCACTTGTCTGTGGGCTTCTCGACCGATTGATAATCTGACCATGCATTTCAGGCACCTTGTAATCTCTGCGCTGACGGTGGC
>Ga0207691_10006412_pt1 | contig 11367 bp, 11 predicted proteins | sample KBSM13metaG_FD_184327 | JGI IMG/M metagenome (GOLD analysis project Ga0207691, IMG submission 184327) | Miscanthus rhizosphere microbial communities from Kellogg Biological Station, Michigan, USA - KBS M1-3 metaG (SPAdes) (version 2) | ecosystem: Host-associated > Plants > Roots > Rhizosphere >...
CTGGTCTCAGGCCATAACCGTCGCCGGGCCGGCTAAGCAGTTTTCAAATCGTGTCGCGGCCGTTCGGCGTTAGACACACTTCCACGTCACCCAGGCTGAGTGAAAACATCAACGGGGAGCCCGAGTCATAGTTGGACCCCTTGAATTCCGGGGAGACGCCCTCGAACTTGAGGGATGGTTAGAAGTAAAAACCTAACTGGTGGTTAGAACGCGGTGGGCGAGAGTTCTTGCAGGCGGAAAGAATTTTTCTGTAATTGGAAAAATAGCAGCAAGTGGTAATTCCAATACTACGAGAGGTTATTCTTTTGCCGATGATCAACCTAAAAATGGGGCAAACTTTTACAGGTTGAAACAGTTTGATAAGGATGGTCGATTTGAATTAAGTCCAATCCGATCGGTGGTCTTCACCAAGGCGGGCAGCATAGTGGTGTATCCAAATCCGGCAGCAGACTTCATCAATTTACAATTCGAATCGTCAAAGAAAAAAATCACGATTCAGATTTTTAATTCAGAAGGAATCATGATTCGATCCATATTGAAAAAACAAACTGAATTATACCAGATACCCGTTCGCGATTTACCATCAGGTAATTACTTCATTAAAGTTTTTGCTGATGGAGAAATCTACAATGAGCGATTTGTGAAAAAGTAAATGCTATTGCGAGTACCTGGTTATTGTAACTCGAAATTTAATACTGCTTCACCAGATCCTGATTTCCTTGATGTGAAAAACCACGAAGCAGTTGACAGTTGACCTTAGGAAGATTACGGAAGATCTAAGGCCGATATACGTCGATCTCATTTCGCCGCTGTATCCAGAAAACATTAACTGTTCTTCGGTCCTGAATTTATTGTAAGCTCTCGAAAGGAAAAGTAGCAACCAGTAACCAGTTACTAGCAACAAGTGACAAGTGATATTTGACAAGTGATAAGTGACAGTGATGATTTTACTGTATCATTGGAACTTCTATCGCTAATATCTGAGCGTTAGTGTCCGCATTCACTTGTATTGATTCAGTGTCCCAAATACCAATCGCATCGCGCTTGTTTAATTTTTTCCCATCTACTTCAATTGTGCCTTCGATCACAAAAAAGTAAACTCCATTGCCGGCGAACTTGGTATTATATGCGAGTGTTTTACCAGCGCTCACGTTTGCCAATGAAAATCTCGAATCCTGGTTGATCCACAATCCCCCATCTGCCTCAATAGGACTAACAACAACTTGCCATTCATTTTGGCGACCATCTGCCTTAAACGTTTTCTGATCGTAACGAGGTTCGATGTTTCTTTTCTTGGGTATCACCCAAACTTGTAGGAAATTAACCGCATCGGTTTTGGAAGCATTGTATTCAGAATGGCGGATACCGCTGCCGGCGCTCATGATCTGAACATCACCAGTATTAATGATTCCATCAGTACCGGTACTATCCTTGTGAGTCAACGCACCCTTCAAGGGAATCGAAACTATTTCCATGTTATCGTGCGGGTGAGCACCGAAACCTTGTCCACCCAGCACTATATCATCGTTCAATACCCGAAGCGCTCCGAAATGTAACTTCTCGGGATTGTACCAATGCCCGAAACTGAATGAATGATGACTGTCGAGCCAGCCAAAGCTGACATGGCCCCTTTCGCCTGCTGGATGAAGAATTGATTTCATAATGAATAATTTAATGTTCAAACATCAAATTATGTGCCTTAAGTCTTTAATGAAAACTTGTCATGGGGAAGCTGTCAGCTTTTGCCGTTAGGAGTTAGAATGAATACACTTGTTACCTAACGGCTAACAGCTAAAGGCTCGGCTGTTGTTCTTCCTCTACTCTATCCTCATTCCATTCCACAATGAAGTTGTTTCTTCCTTCACCAATTAATATCGTGAGGTATTTCTGTTGAACCAGTTCAAGCATAGAAAGAAAAAGAAAAATGGCGTGGATACGATTTTCGCAGACTTCAAAAATATTTTCAAATGCCAGGGTACGTTCTGATTTTACACGATCGAGCATATAGTCCCGACTTTCTTCCATCGTGTAATTGTAGCGAAGGACAACGTGCTGAGGTTTGTTTTGTCTTTCCTCCATTCGCTGCATTACGCGATCGAACGTCTTCATCAGTTTAAATAAAGTGACGGTCTGAATTTCCGTTCCTTCACTTGATTCTTCACCAATAATCGCAAGTTCCCTTTGCAAGTTGCCTCGCTTTACCATCAACATTCTCGTCGCTTCCATGTCAGCCATCTGAGCTGCAGCTTCTTTGAATCTTTTGTATTCAAGAATCTTATCGATCAGCTCTTGTCTCGGATCAATTTCATTTCCCTGTGCATCCAATTCCTTACGTGGAAGAAGCATCCTTGCTTTTATTCGCATAAGTGTGGACACAAACAAGATGAATTCGCTGGACAATTCGATATCCAGACTGTCTTGTCCGTGGATGTAGTCAAGGAAGTCGTTAATGATTCTTGTAATGGGAATATTATAAATGTCCAGTTCGTCTCTTTCGATGAAGAACAATAAGAGATCGAACGGACCCTCAAATTGAGGAAGGTGTATTTTATAAGTATCCTGGTAAGCCACTGTGCAATGTTTTAAATAAAAAGTCCCAACCTAAAGTTGGGACCTCACAAATGTAGTTATCTTCTTTTAAAATTTCATAGCGAATCCTACAGCAAGTAAAGATCTTAACTGAGTGCCTGGCGCATTTGAATTGGGGCCAAATTGCCTAACATCATCATCATAAATAAGGTCGAAGCTATAGGTGACTAATAAATATTTATTCACTTTCATCGCAATCACGTTTGTCCAGTAAACATCCACATTTTGTGGCTTCGGATCAGTTCTGGTAAAAGTGGTATAAGTAGGAGGATTAAATTGGTATCCTTTCAAATAATTGGAGAACAGATCCAATTTTGAAGTGTACACAACATTTGTTACCACTTCTTTGTTGAATTGAATAGATGCCAATCCACCAGCCTCAACTCTCACCTGGCGGGCCGGATCCACGCCATATAAAACAGATTTTGGTTTTTCGTAATCACCGGTAGCGGGTGTTTTAAGACTGTCAGGAATTACACCACCTGGGAATAAATAATCATACGGCTTGTTGGAAACAATAATCCACCTCACTGAAACCGGCGTGAAAAACACGCTCAAACTTTTTGTAGGCTTCCAATCAAAACCTGGCGCTAACGATACGTATGCCGGCGCAAAAAATCCTGAGGTTCTTCTTTTCAATCCCTGTCCGAGATAATTGTCATCAAATCCGTCATAGAATTGAGAACGGAGATTCGCCAATATGGTGAGATTGAGTTTTGGCGCAATTGCTCTTCCCATCTTTGTTACGAAGTAGATTTTGTCGTCCGTTTTTTTATATCCCTGTGATTCGGTATTCAAGAATGCGTAACCGAGATCCAGACTATTGTCCCAGCTCCACTTTCCCATTTTACGATTCGCATATACATTAGCGATAAAGCCGAGTGATACTGTCCATTTCTCCGCTCCTGCAGCCCAGTTTTTGCTGCCACCCTGTCCAAAATTAATAGCGATCATACCACCCTTCCTCCAGCCTTGGGTTGTATCAACCTTTTTTGTAGTATCAGTTTGGCTAAAAGCAAATACAGAAAAGAAGGAAACCGCGAGAAGTAAGTAGAACTTTCTCATGATGGGTTGAGGTTTCTGATGGGATCCATCACTTTGAGCAGTGCCAAAGTCACAAACTAACCTAGATGAAAATGACGGAATTGGTACCATGATATTTGATTTTTATATTTCTTATCATTCAATTTATCGTTTGAGTGCATCTCTTATTTCAACAAGTAATTTATCGGTAACAGACAGTTCTGGTTCTCCGGGTGGTGGTGGAGGCGTTTCTCTTCTTAATTTGTTAATGCCTTTAACCATCCAGAATATAACCAGTGCCAGCAACAAGAAATTGATCACTACTGTAATGAAATTGCCATATGCGAAAACCGGCCCCAGTTTTCTTGCCTCTGCAAGCGGTGTGCCTGCAGGTATTCCTCCCTTCAGTGGAACGTATAAATTGCTGAAGTCGGGCGTTCCAATAATAGCTGCCACAATAGGCATTACTAGATCGGCGATCACGGAGTCAATAATTGTTTTGAAAGCTGCTCCAATAATCACACCTACGGCAAGGTCAATAACGTTGCCCTTGATAGCAAATTCCTTGAATTCTTTGATGAATCCCATAACTGTTGATTTAAATGGTTAAATGCAAATTGGCCGGTGCTATTTTTTCAATCCAGGGTACTGCAGCTTGAGTTTTTCGAGGGCATCTCTCACCGTTCTTGCAACGAGGTAATCTTTGTACCATTTCTGGTCGGCAGGAATAATGGTCCAGGGAATTTTGTTGCAATGTTCAAAAACATCCTCATAATATTTCATGTAAGCATCCCATAAGTCGGATTCAGCGAAATCCTGCTTGTTGTACTTCCATTGTTTTCGGGGTTTCTTGATTCTCTCATTCAACCTTTCCAGTTGTTCCTCATGAGAAACGTGAAGGTAAAATTTGAGTACAGTGGTGTTACTGTGATCAACCAACAGATTTTCGAATTCATTGATGGCATTCATTCTTTTCATTGCCAATTTATCATTGCACCATCCATGCACCCGGGTAACCAATACGTCTTCATAATGTGATCTATTGAAAACCGCCATGGTTCCTTTGGCAGGCGCCACCATATGAATTCTCCATAGAAAATCATGTGCCAGTTCTACTTCCGTTGGCGCTTTGAATGCATATGCCTTTACACCTAAAGGATTCAATTTCCCAAATACCTTGCGAATCGTTCTGTCCTTTCCACTTGCATCCATCCCTTGCAGTACTACCAGTACTGAATGATTGCTCTCGGCAAATAATAAATTTTGCAGCTCATCCAGATCTTTAATAATCTTTTCAGTTTCACGAATGGTTTCTTCCTTATTCACTCCTTCAGGTGCTCTGGTTCCAATATCCTTTAATTTGATTGCTTCCATGAGTGCGTCCTTAATTGAATTTACCAATTACCAATTGAAATATACACCTTTGCGCCAATTTATGCAGAGAACCAGCAATCTCTTGAATTGGATTTTGTTTGTTGCGCTTTCTTTTATTTGGGGAAGTTCGTTCATCTTAATGAAAGAAGGTATGCGTCAACTTACGCCCTATCAGGTTGCTTCGATTCGCATGCTGAGCGCTGGACTTGTGTTGATGCCTTTTGCAGTGAAGAGACGAAATCATATCAATCGAAAGCGAGGTTACATCATTCTTTCGGGATTGTTGGGAAGTTTTATCCCCGCCTTTCTGTTTTGTATAGCCGAAACCAGGATTGATAGCGCACTAGCAGGTATATTAAACGCATTAACTCCAATCTGCGTGATCATTGTGGGTGCTCTCGCCTTTCAACATCGCAGCACACGGAACCAAATTGCCGGAGTCATCATCGGTTTCGCAGGGTTACTACTATTATTTGCTTCTTCGGCTACTATTAACTTCGGCTATATCTCTTATGCATTACTCGTATTACTGGCTACATTGAGTTATGGGATCAATGTGAATATGGTAAATCGCGTGCTTACAGATATTCGGTCGGTAGATATAGCAGCATTTGCCTTTACGTCGCTAATTCTTCCGGCTGCTTTGGTACTTTGGTATACAGGATTTTTTCAGCTTGACTTAAACAGTACCGATATGTTCTGGTCAATAGGAGCTAGTGCCCTCCTAGGAATTACGGGCACCGCGGTAGCCACGATTCTTTTTTATGTATTGCTGAAAAAAGCCGGGCCCATCTTTTCAACGATGGTCACCTACGGTATTCCATTCGTGGCGCTTTTTTGGGGCGCCCTGGCCGGAGAATCGATTACTTTTCTCCAGATAGGTTGTTTGATTTTAATTTTAGGAGGGGTGTATGTTTCCAGAAGATAGTAGTCAGGAGTTGGAAGATGGTTACTGGTTACTGGTTACTGGTTGCTGAATCTTAAACTCGAAAGTTTCACTTTTTAAATTAGGTGGTTTTAAAAGACTACCATTTGCCTAGGAAGCTCCCCGTATTGAGTGCAAACGTTTTGGAAAAATAATCGGGTTCTAACGAGTATAATAAGCAGTAACTAGTAACCAGCAACCAGCAACTAGACCGCCATAATCTCCTTCTCTTTTTGAGCAAGATGTTTATCAATTAAGCCTATGTACTTGTCCGTTAGGTTTTGAATGGCTGCTTCCGCATCCTTCGCAAAATCCTCGCTGAGGCCGTCTTTTTGTAATTTCTTAATGTGTTCAATCGCATCTCTGCGAATACTCCTTATCGAAACCCGTGAGTGTTCCCCTTCGTGATGAGCCTTTTTCACAAATTCCCGCCTTCTTTCCTCTGTTAGGGGTGGAAGAAATAGCCTGATGATACTACCATCATTCTGTGGAGTAATCCCAATGTTTGCAGCAATGATGGCCCTTTCAATGGGCTGCAACATATTTTTTTCCCAGGGCTGAATGGTCAGCGTTCTGGCATCCGCTACAGTGACATTTGCAACCTGGTTCATTGGCGTGGGACTGCCGTAATACTCAACCAATATTCCATCAAGAATCTGGGGGTTTGCCCGGCCCGCACGGATCTTCACCAATTCAGCCTCTAAATGTCCAATTGCCTTGATCATAGATTCATCAGCATCTTCCCTGATAAGCGATAATTCGTCTGTCATAAATAAATGATGTTAAACTCTGCAAACCTAAGCAAATGGAGAATTTGATCAAAGAGCTGTTAGCTTTTAGCCATTAGCCGTTAGGGAAAGAACAAACGTTCATAGAGCTATTGGCTAAGAGCTAATGGCTGTACAAACTAATTCTTTTGTTCGAGTATTGTATCCTTGGTAAGCGGGACGATTTTGGAGGAAACAACTTCTGTTTCCGCTTCCATTGTCTTGGCAACAAACAACCTTGGCCTTGGCCTGCTGTAATATAAAAGTCCAATGGCACTGAAGAAAATTCCCATGATAGAAAGGATCAACCAGGTGCAACCAAGTTCTCGGGACGCATAAGTAGCAGCAACAAAAAATAGATTAATTGCCACAAGCGTAAGGGTGATGCTACGGTGCGACATCCCTTTGTCCAACATCAGATGATGAACGTGATTGCGGTCGGGACTAAATGGAGAACGACGGTGAAAAATGCGAATGCCAAATACGCGAAGTGTGTCCAGTAACGGAATCATCAGAATGCTAAAACCAATAGCTGGTGATTCCAAAATAGGATGGGCAACTTCTGATGAGCCGGCTACATTAATAAATTTCACCACCAGGATTGAGCTTATCAACCCAATCAATAATGAGCCGGTATCGCCCATAAAAATCTTTGCAGGTTGAAAATTAAAAATTAAAAATGCGCACAAACTCCCTGCAAGTGAAAAGGAGAGAATAGCATAAGGGATCAAACCATTATTCAGAAAGTAAACTCCAAATATTAATGTTGCCATCAAACCAAGACTACCTGCCAATCCATCCACGCCATCAATGAGGTTGAAAGAATTGATGATAACAATTACCGTAAAGTATGTGAGTACAAGACTATACATTTCCGGAAGCGGTCCTTCCAGTCCAAAAAAACCGTGCATGCTCTTAATTTGTATGCCGCCTTTATACACGATGAGAAATGCTGCAAGAACTTGCCCGATAAATTTCTTAATCGGCGATATTACAAGTATATCATCTTTCAATCCGAGGAAAAAAATCACGAGTGCTGCAGCAATGAAGTATTGAAATTCCGGAGCAACGCCGAAAGATATGGTCAGCAAACTTGCCATCACAAAACCTGCAAAAATGCCCAGACCACCTAATGAAGGAATTGGGGAATGATGGATCTTCCTTTCATCCGGAACATCGTAAAGCTTTTTCATTTCCGCAACGGAAATGATCACTGGAATTGCTAAAAAGGTAATGGCAAACGATACACTCAACGAAAGTAGAACATCGAACATCGGCCGTTTTTTGGTAACTTAAAATATTTCTACAAGGCAAAGCAGTTGCTACAATAGGGCCCGATTCGTTTGAGGCAGGACGCAATTTACTTCTTGTTTTGAAATACCCAATTTTTTTATCCGGTTATCTTTTTGCATCCAAAAACACGAATTGGACAAACATAATAACGTAAAAAAAGGCCTGTTCGTGCCCTGACGGATGAATATATTAAGTTAGTTTTGACGCTTAGAATCACTATTTCATGCCAGAACTATTAGAACCCACAGTTAAACAAGATCTCAGGCAAATTGCAACGCAAATCAGACGGGATATATTGCGCATGGTTCATGGTGCCAATAGCGGGCATCCAGGAGGATCTATGGGCTGCGCCGATTTTTTTACAGCCTTGTATTTCCGTATTATGAAACATAATCCCCAATTCAAAATGGATGGAATTGGAGAAGATGTTTTCTTTCTCTCAAATGGTCACATCTCTCCTGTATTCTATGCTACTCTTGCGCGTTCAGGTTATTTTGATATTAAAGAACTGGCCACCTTCCGCAAAATTAATTCGCGATTGCAAGGACATCCTGCTACACACGAACACCTGCCAGGGATAAGAGTTGCTTCTGGTTCACTAGGACAAGGAATGAGCGTGGCAATAGGTGCAGCACTCGCAAAAAAATTGAATGGAGATAATCACCTTGTTTATTCACTTCATGGAGATGGAGAGTTAGATGAGGGTCAGAATTGGGAAGCCATCATGTTTGCGCATCATCATAAAGTAGACAACCTCATTTCCACAGTTGACTGGAATCATCAGCAGATTGACGGCACAACGGAAAAAGTAATGTCTCTCGGTAACATCCGCGAAAAGTTTGAAGTGTTTGGATGGGCCACGCTTGAAGCGGATGGTAACAAAATGGAAGAAATTGTTTCAACGCTTGAGAAAGCAAAAAGCATGACAGGGAAAGGAAAACCGATTGCAATAATGATGCATACGGTGATGAGCAAGGGAGTCGATTTTATGGAGAATGATCACAACTGGCATGGAGTTGCTCCAAACGACGAACAACTACAAAAAGCACTCGCGCAGTTACCCGAAACGCTTGGTGATTACTGATCGATTTCGAAATTTTGAATTTGGGAAATTGTCAGCTTTTCAATTCAATTGGTTGTAACGCGGCCTTCCTTGCGGGAAACCAGGCGGCAGTAAATGCAACAATGACAACCGTCAACATTACAAGGACAAAATCCTGCCATTGCATTTTTACCGGATAATAACTCACTACGAACGTTCCACCCTGCAATGGAATAAGATGAAATTGAAGTTGTAGCCAGCATAAGAGTACTGCGAGCAAAATTCCAACACATGCACCCATGATTGCTAACATCAAGCCTTCGCTCAAGAAAATTTTTTGAATCACATTGTTATTGGCTCCAATAGCTTTCAAGACCTGGATGTCCTTCTGTTTTTCCAACACCAACATGGTCAAAGCCCCAATCATATTAAATGCCGCCACGGCAAGGATGAGTGTGAGGATTGCGTATATAACCCATCTTTCTACAGTCATTACACTATACAAACTTTTGTTTTGCTCATACCGGTCCATCACTATGTAATTACTGCCAAATAATTGCTGCAGTCCCTTTTTTATTTTTTTAGTTTCACTTGGTTTATAAAGAGCAATCTCGACACCACTATATTCATTCGATTGCCATTTCAACATTTGTTGCACAAATGGAAGATTCGTTAGTACATATTTGTTATCAAAATCCTGTTGTATCAGGAACGCTCCGGCTGCAGCAACATTAGCGGAACTCAATGATTGAAGAGGGTCGGCTGTGTTGATGCTGTTTCCTTTACCGAACATATAAGCCGTGACGGGTAAAATATCACGATCACTTCGCAAATTCAAAGAACTCTCCACTACAGCACCAAGCACCATCGCAGGTTGTTCGGGACTACCGAGATTATACTTTCCACTCACCAGATGTTCTGCAACGCTTGTAACCTTTGTATAATTTTCGTCTACCCCTTTCATATATACCAATGCCTGCACTTCACCATTTTGGAGGAGCGCCTTGTCTTCAGCAACTAATGAGTACGATCGTATTCCGGCCGTAGATTTTAGTTTCTCAATTTGCTCACGCGAAAGAGTAAGTGTTTTCCCAGATGCAGGAAGAATCTTTAGATCGGTGTAAAAAGTAGAATACAATGACTTGACAAGGTCTTCAAAGCCGTTGAACACACTAAGCACAACTATCAACGACGCAGTGCCCACTACAATGGCGGTCATACTCACCCACGCAATAATATTGATGGCATTCGTTGATTTCGGTGCTCTGAAATATCGCCAGGCGAAAAGAAGATTCAAGGAGTATCCTCCTTTTTTATTTGCTTAAACAACTCTTCCATCTTAAATACATTTTCCAATGTGTCATCCACAAAAAACTTCAATTCGGGAATTCTTCTCAATTGCTGTTTTACTCTGCTGGCCAATTCTTTCTTGATCTCCCATGATCTTTCTTCAAATCTTTTCAAAATGGCCTGGGGATCTTTGACCTGAAAAAGACTTAAATAAATTCGGGCCTCTAATAGGTCCGGCGTAATTTTTACTGCGGCGATAGACACCATTCCTCCATCAATCATATTTAATCCCATCCTGCGGAATATGTCGTTTAATTCTTCATTCAGTAGACCTGCTATCTGTTTTTGACGCTTCGATTCCTGCATGTCTTCAAAATTTATTTATTCAAATAATTACTCATTCCTGTAGGTGCAAAAGTTACTCCTTTTCTTATCGTCTGGTTCAATTTTTCTTCATTGGCATTCATTGAAGAGAGATCAGCCACTTTGTGATATAAATGGAATGTCACTGCAGCGAACTTGATGAACCTTAATTTGGTGCCAGAATTTTGAAGGCGAACGGTAAGTTCATTGTCTTCTTTTCCCCAGCCTGTAAACGATTCATCATAACCGTTCACGGCAAGCAAATCCTTCTTCCAAAAAGCCATATTGCATCCCAACACATATTTGTAATTGCGTTGATGGCGCTGGTACAAGTAGGCAAGTTTGGCGAGCAGAATTGAGCGAATGCTGTTTGCCTTCTGCCACATTTGAGCTTTATGCGATCGCAGCTCATCTATACGAACATCCCCTTTCAGCACCAGCCTCGTTAATTCCTCATCCATCATAGTCCTGGCACCGCCTACGAATGTCCCGGGCCGTGCCATCCTTAGGTGGTCTTCAACAAAATGTTTTTCCAATATGAGGTCGCCGTCAATTTGAATCAGGTAGTCACCTTTGGCTGCAGCAAATGATCGATTGCGTATTCTGGCCAACTGATAGCCGTTATCCTCCTGCCAAACGTGAACAATTTTAACAGGGCTATTGCTTTGTAACCACCTAACCAGTTCAAGTGTTTCACTTCC
>Ga0207691_10006413_pt1 | contig 11366 bp, 5 predicted proteins | sample KBSM13metaG_FD_184327 | JGI IMG/M metagenome (GOLD analysis project Ga0207691, IMG submission 184327) | Miscanthus rhizosphere microbial communities from Kellogg Biological Station, Michigan, USA - KBS M1-3 metaG (SPAdes) (version 2) | ecosystem: Host-associated > Plants > Roots > Rhizosphere >...
GTGGCGGAGCTGAGCGGGCAAAACATCAAAACAATCTACTGGCAGGTCGGCGAATTGGAGAACGTCGGCGAAAACTGGCGATGGAAGGCGCGGTTTCGTTCCCCATCGTCGGATGGTGTTGGGATTCATTTCGTGCCAGTGGTGCGACTGGTTTCGCACGAACACCAACCGTTTTCCGAAGCATCGGTTTCGGCGCTGCTCGCCGGCTTGTCCGTCGTCAGTGCCAGGCATGATGAGTTGCAGCTCGATTACGATGCGCCCGATCGATTGCTCGGTGATTATGGATCGGCGCTGAAACGGATTCATACCTTGGTTCCGCGCCTAACGATCACGGCTTTGCCACGCTGGAGCCGACCCGATTTTCTGAAGCTGTTGGAGCCGAATGTCGATGAGCTCCTGCCAATGCTCTACGATTTCGAAGCGGAACCGATCCTGAAAAATCAATCGCCACTGCCGCTGATCGAGCCGGAAAAAATTTCGAAGCTGCTACAAAGCTGGCGCGCTTGCCCCAAAACCTGGCGCGCTGGTCTTCCCGTCTTTGCGCGGCTAAGCGTCTACGATGCGAACCAAAAATTGCGCGGACAAATCCGCAATTGGAATTGGGAGGAACTCTATTCCAATCGCAATTTTGTATCGGTGAACGGCGGACGATTCGGCGCTTCCATCTTGCGCGCGCTGGGAACGACGTCGATCGCCAACACCCCAATCCACCAAAACGAGGAAGTCGTCGTGCGCGAGGTGGATCGCGCTGTGTTACAAAATGCGATCAGCGGAGCCGCACGGGCCGGCGCCCAGAGCATTGTTTTTTTCCGGTTGCCGGACTCGAGTGCCTCGAGCGGTTGGTCGCTACGCCAACTCGGACATCTGGAGGCAAAGCCGCGATTGGTTTTGCGAAAATCAGATGCGTCCGAGACGCTCGAGTTATGGAATGCGGGTGATGGCGATCTCGCGCCACGTTTTGCAAACAACGGTAAGAACGCGGGTGGTTACGCCCTCGAGATCGAGACTAGCTCGCCGATTTTTCGCGAAGCACAACGAGGCGATTTCGCGAGCGTCGGTGCTTATGCGCGCGACAAACCGGCTACCGTCCCGTTTGCCACGACTCTGCGCTTTCGGTTCGCTCAGCTTCGCGCGCAGGAGACCTTGCAGACGGGACTGATTCAACTGGCACCTGGCGCGGACTTTCGGCAGACTCGTTACCGAATTCTAAATATCGAAGGAAGTCCGTCATGGAAATCCCTGGAGTAAAAGCCGTCGCAGTCATTGCGGTTTGTTTTTTCACAGCCAGTCGTTGTTACGCAACCGGCGGCGATTCCTACGAATATCCCGCCAAGTTGTCTGAGCTGCTGGATATCTTACCGGCAAAATCGCTCGGTGAAATTTTTCTTGAAACAGCAACCATCAAACCGCCCAGCGAAGCATGGGATTCCGCGAAGTTGCGCGAACTTGCCGATCGCATCGGCAAAGAGCCGCCGCCCCAATTGCTCAAACGCGCCGACGATTTGATCGCACTCGCCCGGGTTTCCTACACTCCCGGAGACGACTCGTGCAATCTGGCGCATGATGTTCGCGACGCGGTCGCTGTGTCGGCTGAGAATCCGAACGCGGCGCGCGACTATATTTTGGCCCGTCTCGATGGTCGTCTTTCCGGCGACGAACTTGATCGCCGCGCCGAGTCAAGCACCGGTGCAATCAAAGCGAACTGGCTTTACTTGTGCGGGGCAAAACGATTTAGCGGCGGCGACCGGACGGAGTGTCAAACCTGGTTCGACCGGGTGGTGAAGCAATTTCCAAAAAGTCCCCGCGCGGAAATGGCGATGTTCATGAACGCACGCTGCGCCTTCTCGGCGACCCGGACCAATCCGGATGAATCGACCGAAGATGCGGCCAAGGACGAGGCGCTGGTCAAAGCCCGCCAGATCGCGGTCACGAAATTCGAGACGCTGCGCAAAAATTATCCACGCGGCCGCTTTGATGCGGACGCGCTCGGCTGGTTAGGCGCGCTGGCTTTCGATTCAGAAGATTATCTGAAGGCGCTCGATTATTACATCGCACAAGCGGAAGCCCCAGGTCATCCGGAGACGTTGATGAGCGCCATTTACAATTGTGAAAAAACGCTGGCGCGGTTGGCTCCAAAACCTGGCAGCGACGCGGCCTTCGCGCTCATCGCGCGCCATCCGCGCATCGCGATGGCCTTCACCTACTTGGTGCTCGCCTCACCCGAGGCCGATAATTACGACGGCAAATGGGACAACCCAGCGGACGTCCGCAAGTGGCGGCGCACGATTTTGCCGCGCATCGCAGCGGCCGTCGCCAAACAAAAGGACAACTACAAATCGAATGACTGGCAGCCGCGTTATCTCGCCATGCTGGTGCATGCTGCGAGCGGGAGCGGAAATCAGTCCCAGGCTCTTCAGCTCTCCGAAATTTCGCCGGAACAATTGAAGCAAAGCGACGATTTGCTCTTCGCGCGCGCGATCGCGTTGCAACGCGCGAACAAAACGAGCGAAGCGATCGACGCGTTTCACACATTTCTGAACACCTTCCCCAAATCGCGAATGACACCCGGGGTGAAGATCCGGCTCGCGCTCGCGTTGCAGGATAATCATCAGGCGGGTGACGCCATCGCTACGCTTCGCGATTTGCTGGCGACAACCTCTACCAATCAGAAATCACCTAACGACACAACCGAAGAGGACGCAGAGGATAATGCTGACTCAAAGGACGAAGCAGAAAACAACGATGCGGATAACTCCCAATCAAAGGACGAAGAGCCAACGAGCGAGGAGAACAACTCCGCGACTGATAAGGGCGCAACCGGGTTCGGACCGGAGAATGGGTATGGATTATCCCGCCGCTTCATGTCCGACAGCACGGGTTATCCGACCGGAGAACGCGAGTGGAACGCAATCGACAGCGCGGTTTACGATAACATCACCGGCGCGGATGAAGACGAAATTCAACAATTCATCGACACCTTGCTGAACTTCGCACCGTTGCCAGAACTTCTCGTCACACCGGAAGACAAGAACCTGGACACAAAGGGCAAACGCAAAGTGCGCGCGGTTCTCGCCGAACGTTATCTCGTCGCGGAAAACTTCGCCGAAGCGAAAAAATTTATCGATGATCCAAAGCAGCTCGAGATGGTCAGTCGGCTGGAGGGATTAACCAAGGACGATAGCGGCGCACCGCAACAAAAAGCCGAGCGCATGGTGAAGCTCGGCGATGCCTGGGCGGAGGCGCGTGGTCTTCTTCTGCGCGTTCCACTTAACACAGAGACGCAAGGACAGGTTTCTGGTCTGTCGCGACGCGAGAATGGACACACGCTGCATCTGCCCGACGTCGAAGACCAATTAGACGATCGTGACGAGCTCCATCACGCTTCGCGCTGGTGGCTGCGGGCCGCCCGCCTTGTTCCGGCAACGCCGCTCTCAGCCAAAGCGCGCCTGAAAGTCTTGGAAGCCTTGCCGCAAATCGCGCGCGTTTCTGATTACACCGAGCAGCGCGCGAGGGAGATCAAGCTGGAAGCTGTCTCGCGCGAGATTTACGAAAAACTCCGCACCGAGTCGCCTAACTCGCCAGAAGCGCAACGCCTCGCGGCCTACTCGAGTTTGCCGCCAGAGCACAAGCCATCAGAACACGACGCGGAGGAGGAACCCGGCGGCGCTAACTATTCTGATTTGGGTGAGACCGAGCTTGTCACCTGCGATGATAGCGCCGCGCCCTTGGGCTATCCGATTTCCGCGAACAACGCCTTCGATGCGCTGCACGCTGCGGGACAAGAGGATCTTGAGGCCGAGCAGCAGCGCTATCGCGATTGGAGTGAGATCGAGACACGCGTGAAGGCGCTGCGCGGGAACGTGAACGCCGGCGAAGTGAAAAACCTCGCTCAGTCAGTCCGCAAAAACATCGCGAATCGCGATGACGTTACGGTGGCGAATTGTCTGGACGACCTGGCGCAATTTCTATCCGAACCCAATCCTCCTGCCGAGGCTGCGCGCACTGCCTATGTCAATCTTCGCCTCGACCTCTTGCACCGCACGCATTGGCCCGATTCACCAACCGATCCCGGAATTTCCGTGGAAGACACTGACGATGCGGTCGAAGCAGAAATCGATGCCCTGGAGAAAAATCCTGCGCTGAATTCCTTTCACGATTATCTCGATGCCTGCCGCATCGGTCTGACTGCCGGCAAACGGATCGATGTGACATCCAATATCCCCAGCACCAAGGAACCGGATGGGACGACTTATCACTCGCGTGACTTCACCGCGCTGGAGAAGATGACGCGGGATTTTCTGGCGAAATATCCGCGCAGCCGCAAACGCGAAGCGGTGATGTTTGTTCTGGCACGCGCAATTTACTCGCGATCTTGTCCGTACATTCTCTGCGTCGATTTTCAGCCCACGAGCAGCGAATTCGACGTCAAGGACATCATTCAGAAAACCTATCGCACGGAACCGTTCGACTCTAAGCGAGTCATGCAAGCGCTGGACGATTACGACCGCGCGTTTCCAAAGGGACGATATGCCGCCGATGTGCGCGACATGCGCGCTGCCACCCTCTGGCGGATGGGCCAATGGGGCCAAGCGCTTGATCTGACGCTCGCTCAAATGGCGAACAATGTTAGCTGCGATTTGTTAGGCGACGCCGAGACCCGACTGGCCAACATTTTTGCCGAGCTCGCCAATGTGGAGCACCGGCCACAGGTAATCGACGCGATCCGCGCTCATCCAGCTTGCACTCCCTACCTCGCCGCCTACGTCGGCGCCGCGACAAATGATCGATCTCATCCGCTCCGTTACCTGCAACGCTACTTAAGTGACCAACTGCACTTCAAAATCCCTGCTCCTCCAGAGCGTCAGGCCGCGAATTAAGAACTCACGAGGAAATCGCGCCCATAACATCGCACCCCCGCCGCGTCGGGAGACGCGGCCTACATCGCGCGTGTTGTAGGCCGCGTGTCCTCACGCGGAGGAGTGTCGGACCGATCGCATTAACAGTGACCTAAAACGCTTTCCGATTGCGGGACACGGACTGCGCGCTAACTGAACTATTTCAAGCGAGGAATGCTGCGCCCGCATCGATCACACAGTCTCGGGTAGGGTGGGCGTCTTGCCCGCACGTTTTGGCATCTTGCCGACTGTCTTTCGAAAGTTCGTGATCGCGAGCCGCGATCACCGGCGGGCCAGAGCCTACCCTCCTCGAGATTCCTCTTCCGCTTGACGCAGCCGTGCCTGTGCCATATGTGTCATTGACATATATGGCAACTTCAATTCTCGATCGGGAACTAAAGAAGGGCAGCGCCGAATTGTTGATCCTATCCCTGGTCGAAAGTGAGCCGCGCCATGGCTACGACATCGGCCAGCGCATCGAGCTCCGCTCGCACGGCACTTTGCGCTTCAACGTCGCCTCGCTTTATCCACTCCTTTATCGGCTCGAAAAACGCGGTTGGATTCGTGGACGCTGGGTCGAAAAGCCGGGACAACGTCGCCGGCGCTACTACCGCCTGACGCCCCTCGGCCGGAAAGTGCTCGCGCGGCAGCGCGAAGGCTGGCGCGAGTTCGTTGCAGCCATCAGCCGTATTACCGGAATTCAGCATGCCTGATTTTCGCGCAGAAGTCCGGCAACGGCTCGCCGGGTTCAATCTCCCGCCGACGCGTGAAGCGGAGATCGTGGAAGAGCTTTCGCTACATCTCGAAGAACAATTCGAAGACGCACTACGGCGCGGCGCTAACGAGGACGAGGCAGGCCGCGCGGCACTGAGAGATCTGGAACTGCCCGATTCGTTAGGTCAAGGCATGAAATACGTGGAACCCATTCAGATGGGGACAGGAAGGAAAAGCAATATGCTGGCAGACTTAGGGCAAGACATTCACTACGGACTTCGAATGCTGCGAAAGAATCCGGGTTTTACCGCGATTGCAGTCATCGCGCTCGCGCTCGGGATCGGAGCCAACAGCGCCATCTTTAGCGTCGTTAACGCGATCCTGCTCAAGCCACTGCCTTACAAGAACCCGGATCAACTCGTAATGATTTGGGAAGAAGCGACCCATCTCGGCTTCCCCAAGGACACCCCCCCACCCGCGAACTTCATCGATTGGCGTCAACAAGCGACCGTTTTCGACGGCATGGCCGCGACTAGCTATCGCAGTTTTAATCTCACGGGTGTGGGCGAACCGGAACGACTCGATGGGCGTCGCGTTTCCGCGAACCTGTTCGACTTCTTGGGTGTAAAGCCAATCGTCGGGCGGACTTTCGTTCCCGAGGAAGATAAACCGGGCGCTAAAGTTGTGCTGCTAAATGAAAGTCTTTGGCAACGACGCTTCGGTGGCGACCGCAGTGTAATCGGCCGGACTCTGAACCTAAACGGCGAGCCCTACACAGTCATTGGTGTCTTACCACATTCAGTGCGTCTTCCGTCGCAGGGCAACTGGCGCGACCAGGTCTGGGTGCCGATAGCCTTCTCCCCTGAAGAAGCCGCCAACCGCGGTAGCCATTACCTGGAAGTGATCGCGCGCATGAAGCCCGACGTGACTTTGTCTAAAGCCCAGGCGGAGATGGACACCATCGCGGCGCGTCTCGCCAAGCAATATCCCGATGTCAACGCACGTAGAGGCGCAGTGGTTAAACCATTGCATGAAGAGATTATCGGAAACATGAAATCCGCGCTGCTCATTTTGTTAGGCGCAGTCGCATTCGTTCTTCTTATTGCATGTGCCAATGTAGCGAATCTCCTTCTGGCACGGGCCGCGGTGCGACAAAAGGAAATCGCCCTGAGACTAGCTCTCGGTGCAAATCGCGCTCGCCTGATCAAACAATTGGTCGTTGAAAGTATCCTGCTTTCGCTCATAGGCGGCGCGGTGGGTCTGGGCCTCGCCTATTACGGCCTTGATGTCTTGACGCGCTTCATTCCGAAAGATGTCGCCCATGCAGATACGATCGCGATCGATGGAAAGGTGCTTCTGTTCACGCTCGCAGTGGCTGTCGTCACCGGACTTGTTTTCGGTCTCGCGCCCGCCGCCCAGGCGTCGCGTTTCAATCTGAATGAAACGTTGAAGGAGGGAGGTCGCGATTCGGCCGCCGGCGTTCGCGGCAAACGCCTCCGCAGCTCACTCGTTATCGCGGAGGTCGCCACTTCATTCATCCTCCTGATTGGTGCTGGGTTGTTGATCAACAGCTTTTTCCATCTGCGAAATCTTGACCCCGGTTTTCGTGCCGACCATTTACTCGCGCTCAACGTCGATCTCGCGGAGGCGAGATATCCAGATCCTCAGCGCCGGACTGCCTTCTTCGACGAACTGAAGAGACGCCTGCAAAATCTACCCGGTGTGCAGTCCGCCGCAGTCGCCGGAAACTTGCCATTCACCTACAACGGCGACTCGATGGGCATCGCGGTGCAGGGCATCCCGGATCCGCCTATCGACAAATGGCCAGATGTCATCTACCGCACGGTTGGTCCGGAATATTTTGCGACCATGGGGATTCCAGTCGTTCGCGGCCGCGACTTTAACGATCGGGATTCGCTCGACACCACCCTGGCGGTAGTGATCAGCGAAAAGACGGCGAGGCATTATTGGCCTAACGAAGATGCCATCGGCAAGCACCTGAAGCCCGGCTCGACTAACTCAGAGGTTCCGTGGTTCACCGTCATCGGTGTGGTCAACGACGTGCGGCAAAACGATTTCATCGCCGAGCCCAAAATGCAGATGTACTTCAGCTATCGTCAGTTGAAAGATCTGATCCCGAACGCGCTTGTTCTCAGAACATCGGTGGATCCGCTAAGCCTTGCGACCTCCGCCCGAAATACAATCTGGGGGGTCGATAAGGATCAGCCGGTCGCGAATATCGATTCGATGGAACACATCGTTGCGGGAGCGGTGGCACGGCAACGTTTCAGCACGCTGTTGCTTACTATTTTCGCCGGCCTGGCGTTGGTTCTGGCCGCAGTCGGTATCTACGGGGTGATGAGTTACTCAGTAGCCCAGCAAACCCGCGAAATCGGTGTGCGCATCGCACTCGGCGCGGGGCGCGGCGACGTTCTGAAAATGACTGTGAAGCAGGCGTTGAAGCTAGTCGGCGTCGGCCTGGTCTGCGGAGTTATCGTCGCCTTCGTTCTCACGCGAGTCATGGCAAGTCAGCTCTTCGGGATCAGCGCAACCGATCCCACCACATTCCTTACCATTGCCCTCATCCAATTAGCGGTGGCCTTGGTTGCGAGTTACATCCCGGCCCTGCGCGCGACCCAAGTCGATCCGGTCATCGCGTTGCGAGCACAATAGGACTACGCTACGCGGTTGTTACCGGGCTTTCCCGTTGGAAAGTCGCCCTTTCCACAGTCAACTGCTGACACGAAATCGTAGCCCGTTGCCTTTGTCGTGGGGTCTTTGCTTAATGTATTCAGGAAGTGGGAGGTTGGTTGGGGGAGGCAGAACGGCCCAAATGAAGTAACCGGCCCAAAGGTTTTCGTTTTGGGATTGAACTTCCGATCGAAGCCCCACCCGACACCGCCGAGGATTAAATCGGGCCCGTTCTTCTTAATGCAGGCGACGCAGGTTTCAGCCCTCCATCGGATGCTTTTGGTTCCCAAGGCGTCCGGCATTATACTAGGACGGTCGTAAATAGATTCGGTAGTGGTAACTTTATCTCCAGCATCTGGTTGCCCGCCCGGAATCTCGTGCTCACCGCGTCCAGACATGCCGGTGTCACCAAAGAAAGGCGTAATGGTATGGGGTGGATCATTATCCACAAAGCTCTCACCCCGCTCACCTGCCGCGGGGCTGCTCTCAACCACTTGAATCATCCGCAAGTCATCGCAGCGGCAGGGTTTGATGACATCTGGTCCAGGCTTTGAAGCGAAAAGATGCAGGTTAGCACCGATTCCGATGGCGTTAGGGTCGCCTGCTTTCAGGATGCGGGAGCGATTATGGAAAAACAATGGCATGGCGTGCACCGTTCCAAGGTTCTCACCGCAACATTTGAGGGGACACGATTTCGCCGCGCGCCGAACCTTAATCGGAAAGTTCGTCTCGTCCTCGGAGGAGTCCTCGGGCACGATATCGACCCGCTTGCGCTGGATCACACCTGATTCGCCGCGCGGCCCATTGGTGGCTTGTTGGACGACGTGCGCGAGCTCGTGCGCGAGCAATCTGCGCCCCGAACTTGTTGCAGGCGCATATTGGCCCGAGCTGAAAACAATGTGTTCGCCGGCCGTGTAACCGAGCGCGTTCACAACTCGTGCGCTCTCTCCCGCGCGCGCATCGGCGTGGACACGAACACGGCTGAAGTCGTAACCAAATCGCGGTTCCATAAACGCGCGCGTCTCGCCATCCAGCCGATGCCCGGACGATTCCAGCACTTCGTGAACAATCGGCGGTGCGGAATGACTGCTAGAAAGAGATCTAACCGGTGTCACCGTCTGAGGCTTCAGCGGCGCATCGACCGCACCGGCCACCCGGTCGGCGACGCGATCCGCCTCCTGTTCGAAAACATCTCCCGGCTGGTTGACAACCATCTTTTTCTGCACACTCAGCTGGCGTTTCTTGCGGCATTCTTCACATTCACCAGTCGGGCCGGGCGCCCCGCCACAAGCACACTTTCGTTGGATGAAGTTGCTTCGCACCGGCGTGAAAGAGGGGAGCGCGGGATTGCTCCGAAATGCGTGCCTTGGCGCGTTCATTTGGTTCAGCCTTCCCCGAACAGAGTGCGCGCCGATGTGCTTTGGCCTGAAGCGCGGCGCAACTTGAAAAGATACTGCATCGAGATGTGCCCTCCTATGTCTGCCGGTATCAGTCTATTTTTCCGCAGGCAGCTTCTCAAGGCATTTTGATGCCTATTTTCACCACGCCGTTTTTACGAATACACATCGGCGATCGGCCAACGCCAAGAGATAGCCGCGCCAACTCAGCGACCCCGTTCGACCACAGCGATCGCAGCTGGCGGAGCTGGGAGTGTTCCCAAGCGAGAACCAGCCTAGGGCAATCTCGTGCCCAGGTGGCGGCTAATGATCTGAAGATCGGCACTACTGATAGTGCCGTCATTATTCACATCTGAGCGCAAATTAGTACTGTTAGTCGACTGACCGAGTTGGCTCCTTACGATCGCGGAATCGTTAGAATCCACCACTCGATTGCCATCCACGTCGCCCAGCAACATTCCCATTGTCACACAAACCGAGCCGAGGTTATCGCCGGCGTCATCCTTCACATCGTTTACGGCGAGCGTGATGTCTGACGCATTACATGTGTTGCCTACTCCGGTGAGGTTAACAGTGAGAACACTTCCGTTAATCGACGTGCTTGCTACTCTGCCGCAACTAACGCTTGCGTGGGCAACCGAGATGATACTTTGGCTGAAGGTCATTGCCACAGTGTAATTGCCGCCCGTTCCACCCGAACGATCCTCTACCGCCGATTCACCAGTGAGAGTGAGCGGTACATCCAACTCGAGCCCCGAGAGCATGATCTTTATGGATTTGGCCGAGGACACGTAGATCTCGCAATTGCCCGGGCAACTATACCCGGTTACACCCATTGAGTAATCGGAATTCAGTGCCGCCCAATAGTCACCAGAGCTATCCACAAGGAATGAATTGTGGTCATTCCCGCAAGGAGAACCGACGCAATTAGCGCCTACCGTCGCTGAGATTCCTCCATTTCCGTAGTATACGGCTCCGAACTCTCCTACCGGTGTAACGTTCAACCAATACGTGCCGGCAGGCAGCGAGATGTCGAGGCCAGTGACCAGGACTTGATACTCGGAAAAACTGCCATACCAGTTACCCGTTAGACTCGCACTCGCCCCGTCCATAAATCCGCTCGCAATGAGCGTCCCTGGCGTTCCATAATAAACACCCTGTCGAATTTCCCAAATCGCGTCAGCAAGGATAAAACAATCCGACGCAGCGTAATCGACAAAAACATTGGTGAATAGGCCCGTGACTTTCCAACCATTTGGGGAGGAGACGATAAAATCGTCATATGTCCGTCCATAGCCACCTTCATAACAGTCCAAGGCAACGTAATTGGGAGCTTGACCAGTTTCAGTCCCGCTCCAATCCCCGTTGTACCATAATGTAAACGGAGGCAGCACAGCCGGCTGCCTCTTCTCCAAAGGGGGTCTTGCCTGATGTCTCGCGCCCGAATTGAGTGAGGAGGCCTTCACTTCGCCGCCCTGCGTTACAAGAGGCCAGACAAGCGGAGTGATTATTATGATGGCCATATTTGCGAAGAAGCACTGACTACGTGTTTTCATACCGGTGTCCTTTACTCGATCGTGTTGGTGTTCGTGGCGAGGTTGGAACTCTCTCCATTCAGGTAAACACCAAAGTGGATTGAAACCGATCATCGTAGACGAAATTTCTTGCG
>Ga0207691_10006419_pt1 | contig 11364 bp, 9 predicted proteins | sample KBSM13metaG_FD_184327 | JGI IMG/M metagenome (GOLD analysis project Ga0207691, IMG submission 184327) | Miscanthus rhizosphere microbial communities from Kellogg Biological Station, Michigan, USA - KBS M1-3 metaG (SPAdes) (version 2) | ecosystem: Host-associated > Plants > Roots > Rhizosphere >...
GATCGCGTCGTCATCCTCGAGGACACCACGGGCGACGGCGTGGCCGACAAGAGCACGGTGTTCTATCAGGGCACCGACATCGACGCGGCGATGGGCATCGCCGTGCTCGGCAACCGCGTGATCGTCTCGGCGTACACGAAGATCTTCGTCTTCACCGACACCGACGGCGACGACAAGCCGGACAAGAAGGAGATCCTGTTCACCGGCGGCGGCCCGAACGATCACGACCACTCGACGCACGCCTTCGTGTTCGGCCCCGACGGCCGGCTCTACTTCAACGGCGGCAACGAGACGCGCTCGCTCATGGATCCCGCGGGGAACGTGCTCGTCGACCGTGCCGGCTATCGCGTCGAGGCGAAGCGCGATCCCTATCAGGAAGGGATGTCGTTCCGGCTCGAGCCCGACGCCACGAAGTTCGAGGTGCTCGGCTACAACTTCCGCAATCCGTACGAGCTCGCGCTCGACTCGTACGGCACGGTGTGGCAGACCGACAACGACGACGACGGCAACCGCTCCACGCGGCTCAACTACGTGATGGAGGGGGGCAACTTCGGCTACCGCGACGAGATGACCGGCGCGGGGTGGAGCGCGCGCCGCACGAACATGGAGCCGGAGATCCCGCGCCGGCACTGGCACTCGGGCGATCCGGGCTCCGTGCCGAACGTCCGCATCAACGGCGCCGGCTCGCCGTCGGGTCTCACGGTCTACGAGGGGACGTTGCTCCCGAAGCAGTTCCAGGGAGCGCTCATCCACGCCGATCCCGGCCCGAACGAGGTGCGCGCCTTCACCGTCGCGCCCGACGGCGCGGGCTACTCGGCGGAGCGCATCCCGCTCATCACGACGCAGACGGACAAGATGTTCCGGCCGGTGGACGTCGCGGTCGCGCCGGACGGATCGCTGTTCGTCGCCGACTGGTACGACGCGGGGGTCGGTGGCCACAACATGTCCGACCAGTCGCAGGGCCGGATCATCCGCATCGCGCCGCCCGGCATGCGCTACACGGTGCCGAAGCTCGATCTCTCGTCGCCCGCGGCCGCGGCACGCGCGCTCCGCAGCCCGAACCTCGCGACGCGCCAGCTCGCCTACGAGAAGCTCGCCGGCTACGGCCGCCGCGCCGAGAGCGTGCTCGTCCCGATGTTCCGCGGCACCGTGCCGCACGATCGCGCCCGCGCGCTCTGGTTGCTCGCGCGCATCCCCGGGCGCGGCGCGCGCTATCTCGCCGAGGCATCGCGCGACGCGGATCCGAACATCCGGATCACCGCGCTGCGCGCCACGCGGCGCGTCGACGGTGACGTGATCGCGATGGCCGAGCGGCTCGTGCGCGATCCGTCGCCCGCCGTGCGGCGCGAGGTCGCGATCGCGCTGCGCCACAACGAGAGCAGACGCGCCGCCGAGCTCTGGGCGGGACTCGCGCAGCAGTACGACGGGCGCGACCGCTGGTACCTCGAGGCGCTCGGCGTCGCCGGCGACCGGCAGTGGGACCGCTACTTCGGCGCATGGCTCGATCGCATCGGCGACGAGTGGAACACGCCGGCCGGTCGCGACATCGTGTGGCGTGCGCGCTCGGCGCGTGCGCTGCCGCTGCTCGAGAAGCTCATCGCCGATCCGGCCACGCCTGCCACCGACCGGCTGCGCTATCTCCGCGCGCTCGACTTCCATCCCGCCGAGGCGCGGCAGAAGTCGCTCCTCGCGCTGCTCGCGACACCCGTCGGCGCGAGCGCCGAGATCACCCCCGTGATCCTGAGCCAGCTCGATGCGAAGGCGGTGGGGAGCGATCCCGCCGTGCAGGCGGCGCTGCAGCGCACGCTCGCCGCAACGCGCGGCACCACGCAGTGGGTCGATCTCGTCGAGCGCTACGGCGTGCGCACGGAGCTCGACGAGCTCGTGCGGCTCGCCGTCGCGAAGCCCAACGAGACGATGGGCAGCGAGGCGGCGCGGCTCGCGCTCGCGTGGGGCGGCGCACCGAAGTTCGCCGCGCTCGTTCGCGGCACCGACGACGCGTCGGCGCGCCGCGGCCTCGTCGTGCTCGGACGCAACTTCACGCCGGCGGTCGACACGCTGATGACCGGCGTCGTGCTCGACTCGAGCCGCGCGCTCGATCTCCGGCGGATGGCCGTCCAGTCGATCGGCACCGGCTACAACGGCTGGATCCGCCTCATCTCGCTCGCGCGCGACAAGAAGCTGCCGAAGCAGCTCGAGCCCGCGGCGAGCGCGGCACTGTTCGCGGCGTGGCCCGAGATCCGCGACTCCGCGGCGAAGTATCTCACGCCGCCTCCGGCGACCACGCTCGACGGCAAGACGCTGCCCCCGCTCACGACGCTCGCCGCGCGCACCGGCGAGGCCGCGGCGGGACGCGCCGTGTTCGAGCGCAGCTGCATGGCCTGTCACGTCGTCGGTGGCACTGGCACCGACTTCGGTCCAGCGCTCACCGAGATCGGCGACAAGCTGCCGAAGAGCGGGCTGCTGCTCGCCATCCTCGATCCCAGCGCCGGCATCGGCTTCGGCTACGAGGGCTGGACCGTCAAGACGCGCGACGGCCAGCAGCTCGTCGGGATGATCACGAGCGAGACGGACGACGAGGTGGCGATGAAGCTCATCGGCGGGATCCAGCGGCGCGTGCCGAAGAGCACGATTCTGGATCGCAAGCGCATGGAGACGTCGCTCATGCCGCAGGGTCTCGAGCGCACGATGAGCGAGACCGATCTCGTGAATCTCGTCGAGTACCTGTCGACGCTGCACCGTCAGCGGTGACGGTGAGCGCGGTGCGCCATGTGCTCGGCGCGATGCGCGCAGCGGCCGTCGCCGTCCTCTTCCTCCACCCGACGATGCTGTCCAGCCAGTCGCCGGCACGTCCCGGCATCAACTACGACGAGAGCAAGGTCGGCGCGTACACGCTCCCCGATCCGCTCGTGCGCGCGGACGGCCAGCGCGTACGCACGGCGGACGAGTGGCAGCGCGTCCGGCTTCCGGAGCTGTTCGCGCTGTTCGAGCGCGAGGTCTACGGCAAGTCGCCGCCGGCGCCGAGCGGGATGTGGCACGAGGTGCGCTCGACGGACCGTACCGCGCTCGGCGGACGTGCGACGCGGAAGGAGGTGCGCGTGCACTTCGAGAAGGGACGCGACGAGCCGTACATGGACGTGCTGCTCTACGTGCCCAACGAGCGGCGCGCGCCGGCGCCCGTGTTCCTCTCGCTCACCTACGGCAACCACTCCATCACCACCGACACCGCGGTCAGCGTCTCACCGCACTTCCTGCGGGACCATCCGATCCCCGACAGCGCACACGGACAGGTGCGGCGCGGGGAATGGGCGGATCGCTGGCCGATCGAGACGATCGTCGCCCGCGGCTACGCGCTCGCCGCCGTCTACGTCGGCGACCTCGATCCCGACGCGAAGAACGCGATGGAGCACGGCATCCGCCCGTACTATTTGAAGCCCGGCTCGAAGGAGCCGGGCTCCGACGAGTGGGGCGCGCTCGCGTCGTGGGGCTGGGGGCTGAGCCGCGCAATCGACTACCTCGAGCACGATGCCGACGTCGACGCGAAGCGCGTCGCGCTCATGGGTCACTCGCGCACCGGCAAGGCCGCGCTCTGGGCCGCGGCGCGCGACCCGCGCGTCGCCATGGTCGTCGCGAACGAGTCGGGCACCGGCGGCGCGAAGCTCTCGCGCCGCAACTTCGGCGAGACCGTCGCCGAGATCAATCGCGGCTTCCCGTACTGGTTCGCGCGCAACTTCCGGAAGTACGACGGGCGCGAGCAGGACCTGCCGATCGACCAGCACGAGCTCATCGCCCTCGTCGCGCCGCGCCCGGTCTACGTCGCCGTCGCCGCCGACGATCTCTGGGGCGACCCACGCGGCTCCTTCCTCGCCGCGAAGGCGGCCGAACCGGTGTTCGGCCTGCTCGGCGCGCCGTCGAAGCTGCCGGCCGAGATGCCCGGCGTGAACCAGCCGACGCTCGACGGCTCGATCGGATTCCACCTGCGCCCCGGCACGCACGACGTGACGGCGTACGACTGGGAGCAATTCCTGGCATTCGCGGACCGGACGCTTCGATAGTCCGCTCGGGCCACTTCGCGCCGGCGTTTCACGCAGGGCTGCACACGCTCCGTCGCGCGAGTCGGCCAAGCCCTCGCGCTGCATGTATTCAGGTAGCTCCCCTCGCGCAACGTGTTTCACGCGGAGGCGCGGAGGTGCGCGGAGGCGCGGAGGACTGCAACGGCAACGGCCAGGGCAACAGCCTGACGCGGAGGACGCGGGGGGGCACCCCGAGGGCGCGGAGTACGGCGCAGCGATCTCTCCGCCGGACCAACAAGGACTTTGAAGGCGTGGATGGAGAGGGACGGTGCACGAGTGCCGGGAGCTCGACCGGGAGAGCATTCCTCCGCGCTCTCCGCGATGCTCTGCGCTCTCCGCGTCAATCTGTTGCTCTTGGCCCGGAGAGTAAGCGCTTTTCAAGGGGTCAGACTCCTTGTTTCAAAGGGTCAGACTCCTTGGTCGCTTCAACGACTCTGACCCCTTGATCGGAGCGCAATTCTCCGCGCCTCCGCGCTCCTCCGCGCGAGACACGCTGCGCAACGAATCCCGAACACACTTTGGCGCGACGGAGCGTCAACGCCGAGCGCGACGAGCACGGCTTGTGCGCTCGTCGTTATCATGACGACAGACGACCGCGACACCTGAAGCATGTCGCGCACCTCCGTACCTCCGCACCCAGCGTCGTGATCTCAGCACTGGAATCCCTGAAGCGCCTCCAGGCCGGCAACGCGCGCTTCACCGCCAACGTCCGTGGCCTCGAGTCGTTCCTCACGCAGGAGCGGCGCGCCGAGCTCGCGAAGCAGCAGGAGCCGCACGCGATCATCCTCGGCTGCTCCGACTCGCGCGTCCCCGCGGAGCTCGTGTTCGATCAGGGGCTCGGCGATCTGTTCGTCATCCGCGTCGCGGGGAACATCGTCGCGCCGTCGCAGGTCGGGAGCGTGGAATACGCCGCCGAGCGGTTCGGGACTCGGCTCGTCGTCGTGCTCGGCCACTCGCAGTGCGGCGCCATCCTCGCGACGCTCGATCAGCTGCAGCGCCCCGCCGAGAGCCAATCTCCCAACCTCCGCTCGATCGTCGACCGCGTGCGGCCCTCGGTGGCAGCGCTCCTCGACACACCGTTGAAGAACGATCTCGATGCGCTGGTGGGCCACGCGGTGCGCGCGAACATCCGCGCCTCGGCGGATCACCTGCGCCACGGCTCCGCGCTGCTCGAGCAGCTCATCGCGCGCGACGGTCTGCTCGTCGTCGGCGCCGAGTACTCGCTCGAGACGGGGCATGTCGACTTCTTCGACGGCATGCCCACGTCCGCATGAGCGCTCAGCCCTGAGGGCGCTGACTTCCCGGCAGCGGATCGGAGTTGAGCATCCACTGCACGCCGAACTTGTCCACCAGCATGCCGAACCGCGATCCCCAGAAGGTGTTGTTCGGCGGCTGCGGCGACTGTCCTCCCGCGGCGAGCTTCGCGTAGAGCGCGTCCACCTCCGACGCGGGTCCGCACTGGAGGCTGAGCCAGACGTCGTCCCCATCCTTCACCGGATGCCCCTTGCCCGAGTCCGACGCCATGATCACGGTGGTGCCGCTCTCCAGTCGCGCGTGGATGACCTTGTCCTTGTCTTCGGCGGCGCTGTTCGGATCGGCCTGTCCGTACGTGGACACGTCGAGCTTTCCGCCGAGCACCTGTTGATAGAACGTCATCGCCGCCTTGCAGTCTCCGTCGAACATGAGATAGGGTGTGATCTCTCTCGGCATGGCTCGCCTCGGTGAAAGGGTGTGGTGCTACACGAGGGTGACGGACTACGACCAGGACGGACAGACAGCAGGAATGACCACATGCGCCCGCGCGGCAACACTCAGGAGGACTACCTCCTCCGCATGATCCGGCAGGCGGCCGAGCTGCTCCGGCAGCTCAGGCGGCGGTTGCTCGGCGGCGAGGTGAGCGCGGAGACCATCCGTCACGACGCCGCCGCCGCGATCGATCTCCTGCTCGGCGCGCAGGCCCCGGTGCTCGGCATGCTCGATGCCAGCTCGGCCGCGCGGCTCGTGGGGCATCCCGCCGTCGTCGAGCTCTGGTGTTCGCTGGTCGACGTGGAGGCCGACGCCGCCGAGGCGAGCGCCGATCCCGCGTTCGCGGCGCGCCACCGCGAACGAGCCGTCGCGCTCCGTGAAGCGGCGCGGAGCATCTGGGGCGCGACCAAGCCCGTCGACCTCGACGAGCCACCGGCCGGGTGAGAGCGGTCTTCGTCACGGCCGTGCTCGTCTACGTCGCCTTCGCGGCGTTCGCGTGGCTGATGTCGGACCGGATGATCTTCCAGCCACCGTCGCCGTCGTATCGCGCCGGGCAGCTTCCCATCGTCATGGTGCCGACGGACGGCGGCTCGATCGCGACGCTCCACCTGCCGAATCCACGCGCTGCGGTCACCCTGCTCTACGCGCACGGCAACGCCGAGGACCTCGGCCAGCTCGTGCCCTATCTCGAGGAGCTGCGACGCACCGGGTTCGCGGTGCTCGCCTTCGACTATCGCGGCTATGGCATGAGCACCGGCGCGCCACCGTCGGCGAAGGGCGCCACGAGCGACATGGAGTCCGTCTATCACCACGCCGTGAAGACGCTGGCGATCCCGCCGTCACGCATCGTCCTGTACGGCCGTTCGGTGGGGAGTGGACCGGCGACGGACCTCGCGTCGCGGGTCCCGATCGGAGGGCTCGTGCTGGAGAGCGCGTTCGTGAGCGCCTTCCGTGTGCTCACGAGGGTGTCCCTGCTCCCCTTCGACCGCTTCCACAACCTGCGCCACATCCGCCGGGTGCGCGCCCCGGTGCTCGTCATCCATGGCACGGCGGACGAGGTGATCCCGGTATCGCACGGCCGCTTGCTGTACGAGGCGGCGGGCCAGCCCAGGCAGGCGCTCTGGATCGACGGCGCGCACCACAACGACGTCCCCTTCGTCGCGGGCGCGCGCTACTGGTCGACGCTCGCCGCCTTCGGCCGCCAGGTCGCCAGCGCCGCCGGAGCGCCCGCGACACCCTGAGCCCGCCGCGTCCGTAGGGGCAGACACCCCTGTCAGGCGATGACCATGCTGGCGACCAGATCGATCTCCCGCGAGACGGCGAAGGTCCGCGTCCCCGCCGTGAAGAGCTGTCCCTGGTGCTGCGACGAGATCCCGCACGAAGCCAAGAAGTGCCGATCGTGCGGCGAGTGGGTGGTGGGCACCTCGCACGGGATCGCGGCCATGATGCTCCGACTGTTCGGCCTCGCCTGGATCGCCCTCTCGTTCGCGATCGCGGCCGGACTCTGGTTCGCCGGCCAGGCGCTGCGCGGGTGGGTGTGGATGCACTCCGTCAACCAGCAACTCACCCCGCGCGTCGTGGACTTCATCCTCTACGTCGTGATCGCGATCGTGTTGTTGAAGGGCGTCGCGGTCGGAGTCGGGTTCGGGATCATGGCTCGGTTGGCGCCAAGAAGGCCGAGGTGGTGGACCTGATCTTCGCACCGCGGCCGAACGGCGGAACGCTCTTCAACGACGGAACGCTCTTCAACGACGGAACGCTCTTCAACGACGGAACGCGGATCTCGAACGGCGATCAGGTCTGAAAGGGCCGGATCGACTCCTCTCCGGGTCGGGATGCCCGCACCGAAGCACGACTTCTCTCCATCCACGACTTCAAAGTCTTTGATGGTCCGGAGGAGAGACCTCTCCGCCCGCACGGAGCGATCCGGCCCTGTCCGTCAGATCGCCGTCAAAGATCCGCGTTCCGTCGTTCAGCCGAGCGCGCGGTCACAGATCCGCGCTCGGAACGCCAACGGAACCCAGCAGCGCCTCGTATCGACGACATGCCCCGCTCGCCGATCCTCGTCCTCGTACTGGCGCTGACAGCCTGCGTCGCACCGCCACACGCTGCGTCGAGATCCAATCCAGAGATCGGCCGACAGATGGAGCGCCTCGGCCGCGGGCTGGTCGCCGTGCCCGCGGGCGCCAATCGCGTCTTCGTGAGCTGGCGGTTGCTCGGCACCGACCCGGACGGCGTCGCGTTCAACCTGTACCGCATCGTCGGCACTGCGGCGCCCGTGCGCGTGAACGCCGCGCCGCTCACCGAAGCGACGAGCGCCACCGATTCGATCTACGTCAGCGCGCCGGTCGCGTACGTCGTCCGCGCGGTCGTCAACGGCGCCGAGCTCGCGCCGAGCGAGCGGTACGTGCTGCGCCGCGACACGCCATATCTCTCGCTGAAGCTCCGCACTCCCGAAGGCTACACGCCGAACGACGGCTCCGTCGGTGATCTCGACGGCGACGGCGAGTACGAGCTCGTCGTGCATCAGGTGGGTCGCGGACGCGACAACTCACAGCGCGGCGTCACGACGAATCCCATCCTCGAGGCCTATCGGCTCGACGGCACCTTCCTCTGGCGCATCGACCTCGGGAGGAACGTTCGCGAGGGCGCGCACTACACGCAGTTCATCGTCTACGATCTCGACGGCGACGGACGCGCCGAGGTGGCGTGCAAGACCGCCGACGGTACCGTCGATGGCGTGGGGAAGGTCATCGGTGATTCGAGCGCCGACCATCGCAACGCCAACGGCTTCATCGCGAAGGGGCCGGAGTTCCTCACCGTCTTCGATGGGCGCACCGGTGCCGCGCTCGCGACGACGCGATTCATTCCACCGCGTCACCCCCAGACCGATGCGCCGACCTCCGAGCAGCAGCGGGCGGTGTGGGGCGATTCGAACTACAATCGCATGGACCGCTTCCTCGCCGGCGTGGCCTACCTCGACGGTGTGCATCCATCGCTGATCATGACGCGCGGCTACTACACGCGCGCCGTGCTCACGGCGTGGGACTGGCGCGGTGGTAAGCTCTCCCGCCGGTGGACGTTCGACAGCGACTCCGGGCCGGAGTCCAACCGCGCCTATCGCGGTCAGGGGAACCATCAGCTCTCCGTCGCCGACGTCGACGGCGACGGACGCGACGAGATCATCTTCGGCGCCGCGACGATCGACGACGACGGCCGCGGTCTCTACTCCACCGGGCTCGGTCACGGCGACGCGCTGCACGTGAGCGACCTCGATCCCGATCGCCCTGGCCTCGAGGTGTTCGACATCCAGGAGCGGTTCGACGACGCCGGCGCCAACTTCCGCGACGCGCGCACGGGCGAAGTGCTGTGGAAGAAGGCGTCGATCAAGGCGGGCGCGGACGGCGAGGGACCCGGCCGCGCCAACTCCTTCGACGTCGACCCGCGCACGCGCGGCGCCGAGAGCTGGGTCGCCGGCGCGGGCCTGCGCGGCATCTGGAGCGCGAAGGGCGCGCTGATCTCGGAGAAGCAGCCCTCCGCCGTGAACTTCGGCGTCTGGTGGGACGGCGACCTCCTGCGCGAGCTGCTCGACAAGAACGTCGTCTACAAGTGGAACTGGACCACGGAGCGGATGGACACGCTGTTCGTCGCCACCGGCGCCGCGTCGAACAACGGCACCAAATCGACGCCCGTACTGAGCGGCGACATCCTCGGCGACTGGCGCGAGGAAGTCATCCTCCGCGTTGCCGACGACCCGCGCGAGCTGCGCATCTACACCACGACCACGCCCACACCCTATCGCTTCACGACGCTGATGCACGACCCGGTATACCGGCTCGGCATCGCCTGGCAGAACGTCGCCTACAACCAGCCGCCGCACGTGTCGTTCTACCTCGGGGACGGGATGGCGAAGCCGCCGAGGGCACGCATGTTCGTTCCGTCGGCACGATAGTTCGAGTCGAGAGCCTCACGCGAAGCGCGGAGAACGGCTCTCGGAAGTCAGGGGGTCAGAGTCGTTGAAAAGCGCTGCGGGGAGTAAGTGATCTTCAAGGAGTCTGACCCCCTTGAACCACAACAGATCGACGCGGAGAGCGCGGAGCTTGGCGGAGAACGCGGAGGACTGCTCTCGGGGTCGAGTTCCCAGTGCCCGCGTACCGCTCCTCTCCATCCACGACCCCAAGCTTTTTTTGTTGGTCCGGGGGAGAGATCGCTGCGCCGTACTCCGTGCCCTCGCGGGGCCCTCCGCGCGCTCCGCGTCAGTCTGTGGCCGTTGCCGTTGTAGTTCTCCGCGCCTCCGCGCGCCTCCGCGTGAACACGTTGCGCGACGGAGTTCGAATCGTGCGATGAGCTCGACTTTCACGACGACGAGTGGCGAGCCGGAGCGATCCAGCGCTAGCTTCGTCTCCGGCTGGAGATCCGGCATCCTTCTTCAGATCCCCCGTCCAGATCCGCGTTCCGCCGTTCACGCAGCATCGAGCGTTCACGTCGCGTCGAGGCCGATCATGATCCGCAAACTCAAGTCCGGCGAGTACCGCCTCTACTCCCGCAAGAAGAACCCGAAGACCGGCAAGCGCCGCAACCTCGGAACGTTCAAGACGCGAGCGGCCGCCGAGAAGCACGAGAAGGCTGTGCAGTTCTTCAAGCGTGGTGGCTGAGTGGACGTCCTGGAGATGGTCCGCCGCATGTCGCAGCACAATGCATGGGCCGACACACTGCTGCTCGACGCGCTCACCGCGCAGACACCGCCCCCTGCGCTCGCCTGGCGGGAGTACACACACGTCCTCGGCGCCGAGACCGTCTGGCTCGATCGGCTGCTGCGCCGGAAGCCGCGCGTTCCCGTCTGGCCCGAGCTGTCGCCGGAGGAGGCGACGTCGCTCGCGCATCTGATCCGCGGCGAGTATGCGACGTACGTCGCCTCGCTCACCGCCGACGGGCTCGACGAGCGCATCCCGTACGTCAACAGCGCCGGCCAGTCGTTCGAGACACCGGTGAGCGACATGCTGCTGCAGGTGTTCCTGCACGGCCAGTATCACCGCGGGAAGATCAACCTGCTCCTCCGCCAGACACATCTCCCGCCGGTACCGACCGACTACATCTCCTTCGCGCGCGGCGTGCCCGCGGCAACGACCGACCTCGCGGGCCGATGACGTCGCCCACCATCGCCCAGGACGTCGACCTCGCCTCGTTGCTGCAACGACTCGCCGCGCGATTCCTCGACGGGATCGTCGTCTCGATACCGGTCTGCGCGCTGGGCTATGCCGGCATGAGGATCTACGGCACCGTTGCCTGGCCCGGCGGCGTGCTCATCGCCGCGGCCATTCTGTTCGCGATGATGTACGGCCTGTTCTCCGACGGACTCCCGGGCGGTCAGAGTCTCGGCAAGCGATGGGTCGGCATTCGCGTCGTCTCGATCTACACGGGCTCGCCGTGCTCGTTCTGGCAGTCGTTCGTGCGTAACATCCTCCAGTCGCTCCTCGGCCCGATCGACTGGATCTTCATCTTCGGCGAGCGCCGGCAACGCCTCGGCGACAAAGCCGCCGGGACG